>JADMIO010809335.1_pt1 | contig 33262 bp, 36 predicted proteins | sample 8958161 | NCBI WGS metagenome assembly JADMIO01 (sample SAMN16585339, study PRJNA669376) | soil metagenome | isolation source: Crop rotation soil | place: USA: Cullars Rotation, Alabama | collected 2011 | reverse complement strand
GTGCGGCCGCGACTTCAAGTCACGTGAATTCCAAGCTTCGGATCCCACTGTGCTTGGCCGAAATGAACCAATCACACAGAGAGAACCGCTACGGAGAGTTATGTCCAAAGAGCTCTCTGATCTTGTCGAAAGCTTATGCCACTCTCATGACCTGTCCCATTTGTCTGAGGGCTACATGCAAGGCCTTCCAAGGTCCAATAATGCGCGGTGGTTTCCTTACTCGACGTATTTCGGTTGTGCTTCAACGAAACCTCGGAATTGGAACTACGTCTGATATATATAAAGCCAACAAGGCTGTCTCCATTTACCTGCCTGTACAACCAACGGAGTCGGCCTGGTATCGCTCAAGGATTTGAGCGAGGATGTACGTGGATGTGTCTGGACAACACTGCGATGAGATACATGCGTTGGACTAGGGTACTCTTTAACTGTTAGTGCTGCCCAATTGACTCCTGTGACGTACCCCTCCTTGTTCCAACATGCCTTGCGCCATCGGCGATTGCCCACCTGTATGTCTGAGCTCCAAATCGCCCGTACTGATCCATCGCCAATACCTCCAGCTTTGCGTGATTGGCTCAGTACGTTCCCCTTTTTGTCCCTGACCGCATCCAACAATACGCTCCAGCCATCGTGATAGTCGATGGTGCACAGAATGTGGGTGCTGAATTATGATGTCTCCTCCTCTCATTACTATCAGTCTCCTCGGGTTTAGCGGTTGTTAATACACCAGCAGGAGGTTACCTCGTCCGCTCCCAGTGGCAACAAGTCGCGATAAGCGGGTCTCTTTTTTGCGACTCAGCGTGGGGTGTTTGTTAAACGGTTGGGGTTGCTGCCACTGTCACTGACAGATCGCATATCTACAAGTGTAGCTGGTGCCTCTATTGCCGCGACACACTTTCTTATAGCTTGCAATCTTAGGGGGGGGACGATTGACATATTAAGAGGCTGACACTCGTTCCAGCAGCGATCATCATCAGTATCATATTTCTTTGAATCAAGGGACTCTGTGTATTCCTTATCAAATCACACGCCCACTCCTCCTATCAACTCAAATCAGCTGTCCCGACAGCTGTCCATCGATTGACGATTGACAATATTTGGATACCAACACTCGCCAAGGATGACCTTGTCGCACTACTGTAACTGCCGTGACATACACGTTTAAAGGCAGTAACAACCACACAGCCAATCCCCTGGACAACGAATGTATTCATCAGCCTCAAAGGTCAGATGAGATGTGATTTATCACACATATCGTCCAAAAGAGGTCGGACAACTCTGTGAATGACTTTCGCAGGTCGCAAGTTGACGGTTTGAAATGAAGTTGCTCAAGGTCCGCTGGTAGGCAAAAATCGTCACATTACAGAAGGATGTGCCTACAGCCTGAACGTACCATGCAGTGGCTGTTGTTCATGAGCTCAATCAGGACGTGGTCTGAGTCTGGTCAACCTTTACAGATCTAATTGCACCACACGTCAATACTCGCGCTCAGATTAGTATATATTTTCATAACGATTTGCAATCCTCGTCCTCTCCTCTTCAAAGACTTGCTGTTCCACCCCCAACGATGCCATACCTTGGAGTTCACAGCCCCCCCAGATGCCCCTGCTGTCAACATGCATCTAGTGACTCTCCAGTTTCCAATGTCAAGCAGTCAGTTCATCATCTAGTATAAGGAAACTCTGACGAATTGGATCATGTGGAGTTGGAGCGGTGGGCCAGGACACTTGATGATTGTCCCTCTGTTTGCTCCTCAAAGTCAGCTGCAAGGAGTCTTGAATCAAGGCCAATGGTACATGGTGATCCTTCCCCAGTGTGTAGTTTGTCAATCACGGTCATCACTCCCAGTATGCCACCCCACGGTCCTCCCTGTCGATCTCAAATGAGGTGGCCATCCCATTGCTTCGCAGAACAGTCACTCATCTAACAGTTCACTGCCAATCGTACCTTCTGGCCATATATCCCTTGCCACGGTACTTTAGAACCTGCACAGCCTCCACGGTCCACCGCTGCTACCAATCTGATTGGACCAGTGCCAGCCCTCCTCCAACTTTGAACCTTCACAGCAGCCTTCAAATGGTTCTCATCCCCGCTCAAAGATGTCCCCAGAAACATTGTACTAGTCTGTTCTCCACTTTTGCAGCACCCAGTGCCATATATCCCTGTTTGCAGTACTGAAGAGACCACTGGTCGTCTATGTTTCTCTCAGTGAATGGGCGAAACTTGAAGGGTGTGTTCGTTCGTCTGATTGGAGGTCGGTTGGTTGGTTCAGCAATGTGACAGACCTTTCAAGGGCTGGCCATTGATGAGAGAAAAACGAATCCCAGAATGTCGCAATATTTAATTGAAACATTGGATCACAGGCTTGCCCGAAATTGGGGTGGTTGTGCAATCATTCCTCCATCTACTGGCAGAATAACACCTGTGATCCAAGAACCAGCTTTGCTGGACAAAAAGATTGCAGCACCCGCCATATCGTGCTGGTCACCCATTCTCTTCAAGGGGATGGTCTTTGAGATATCATCTTTGGTAACACCATAAGCTTGGAGCTGGTTTCCCATTTTGCTTGGGACATAACCTGGGGCAATAGCATTGACGGTCACAAAGCTGCTTGCGAACTCAGACGCCAACTTGCTGATGATGATATGATCCCATTATGAATTGAATTGACAACCTTTGAAAGATTACCGTGTCAAGTTATGAAGTGCTGCCTTACTTGCATCGTAGGAATAAGTGGGTGGTTGTTGGGGCACAACACCTTCAAAGAAATCAGATTATGTGTGATTCTTGGTTGGTGATGCCTCACCGACAATGGATCCAATCATGATGACACGTGCGGGGTCAGTGGGTAGAGCAGCAGCCCGCAGAAGAGGGAGGAAGCCGCGGGTCAAGAAAAAGGGGCTCTTGAGGTTCAAATTAATCACCTGCGTCGTGTTGGTGACGAAAGAGACTCAAGAAGTTATGTGAAATTAGAACCTTATCCCATGCATCTGCAGGGAATTCATCCAGATTTGCACCCCAGCTGAGAAATTTGTGAAATTCATCGGTTGAGGATGTTGGTTGCATTACCTGGTTCCAGAGTTATTGACGAGAACGTGAACCTTCTTTTCTTTCTCGGCAACCTTTTCCACAAATCGTTTACATCCTGTGATCGAGATTAGAGTCACGATTCCCACCACAGACGGCTGATTACCTTCTTCAATTGATAGATCTTCGGGATAAGCAATGCAAGATCCAGGTCCTGAGGAGAAACATGAATTTTTTTACAGAGTTGAGCACACATAGAGGGTTACCAAGTGCAGTGAGTTGCTTGGCCACTTTGTGACAGACATCTGCCGTGCGACTGGAAATGTACACCTGAGGTGTGTTGAGGCAAGGTCGAAGCCTTTAAAAGAATCAAACCTTCGCTCCGCCCTCAACAAATCCTTTGGCAATCATCAATCCAATCCCACGTCCACCACCAGTGACCACCACGACTTTTCCAGACACCGAAAACAAGTCGCTCATTCTTCCGTTGCCACCGAATAGTCCATGTTCCAGAATCAGAATCACGTGCTATGAAGTGGTGCTTGGCGGTGATTGTTCTTGTTGCTGTGGCCCATGGTAGAAACAAAACAAATTGCTTCATGTTTCACTTATATAATGTTTCAACAGAAATTGAAAACACACCTCAACCATGCAGTAGCTACGACAACTGTCCATCATGCGTCACATTCTCAAATGATCGTGTCTCTCCTTGTGGATGGTGTGCAGGTATCTTCCCTCTCCATTTCTTAATGTTGAGCACATTAGAATTGATCCATTTTACTTCAGCCGAAAACAGATGTGTTGACGGGACTTTGCACGGTCCTGCTGTTGGTAACTGCACAATTTGGGATTATGGATTCTGCTCAGGTTCAATCAATGACTTGTGATGCATCTTTCCTGAATTATTCACCTGACCTCTATTTCAGGAGAGCCATGCAGCAATTACCTCAACCCGATCGCTTGTCACCAAGATGTCTTCTGCATCTGGTGTCGTGATTCAGGATCGTGTATGGAAGGCACACCAGAGCAGGTCAATTGAGAGAATCAATTTCTTGAGTACTCGATTCATGTTAGCCGACAGGGACCTCTGTTTGGGGAATGCAAAAGCGGCGACTTCTTTGTTGACCTTCATGATTTGAGGTGTGGTGACTCATGAACTTGTTGTTTCCTATTTCATGATTGGAAACAGAGAGAAGTTCCCTGAACCCTTGACACAACGACCACCGGTGATTGGAGAGGCAACTCTTCCTCCCCAACCTTGTGTTCTTCCAGCCACCTGCTGATAAATTGAAACTATGACACTGCAAGAAAGAGTAAATTCGTCATAACTTATTTGATCAATTTGCGGTGCAATCGTCATTCCGAATCAAACCAAATCGTTTATCTTTCAGTCACAAGCACCAACATTCTGGAAGTTCACGTGATTTTTCGGCTCGACACAAACAATGCCTCCACCCAGCAAAATCCCCACGACCATCAATCTTCTCTTCATGTTTCTGATTTTTGTTCTTGCCATTGTTGGTGCTTCTTCGGTGCTTTTCTCCGTTGAGTGCCAGACAGTAGACTCCGGAACAACACTAACCACGTACAAGTTTTATGTCCGCTAAATTACATTTATTTTTTTGGACACTATGAGATCTGATCTTGTTATTTTGTTCAGGGATCAGAGTACTCATTTTCTGCTCTGGGGTCAACAACATACTACGACTACGACACTGACAGCACAGCTGAGAAGTATCCCCCGGTGTATGACAGCGCCGGCCGATTCGAGGCAAACTACGCTTTGAGCATCATCGTTATCCTCCTCTCTGTACCCCATATGGCGCTTTCTATCTTTGCCCTCGTTCGTAGTGGGTCTCATGTTCTCGTTCTTGCGTGGATTGTGTTGGCCGTCTTGATCTTTATCTTCATTACGGCGGCTCCAGCAGCCGTCACTGACTCGGAGGCTTACGACATGGACCAGTCTAGAAACCTTCTTTGTGCAGGCTACAATGACGTCCGAAGCGTAGGACCTGCGCTTGGCTCCCAATTCTCTGCTCTCGTCTTCTCAATTATTGTTGTGGTCGCCAGTGCATCCCCTCTCTTCCTTCGTTGTGCAATGCAGGATTAGGCTCCATTCTAGCTTCTCGTCGCTCGAATGGTTATTGTAGTGTATATCACAATAAACGTGGTCCGTTCAAAAATCCTGTGCTAATTTTTAGTGAAACTACACACGATCTCCCATATCATCTGATTCAAGAAGGCTCATGCCTTCGTTAGCTTTGATCAAGATTGGGAGAGAACATATCAATAAACAACAATCATTATGATGACTTGAGTTCCAGGGCAACATGACTTGACCCTCCTACAACCGAGCCACTCTGGAAGGTAGTCGTCGAGTCGCGCACATTCTGCCTTGATGCAAGCGGGAAGATTGTCAACACAGCGATTGATAGGTTTCCTAGGGTACATCAATGAGCTTGTATCCAACTGAAACGAAGAACTCTCACCAATTATTAGCGCCATGGAGACAACAAGGAATTTGGCACTGGGATCAGAGGCAAAAATCGACCCGGGAACTCCAACCACACTCACGAGCAGCATGATAAACGATGCAATCACGACAAACTTGGACTTTTTCCAGATTTTCGTTCGAACCCACAACCGACACGACATGACCGCAGATGACAGCATCAGAAACAAAATCACGGCAAACTCGAGCCACAAGAGATCAACAGATGAGTAGTAGCACGTGAAGTCGGGCTTCGGAACATTCGAAGAAGTGGAAGTCGGGAATTTGAAGCTGGCCCGAGGAGGATTGTCTGAACCCCAAACACCAAGCACTACTGCAGTGAAAATAACAGCTGGGATAAGGACAACAAGAGATACTGGTGAAACACGCTGGGAAACATTCGCTGGCATCTGTTCAAGTGAAAGTGATTGGATTATTCAATGTGTGCAAGGGTGCAAAAGGTAAAAACCAACCGCAAACGACAAAAAGAGAACTTGCGAAAAGAAGCAAGTGATCATAATCAGAGTGGAGTGACCAAGGAATTGAGGAAGTGTGCGACAAGCCATTGTCCTGGTGTCAGTGGAAACATCGAGGTACATAAGACCAAACAGGGGAACGCAAACAAGACTGGCAAGGACACATGTGATAACAACAAGAACAAACAAGCTGAACGATAAGATACAGTATCAGACATGACACCAAAGATGGGAGTGGTGGAGGAGGGCTCACGAAGTGGAAGCACCGGGAGGGAACTTAAACAGAAACACAATGGCACAAATTAGGGCGAGTGCGGCAATCACGATTGCTATTACGACAAGAGCGTAAAAGAGGCTGCGATTAACAGCCCCTGGAGCTGAAATGGACTCTGAAACTGTGGTCGCAGGGCTTTCGTTGCTTGCACTGTCTATGGCATAAGCATGGGGAAACATAAGGGAAATGGAGCCTTTCGCATATGTCACCACATCAACACGGATCTGGAGGTAGGTGAGATGGGTGTCAAAGGACACAGAAAGCCCATCCGACGCCAAGGAGGCGTCGATGCCTTGGCATTCCAGAACTATCGCAGTCTGATTTGTGATGGTCAAGAGACTTGCATCAAGATTCACAGTAAAAACAAGGGACATGACGGCACTGCTGGGTGGTGGGCTCAGGTCAGGGTAGCTCGCAGCAACATACTGCTCCACTTTGACCAGCTCAGGGACAGGAGGTGAAGTGTCAACATTCACTTGTCCACTGAAACAACTCTCACCGCTGTGACAAGTGACATTGCTGAAAGCAGCATCATGGAGTGTGATAACTAGGCCAACGCCACCAGAAGGGTCAGTTGGCTGGATTGTGTAGTTCATGACAACGTCAAAGGCAGAGAGTTGATAGACTGTGAGGGTACGAGCAACACTGCCAACACGAAAAATGATATCACTAGGAGAAATCGTGCTGATCGCTTGGGTTGCGTCAGATATCTGCTCAATAAACAATTTGAAGTGAGAGGGGAATGGTGTCAATTTGAAAAAGGGGAAAGTACAGTGAAGGTGAGAACTTGTCCCACGCCAGCTATAGTGGGATCATCGTTGGAGCTTGCAAGAGTGACTGTGTACGTGAGATTGCCGGATGGCACAGTCTTGTGTGTCCACGAAATAAATCTAGCAGCAACTCATCAAAAAAGGTATCATCTAGGGGCAATAATACGACACTCACGTCAAGTTTTTCGATAAGGCTGCCGACAATCCCACCGCGAAATCGCTTCCTATGGAGTCTTCCATGGCAAGAAGCATTGTGTTTGTCTGTTGGGCACTTGTCCCGACCACATAAAATGCAATTGCAGTTGTGGTTCCGTATTTTTGGCGGGCAGCAACAAGATGAACGGCTGTACTTGATACATCAGCTGCTGATGCGATTGCTGATTTGATTGCTGATTGTGTGGACGCCGATGAGGTAATGTCTGTGGCCGTGATGCCAGTCAAGAATATCTCTCCTTGGACAGCCCCAGTTGTTGTTCGACTACAAACACTGGCGCTAGGAGGAGATAAGGCAGTGACAGAGCAGATGTAGTAATCCTCGACGGAGCATTCTTTTGAACACCCGTCCCCATCATTGTCATTCTGGTCATCACAGAATTCCCTGGGTGCATTAATAATGCCTAGGATTCAAAATCACGCAAGAAATCAATATATAAGAAGGGAAATGTATTACCATCATCGCAATTCTGGTAGAGTTCGTCATTGCCTGAGATGGGACAATCCTGGATCCCATCAAGGTAACTGCTGCTTGGGTAGCAGATGAAGAGTAGGGAGGTTTCAGTGTTCACAAGATCGCATGCAAATTGGTTAGCTCCACAAGTGCTGTCGAGGAAACTCGAGCAACTGAAGCAGCTGTGTTGACAGTGAGGGATGGTATGCTCCGAACATTTGGAAAGGTCTCACTCTTGTTGTGTTTGGTGGCAAGTGGCGCGTTGAGTTGCATTCCATCTGATATCAAATATGTCACCACAAGAACTGGCTGTGCATGACGAGCAATCAGCAGAGACCACGGCCACCACGATCGAAATTGTCAACCACCACCTCATTTCGTCTGGAACAAACCACCAACTCCTCAGTGGCATGCTTTGGAATCTTGTCTCGCTGGCTGTGCTGGCTTGTGAAAACTCTGGTGGTGACCCTAATCTTCCATGTATTCCTTGCTTTGCCATGTGAGACAGTTAGTTATTATGGTCATGAATGAATGTCATATTGAACTCAGGCCATCTCCGTACTTCTCGTGTGAGGACAATGAAGTCCCACTCCCCTCAGGCAGAATAAGACCAGAATGTGAACATCATTCTCCATCTGCTCTGTGTCGGGTTCTTGACTCTGCTGAATGCTATGGCCCTCGAGAGTTTACCACTCCCATTTCATCCTGTGTCAGGTAAATATGTTCCTTCTCACCCATAACAACAACGAGTTACCACCATTGATGCAGGCGATCAAATTTACAATTTCCGACGGCTGTGTTATTGTCAGTGGTGCTCGGATGGACTGGCGCAGACCGGTATTATCTGGGTTGGAAATGTCCTTGTTTCGTCTGTTGAATGTATGATCCACTTCTGTGTCATAGGACTGATTCCCACGGGTGTGATAAAAATGGTCACGTTGGGAGGTGTCGGTGTATGGTGGGCGGTTGATATTGCCCTGTTGTGCACAGGGATCATGGTGCCATCTCACGGACGAACATTTGAGACATACTTCTAGTTCCATGGGCTAGTACCCCGAAGTTCCAAGAGCTCTACATAATCTACATTGAGGCTGTCACAATCCCTTTTGTATTAACTGCAACAACAACTTAAATAAACAAAACTTGAAACTGTACTGTGAGCCTCAAAGTTCACCAAAAAATAAAAAAAAATAGACAAAGAAAACTAGAAGACCCCTGGGCAAATCAGAGTTGGAAGGAGACGCTAGGATACAGCAGTCTGCTCAGCATACACTCGCTCGGAATGATGCACTGGACTGAAAAGTGGAACAGGTGGTTCTATTTCCATCCGTCGTAACAGAGCTGTCACCTCCTCTCCAGCGCCAGCGATTCGATCCTTTCGAGATGATGACATTTGGTCCCTCCGTGACCTCGAAGTCATCGCATCTGCGCTCAGATTTGTGTCTCGCCGCGTAATCGTATATACACTGCCTGACCGCGGAGTATCTGAATTATGCAGCATGTCGGAAGTGAAGTGAACATGGGCGATTGTGTTGACGTCCATTGTTCGCGGCTGATTCACACCAGGTAGAAAATCCTCCTCTTCTTCTTCGTCAAGGGTTGCAAAGTACTTGGCTTGCTTGGGACCAGGCTTATCGATGGAATTGAGACGGGAGGCAGATGAATTCGCAAGCCTGCCCTGCATTTGTGCAAGCTCGGCATCTTTCTTGGCAAGCAGGTCCATCAAGACAGCGATTTGGTCTGGGCCATTGCTATCAATCTCGTATAAGAGACGCTTCATGTCATTCCCAAATGCCACATCGCGAGGAGTGAGGCCATCGGTGTCGGGAATCTAATAAAATGGCTCAGACAGATCAAACTTTTTCTAGAGTTGATTGAGGCTTACGTCAAGTCTTGCTCCATGATCAATCAAAATTGACGCACACTCAGAATGGCCATTTCGGGTTGCATAGTGAAGTGGAGTCCATGCGTCCACGTTCTGTGCATTGGGTTGGGCACCTCTTTGCAGGAGAATCTCAACAACATCTGCATGACCCCAGATTGCAGCATAATGAAGCGAAGAGCATCCATCACGATCCTAGAATAAATTGATAAGGTAAGTTTGACGAGGAAGTTTGAGAACAAACCAACGAGTTGACATCCGCAGCGAACAGGAGGAGCATCTGAACTGCCTGAAGGAACCCCTTGTGACAGCACAGGTGGAGAGGTGTTGGACCAAATGGCCCATGTGCATCCACATTTGCACCACTTTTCAGTAACAACCCAATGACACTTGAGTGTCCATTCTGGCAAGCCATGTGAAGTGGAGTCCAACCATCACGAAGACAGTTGACATCCACCCCACACTTGATCTGGTCCTTCACTGCATCCAATTCGCCTCGACTAGCGGCGTCATGGATGAGGGCAGACCCTCCCTTTTTTGCACTTCCCATTCGCTGGAGGATGTTCATTTTTTTCGTATTTTTTGAAGGCAGAAGAGGTACCGAATATTCTGACTAACGCCGAGGAGTTGCACACCGAAGCTGATGGGAGATTCGCTGCTGAACTTCTATCGTGGCCTTGTCCAAATCACAAAGGCCTGGTCTGCAATGGATGCTCCTCTCCTACAGCCCCTACTCCAGAACTTGCCTGTCATGGAGGGACAAGCGCCTCTAGATGTGACTGCGATGGCAATTGTCATGTCAGAAGAGTTTGACCTCTCGAACCCGACCAAGCTTCAAAAATTTCGGGAGTTTATCCAAACCTTCCTACTATCTACGAATCAGCTTTCTCAGCTTCAGCTCCCAGGGGATGAGGCATGGTTTCAAAAGGACGCCTCTCAGCTGCTGTGCGAAATCCTCTTGCTTCGTGACCTGTCATTCTTGAAGGCAGAGGCCTTGATTGCCATTATTGCCTCAGTTATTATCTTTGGTAATGATGGTGTTGCAGCCATTGGGTTTATCATGTCATTCCGACTCGCTTGGGGACATGGAAGGGCTGCTGATATCAATGAGACTATGTGGCTCGCAGGTGCAGTTGACAAGGGCATCAATCGCGCCAAAGAGTACAGTAAGAACTCATTCGCCATCTCACGGAGAGTTGATTGTTGATTTGACCTTCTTCTTTTTTTTTGAAACAGTCATTTCGGAAGTTTTTGGAGATGTCGCTCCAGTTGACCTCGTGAGAGACCTTCTTTGACTTAGGGATAGCATCCACCACAATTCTAGCTTCAATTGCGCGTCTAGACAAATGTATCTTTGTTATATCCATTTCTGGCTTGGGGAACGAAGAATTGAATCATGTCACTGTCAAGAGTCAACTTAACGCTGAATTCAACACATTGTTGAACATTTGAAAGTGCTGAGCAGACATTCAAGTACAATTTGAGGCTGTGAATCTTGCCACATTATTCCGAGGGCTTGTTGACAGCAATGACTCAGGACTGTGGTCTATCATCGACTCTATGAGGCCGTTCACGTTCCTCTGCTTCATAATTGATCGGGAACTTTTTTTGATGCAGCCACTCCCAGTACTTTCTTTGTCTTGCTAAAAAACAGCGCTCACATCAGTTGCAAACTTTGAGTTCTCGAAGTGACTAGAACCACTATGGGGCTGCCACGCCTTCTCTTATCAACCTGCCTTGGGCTGCTGGCTGGCGCTTGTGGCATTCAACTTGTTCGCCTATTGTACCATCGGTTCGATTTAAGGTGTTCTTTGCTTTCACACAGCCGACAAATTTTTCCCAGACACAGCATGTTCGGATTCAAATCATTTTTCTTGATTTTATGCATGGCATTATCCGCACTTCGTGCTTTCGACGCAATCTTTCGATCGATTGAACAAGAAAGCTGGCTCCAACTTTTTTTCACAGACATGTACGAAACTGACCCTTTCTGATTTTTTTCGCCCGCTACATATTTTTGTCAGATTTCCACTCGCAATCGAACTTGCAACTTTCTCTCTTCTTGTTGTCTTCTTTATATTTGTTATTGAAAGAGAAAGATGGATGGCAATGAGATCCACGTATCTCATGTCGTGGATTTCCCTTAACCTACTTACTGTTGTTTCTATTTGCCGTGAGTCATTCGTTGGCCCAAACTGACCTATCTCATCGTTTCGAAGTTCTCTTTGCGATTCACTGTGGCCCAAGTATTGAATGTCAACTGGATCATATTCACTGGAGTCTAGTTCGCGGAATTGTTTATTTTGTAAGTCGCGATATGGACTCTATTTCCCAACATGAAAGTCATTCTTCAGGTCCTGACATCTGCTGAGCTATGGTATGGTACAAACGTAACAGTTATTGTTCGATACCACTCCTCTCAGGTGACTCTTCTTCATTTTTGAGTTTGTTTTTGAATAACGCCAAAAAAAACTTTGCAGGCTGGATACGAAATGGGATCACAGTCATGGTTAAGTCATTTTTTTATGACTCTAACAATTTCCTTGTGTCATGCATCCCGGTCTGTTTTTAACCTGGGATACTACCTCGACCTCTGGGGAATCAACAGGGTACCCACAACCAAACATTTTTCTTCGTGACAACACTCAAATCAACTTGTTTGCAGAAATCTCCTGATCCAATATTCTTCACATTTCTCTTTATTTGGGACATTATTCCCATGGCTGCTGTTCTTGTCTTTTTCCGTGATCTTGGTCCTAATTATGCACCCACGTCTCTCAACACTTCCTTACTTCCTACTCGTGGGCGCAATCGTGGACGAAGCCCATCCACAAGTATGTAGAGACCAGTTCCTATCCTTTTTTCTCAAAAAATAATCTCTTGTGTGACAGATTCACTTCAAAGTTTGCCAATTCACATGCCAGCAGTTGATCTCCCTTCTGGCATTGTTGATATGTCCACCACACCCCTCATTGTCACACATAACCCAAAAAACAACTCTTACGTTGTTACTGTTGCAACTTCCCGAGCCTCCTCCTCACGTCAATCACTGACGACTCCTTCTGTCACTCCCACGACCAACCCTCCAAATTCTGTCGATGCCAGGCTTGCCTGAATCTTGAAAAGTTATTATTAGGTCGTGTATTCGATTTCTCCCTTTGTGGCTATCTATGACGTTGATGAATGAAAGAATAATTTATCGCATGCAGCTTCAGTGGTCAGCAACTGTTGGTCACTGGTCAATCATCAGGCAGAAATATTGGATAATTACGACCCGTCCGGCATCTGGGGTCACCCGAAGTCAAGTTTTACAAAAGGCTCACCATTGCCCAAGTTCTAATGAATGTTCTGGAGGAGTGTAGGAAGTTTGCGTCACAGTCCTTCGGTCATGAGTGTGGAAAAATGGGCTCAGATATCATCCACCGACCCTGGTAAGTGGGTCAGTCAGCACATAACAACTCTCTGAATGTTGAATAGATCGAGCGTGGGCTCGAATTTCGACTTTCTTTGACCCACCGCAAATCTCTGTGTCATACCCTCCACAACAGCCTCCAAATACAGTGCGGATTGTCTGTATTTCAGATACGCATGCATTGCAATATGTGAGTCACATTCACTCGACTGTTTCCTGGAGAATGAAGACGGCATTTATGAGCAGAAACTTGGGGTATTGCCAGCTGGGGATATTTTGATCCACGCTGGTGATTTGACAAACACAGGTGAGACACAAATATTTGGACTTAAAATTTGTTTCCACATCAGTCCGTTTAGGGAATCTTGGAGAACTCAAGTTATTTGATCAGTGGATGGGCCAACAAACACATCCACACAAAGTGAGAGATTTCCTCCAACAACCACAAACTCAATTCATTCCAATCAGATAGCAATTGCTGGTAATCATGATATTACGCTCCAAAAAGATTTCTATGAGCTCAATTGGAAGAGATTTCACTATCGCCGTAAAGACAATGCTGACGAGTGTCGTGTGAGTTGTCACCATGCATGATAGGCTGCTCTTTACTTAAAGAGAAACCAGGCTGTGATGGTGAACTCCAAAAATTTCTGTTATCTTGAAGACTCGAGCGTCCAGGTTATGGGTTTAAATATCTATGGATCCCCCTGGCAACCAATGTTTTGTGACTGGGCATATAATCTGGACCGTGGAGAGCCATGCGCAAAGACATGGGCCCAGATTCCGAGCGAGACAGACATTTTGGTCACCCACGGACCACCCATCGGAATTGGTGAGTTGGGTTGACTACAGCTGTGGATCTTTTTTAAAGTTTGTGCAGGCGACCTATGCACACACGGGGGACGAGCAGGCGAGGAACTTAAGCATCTTTATAAATCACTGACCATTTTCACAGGGTGTGTTGATTTGCTCAGGGAAATCGAGACACGGTTGATGCCTCGCCTCAAGCTGCATGTATTTGGTCACATTCATGAGGGATATGGAATCTGGCAAGCAGGGTCCACATTGTTCGCAAACGCATCAACTTGCACTGAGAGCTATCGACCAACAAATCCCCCATTGGTCATTGATGTTCCGATGGGAACTCCATAAACTCGCCTTTTTGACCAACTCGAATTTTGTCACTTCAAGTTCGAAGTAATATTACTGTAATAATTCTGGCACACTGCAGTCTGCTATTTTGCGTCAGGGTGTGAACAGAAAGGACAATCATGCTGTCAACAGTCACAGAAAAACGTTGTGGCTTCGAGAACACCCTTATGAATTCCTCACCCAAAAACACAAACAATCTCTCATGGGAGCCTCTGTTTCAAAACCAAAAGAGAAGATCTTGATCGTCGGCCTTGATGCCAGTGGGAAGTAGGTTTATTATTTTGATATTTGGTCGCCACCAACCTCAGGTTTTCTAGGACAACAATGCTGTACAAGATGTTCAAAGAAGTTGAAACAACTATCCCAACCATTGGGTTTAACGGTCTGTCTCGTTTTCTTTCCATCAAATAGATGATTTCTGACAAATCAGTTGCAGTTGAAACAGTGACATATAAACATATTGAGCTCATCAGCTGGGACGTTGGAGGGAAAGACAAGATTCGCCCGTTGTGGCGCCATTACTACACAAACACAAGCAGTTTGGTATTTGTTGTGGATAGTAATGACCGAGATCGTATCTCTGAGGCAGCCGACGAGCTCCACAAAATGTTGTCAGAAGACCAACTTCGCCACATCCCTTGCCTCGTACTTGCCAACAAACAAGTCTGAGTGATCACCCAATGAGAGTGTGCTGTGATATTGACTAGTTTTTCTTGACAGGATCTTCCAAATGCGATGAGTGCGGCTGACATCTGGTCAAATCTTGGGCTCTCTGGGGTGAAAGACAGACCAGTGAGAGTTGTTGGAACGATCATGCCCACTGGTCAAGAACTTTATGAGTCATTTGATTGGCTCTCTGAGCAAACTCGCTTCCAACGGAAGGACGGGGCTCGTGAAATCAAGGCAGCGGTCAATGATTCGCTGGTAATTCACGTTGATGATTGAACTGTCTGTTCCTGATTTACAATTATTGCAGGGCAAGAAACTTCCTGAAGATATAGTTAATAAAATTGGGGAGAATGTGCGACCTGATTGGAACGATTTGCCCGAGTCCAAACCCAAACCTCAATGTTCTGTGATGTAAATATCATTTTAGACCTTTCTGATGAATTTGCTGTGAAGCCGATTGTATTTATTCATTCAAGTACAAGATGCGTCAAATCTGCAAGAGCATGTCGAGGAGAAATCGCGATCGTAGGTTGGGTTAATACAGGTGGGAATGGGATCAATGTGGGAATCTGAGAAGGGGAAGGGAATGGTCCAACAAACTTTGAGGGCTCAGGAGTTGAGGAAGGAGGCTGCCATGATTCATAGACATTATATGCGCTATGGGCAAGGGCATCGTGATAAATTCCAGCAAAATAGACCAAAGTCATCAAGAGCAAGACCACAACAACGCCACCACAAATAGCAAGCTTTCCTTGGTTGGAGATGTGAGATCGAAACTTTCTGGGTCTTCTTGAAGCTAAAAGAGAACCAGAGAATGTCGAGAAGTGTGATATGTCTCGGACTGGATCACCAGAAACAGCAAGCAGTGGCTGGGTGTCTTCCTCGGATTGCCTCTGCATGCCAGCGAGAATATTCTATTGGCACCAAAAATTGTCATCAGCCTGATGTGTCAACGGGCAAGTGAGTTCAGAAAGAAAAATCGTAAGGACAATGCCTTCTCAAAACGTCAAGTTTCAGAGGCTGTGATGGACAAGTGAAATTACACATTCAACAATCAAACATTTCGATTAATTAACATGGGATTCGTATTTTAATTTAAATTACTGCACAGAGGCGAAGTACACTGGAATATCTGATGCCACTTCAGTCCAAAAAGATTGAAGGACGCTTTGTTCTATCTGGTTACACAATATCCGAAGCTTCGCAAACGAGTCATTTGCCTTTGTCCCGGTTTCTGTTGCCAACATTTCCAAGAAATGAGTCCGAAGGGATTTGGAAGCGGTTTGATCATGCAAGAATATTTTTTGCCCTTGAAGTGATGGACTTAATACAGGAGCCTGGATCAGTTCAGTTAGACTATGAAGGATGGACGACAAAGTCGCATACTTGGCCCTGTGGTGCACCTCTTCCATGGCTCAAGAGTACGACTGCTCTCTCCTCTCCTGCATTTCCAGGTAGAGCGACAAGGTCTAGCATGGATGCAATCTATTCCAGTGCTATTAGTAGTACTGTCGGCATTTCCAAATTATTCTCACCACTGAATGGCCTTGATCGTCGATTGAATGACCGTCTGCATCCAGGCCCCACAAAATCCGATAGTAGGCAACAATGACGGCAGTGACAACTTCCTTTCGAATGATGGAGGCCTGTGTTGTTAACAAAAACCGAATGAAACGGTCTCCCACAGCCTCTGGTCGTGCCACGAACGGAATCAATTCTTCGCCCTGTAAAACCAAGAGCCTCAAATATTGCCATCATGAAAGATTTTGTTGTGAGCTCACCTGGATGGGTGTTCTGTTTGACAAGGACCGTATTGCCAAAGTAATGCGCTGGTTTGAGTCCAGTTTATCATTGACGTTCACTGCTGGACAAAAGAGTCCATTGCGGCAGAGGAACGACAAAGCATCAACATCAAGGTACATAGTGAACACCGGTCGCTGTTGGAAACGGAGATATTTTGATAACAGATGGTGAATGGTGTCATCAGTGAATGTGTCGTCTCTGGGAAAATGGATCAATATCATGAGACAGCTTGATTTGCACGGTTCGTTGAGACAGACAAACCTGCTCGCTTCAATAGCAGCAATAGCCAAGACAAACTGACCAACATCGCTTCCCATAATTGCCATGGTAGGCTCAATATGACGACCGTCCACGCTTCCAATTGATGTGGAGCGAAGGATAGGCTGCCATTTCTGGGATTGAGACGATAAGAGGTGATGCACCTCTGACGGTGCCATGGATGAGTGAGAAAGGCTGGCTGTTGGTTTGACCAACTCGTCACTTGGGTTTCGAATGACTCGATAATCACCGTCGGCAACATATTGTCCACTTTCAACTCTGTTCAAATGAGTGAGCCTGGCTGAGCACAAGAAACGATGTAACTTAGACTTACTGGGAATCAGTAGTGGCTGGAAAAGGCGAGTGAAATTGACATTTGCCCCCATCTGGTGCTTCATAGTGAACACAGAATGTGCTCAAGGAATACAAATAGAGAGACGAAAAGGCACGCCACGAGGCGGTCGCGATTTGGTGAATGCGGTCTTGCAACTGCAGCACTTAATCAATCAACATGACTAACAAGATCACACTGTCAGGCACTCACGACTAGAGCTGTCGACAACCTGCCATCAAATCCTCTTAAGCCCATGACAAATGCTGCAAGGTGAAGGCGGTAGACTTGAGCAGCATCTTCGTACACCATCACAGTCTACAACCAACCAGTCGTTAACCACGAATTCACGATCGATCAATTGAGTACCTGGGACCCTATTTCTGATAACTGTGCCAGTGTTGGGTAAATTCCACTCGGACAATCACCACTTCCCACAAGAATGACACCAGAAGCCTCTGACGGTGGCTTGATAGAGATTGTGGGAACAAGCTTTTCTCGGATATACGACAAGGCTGACGAGGGCAGGAATAGCGTACTTTCATCTCGCCACAACAACGAGTACACGGCCTTGAGGACTCCTCTTACAAGATCAACATTGATCAAAAACCTGTCAAGAAATTGTCATTTTGTCTCGGATATATGTTTGCAACAAACTTGTCTGGGTGGAGCAAAATTGCCCTCAAGTAACGACTTCCAACGTACTGGGGTTGTTGCATGAGTTCAATCAATGAAGGAACCATTTGTGGTGGCGGTTGCAATAACGACCTATGGAGGGAAAAGTCTGCATTGTGTAGTGGAAGAAAATACCACCAGCGAACCTCAAGTCACTTGGACACCACCCTGTAGTTCTGCAAACGTTGTTCATCATCCGTCGATCCATAGACCAATGGAAGGCCCGAGTGTGACCAGAAATGAGAAATTCCACCAGTAATCGCAAGATTGCACCATGACTGAGTATGTGCTCAGACCTTGTGCTGTTGTGAGATTCCGAATCCATATGTAGCGACCACAACACAATTTCCTGGTCAACAACACCAATTTGAGAAATTCAAATCATTGCCGATAACTGTCACTTACTTTGATGCTGACCGTTCTATCGATGGCAGAAACAAGAGCAAGGAACTCTCCTAAGTCTCCTCCTGGAACTGAGATACCTCGTAACGGAGTGTGAGAATCAGAGCACAGCAATCCTAATTCAAGCATACATATGGTTAGTCATGTCAAGAGGAAGTAAGAGAGGGATACGAACCTCCATTTAGGACATCGGCCCACTCTGATGTCCCTCCGGTAGACATAAAGACATGATTCAAAGCACCAGCAGCATCCATTGTGTGCAACGATGTTCCTCCTTCTGATACCTGTCATCGGGAACCAAAAGCAATTCATTCATCAGAACAGAGGCCGTTAAGGACCCTCATCTCACCCTCATTTTAAGAGATCCTCCAACAATGCCAAACGCAGCCTGTCCATCAAAATATGTCCCACCAACGACATTATCCAAACACTTCTGGGGAACAACCCTGTTTATCGAACCAGTCATCACCAATCATAGCCCACTCGAAAAATTCAACTTACTTGGGTTTCGGGAATGGAAGTAGAATTTCAGTGGCTGAAGAATTCTGTGGAGGTGCACGCATTTGGACTTGTGCCACTGGAGCAGCTTTTGAGACTGACTTGGCAGGAACAACCGCCTTGACAGGCTTCTTCTTCTTCTTTGCTGCTCGACAAGCACCCCCTTCCTCCCATGGGTCCTTTGAAGGATCAAAATCAGGGTTGTACATAAACACGACATTCCTGTATCACAGAAAAGTGAGTTACAAATGAAGGGACCAGAAAAGGCAACAGCTCAGTACTTGTCTTTCGAAAGCGATGTGTCCTTGTTGAGTTCATCGCAGTTGATTTGCATTGCCGGGAACACGGATGCTGGCACTTGTCTGTCTTGACTCCAATGCTCTTTTGTTGCAGGCCAAGGTGCAAGGAACAACTGTAATCATCCATGAGCGTGTGGTCGACACAAGGTAACTCGCAAATCAATCCTTACCGACTGCAACAGCATGTTTCGTTGTATGGAGGTCATCGGTGGTTCAGTCGTGTGATTACTGGCTGGTTGCGGGAATGGAATCGGCATTGCAGGTCTTTCCTCCGCATCGTATGGGTCAGGAGGCAAAGGAGGGGAGGCTGGAGGTGCCGAACATTTACCAAACGGCTTGGTGAGGAAGAACACGTCATCATCAAACGTATCCCAGTGGACGTTGGGCGGCAACTTGTCATACAACTTTTGCCTGAGGTCGTTCTCTAACTTGTCTGCCGTGATGACCAGCCCTGATTCGTGTCCGAGATACCGAAACCTCATAGTTCCTTCCTCGTATTCTGCAGAATAGCCTGCTTCTAACAGCTGCTTTCTAGTAATAGGCTTGGCCGTGTTTAGCGGAAACTGCTGGGTGGTCCATTCCTCTCCCTTGCTCTTGGGTGCACCTGGACACTTCCCTTCAAAAAAAGAGGCACAATAGGCATCATGATTCCCTGTAACCCCAAGGCGACGGTCAAATTGAACTGGAGGATGGGCTGCAAGCGGCACCATGAACCCTGATTCGTCATATTCCCAAGGTACTGGAATCGAAACAGGGTTGCCCTCACCCCAGCACATGTCGTCTGGCGTTTAATAACAGTTACAATATATAGCCAGTGAGTGAGATTGTGGTCATCCCTACCTTCGCATCGAGGGTGAGTCGGTGGTTCGTAAACGAACCCTTCATTTGGGATGTAGTTACACTTGATCTTGCGGGTCATGGAAAAGTACTTGTTCTTGGGTTCTCTTTCTTCGAGAATTTCTTTTTCCGGAAATATGTCACGAACCCAAGGCCAGGACGATGTGTCCGCAACTGCATTGCCGTGAGTACACTCAACCTGGCAAAAGGGTAGGAGGACATGGATTTCCTTCTCTGCCATGTGGACCGTGTAGTGCTGGGGATGGTTCTTGTGCTTCTCCACCTCCTCCACATCGAGCAAGATGACCTCGCGAGGGCACATGTGAGGAACATGGTTAACTTTCCGAGTCTCCTCAGTGACAGGCTCAACCTTCCAATCTTCTTGCCTCGCACCCTTTTTCTTTCTTGGATCATTTCCCGGCACCTTCATTCGCTCAAGAGGAATCACAATGCCCTCATCAGAAACGATGACAGGGTCATTCTGGCGATATTCACCATGTATATCCTTGCGCCACAGATACTGACCGAGGCTTATTCTTTTGGTACCACCAAAAAGGACATGATACTCCTCGACAAGGGATCGAGAGAATTCTGGATCTTGGTGATCCATCTGGAACTGGTACGGTGAGAGATTCCAACCCGTTGCTGATGTTCCAAATGTCTTAAGATTCTTCACAAACTGCTTGAAGAGTAAATCCCTTTCGCTTGGCGGCAACACAACTCTATTAAGCAATCTCTCGAACTTCTTGGTAACCACGCCGTTGGTGATCCTCTCAGAACAGACAAGTCCGGAGCAGTAAGCGGCATCTGGAACAACAAATCCTCGACTGCCACCCATGTCTCTGCAAACACCAACATAATGTCGAAAGTTCCCAAAGATGTCAGGCTGGATACAATTGAGCTCAAGGACGGGAATTGATTTGTCGAAGATGGGCGAGCCATCCTTGCAGGCGTTGTTTTCCTTCCACACGCTTGGGTCAATTTCTGGACACCTACCTGTCAATTCGGGAGAATGTCAGAGTAAGAAAAGAAAGAATTATGGGGACCAACTCGACTCCACTCACAATTCAGTTTGACTCGTTCAACAATACCCTGTCCTGCCTTCAGTGCTTCTGCATCAACAAGATCAAACAGCTTCGCAAAGTTCTTTGCAGACATGCACTCTTCAACAAATCCATTGGGAATTTTCTCCAGAAACTGTTCCCTTGTTAATGGCAATGTCCATTCACTTGCTTCACTCGAAATTTGCGTGACAGAGAACAACTCGTGCTTGAATCGGAGTTCTGACCGGCCTGTGATCTTAAGGTACAGCGCAAGGGAGTCAGGTCCTCTGTCATATCGGTGGGTCTGTTGCAGGATGGCTTCCTTGCGAACATGAATCCACGTATCCAAAAACTTGCGAAACGGGACATCACATGCCTGACTTACAACCAAGATGACTAGAAGCACAAGCACACGCATTGTGGAAGCTAGGTCGAATGTTCTAAATGTTTAATGTTCAAAGCCACAGTCGGAAATTTCAACGTGTTCACGTGGATCCTGAAAATTGAATGAGTATGATGAGGTTTGAATAGAAATACTGCAAGATAAAGCTACCTCTCCATCTTTATCTGCAGCTGCCCTCCTCTCGATTTCATCAAGGACACCCAGACCATCAACCACTTGACCAACTACCACATGTTTCCCGTCCAATGCTGGCAATGGTGCAAACGTGATATAAAACTGAAGCGAAACATGTGTGAACATATGGCAATACATGTAACAGCAGCAAAGAAAAGGAAGGTGCCTACCTGGCTAGAGTTAGAGTTCTTGCCCTTGTTCGCCATTCCAACTGTTCCTCGCCTTTCATGTCGCCTCTTAAGACCTTCTTTCTCGTCATTGAATTTTTTTCCATAGATACTGAAGAGTGCGTCGTCAGGTCGGTCACTGCTGACTTTAAGAATCGTTACGAACCTTTCACCCCCACTTCCATCACCCCGTGTGATGTCACCACCTTGTGACATGAACCCCTTGACAATGCGATGAAAAGGAGATCCCTTATAGTGCAATGGCTTCCCACTTTCTTTGCCCTTACCCTTTTCCCCGGTAACAAGGCAGCGAAAATTCTCTAATGTCTTTGGAGAATCCTCATACAGCTCAATCACCAATCGTCCTAATCGATTAATCAACAATCCATATCAACACTGAGATATATATATGGGGCTTGAACCTACGGTGAGCGGTGTGGGTTGGACGAGTAGAACATCACCTTTGGTGGACCATTTTGGGTCGTTCCGGTACACTTCAAGTGCAATTTCTCTGATACATCAAACTTTCAGGCGATATTCATTTGGAGTCGAAAACTTCAAAGGTGTCAACCTGGTTTCCTCATCCAGGGCAGTAATGTCTTGTCCCCACCCTCGAGAACCACCAGCTTCCCGAACAAATGCGACCCCACGAGAATAGCTATTACATATGGGATTAATTGAGTAGTGAATAATGCCTGGTGGATAAGCAGATCTCACCATTCTTGTTTGGATTGGTACTCAGCACGATCTCCAATGTCGACCTCAAGCCAAACCAACATCCGAAAGTACCAGAAGCATCACACCACGTGACCGCCTGAATGGAAAGGGCTGTCCTCCTTTTTGTGATTTTGTTGGTTTGGAATGCCTTTGGCCAACAAAATTCATACGACGACCAAGATTACCTCAGAAATACAGAGGTATCGATCAGACGCACAATATTGGGTGTTTTCCTCATTTTGGGGCAGGTGTTGGGTACCGCCGAGATTATGGCAGAAAATCTCAGAGTGAATCCAATTGAATCAGACCGCGAGTATGACAGTGATATTCCTCGTGCAATTGAAATGCAAAACTGGCGAAGGCCTCCAGCAATTGCTCTACCACAACCTGGGACGAATTCTACTGCACAATACGGCTATCCACAAGCTCAAATGACGAGCAGCGATCCTGGTCAAGCCAAATTTTCTGTTTCCACATTATTCAGTCCGTCTGTGCTCCTGTCCCCATTCACCAAGTTGGCTGGTCAACTCATGGGATCCCACCTCCAACAAAATCAAGGTATGATTAACTCAACCAACGAATATTCATGTCATGACCCAGTTATTTAATACCTTTAATATTAGGTCAACAGTCTGGAGGGGGACAGCAAGGTTGGCAAGTGATGTTTAAATTCGGCCAAAGTGAGTTCGTGTGTGTGGCTGTTGATTGATTGACTTATTCTTTACTTCTGATGCAGTCATATTTGGGACTTTCTTTTATGGATATTTCCCTTGTGGTTGCCCACCTATCATACTTTGGCGAGATGCGGTGCATTTCACACAGAAGGCCCTCTGGACAAAAATTCAAAAGGAACACGAACTTGGTCTGTCGTCCTGTCCGTGCTCATTCTCTAATTACAGGTTCTGAATATAACTTGCAGGTCAACCAAAGGCCAATCAAGATTATACATTTAAGGAAGGCTGGACAGGATTCAGCTTTTATTTTCTCACTGTCAGTACCAGCCCTTTTCAGAAATGACTCTATCATTAATCCATCTGACAGATCTGGAGAGGTGCTTGCAAGTTGTGGATACCAAGGAAATTCCTGCATGAAAAGGCATCTGATGAGGCCAACCTACTTGTTCACTTTGTGGTCTTCCCTGGCTACTTCGGGATTTTCTTATTTTTCCTGCCACTCATTTGCTTTATCGTATTCTGGGCCGCACTGGGATAGAATAATTAAATAATACAACCAGATCATTAATCAAACGGAGGACAATATGTCCGAGGTTTTTTTACACTTTTGGCGGTCAATTGTAGAACAGCATTGCCAGGATGGTTAGGATCCACAATCATTCCTCCAAGCAGTCTTGACCTTGCCGCCTTGCAATTGATGGCCTGCTGATCCATGGTTGGAACGGTGGTGGCAGCAGCCAGTGAGTGATGCACGTGACACAACTGACGACAATCGAGAACTTGGTGCTAGCCCATGTGGCTGGTTTTTGCTTTGTTATTTTATGTTGGAACTGTCCATTCTGCTCCAACTCCAAATGTAACAACGAGCGACGTAGCTTGTCGTGGTTGCACGGGGCATGGGGACTGTATCAAAGGGGCTTGTGTTTGTGACAGGAAATGGGAAGGCCAGTACTGCGAACGAGGTTGGTTTGTTCAGTGAAGGAAAGTGAATATATAACAATGAGCTTCAACAGCTGTTTGTATCAAGACTTGTGGGGGCCATGGGCTCTGTCTTGAAGGGTTTTGCAAGTGCAACGAGGGCTGGACCGGGCCGGACTGTGTCATCGGTAGGTGGCATACAAAGAATCCTCTGCATGATTTACTCAAAGAATTCTTATAGATACTTGCCCAGACCATTGCAATGATCGAGGATATTGTGTTGAAGGGCACTGCAAGTGTGCCAATGGCTGGACTGGTGCGAGTTGTTTGTTAGGTCTGTGCAATTATCAACTTGAACTGAAAAACAATTGACAGTGGTTCTTGGTGTTGGCTTCAGCGACTCAGGATCTTCCGAACCTAGGGCCAATTGACACAATAGGAAAACCCAAGGCCTTGATCGTGAATGCTCTAACCACGGTGGTGAGAATTCCTTCACAGGTGACCAAGACCAGTGGCTACCTTGTGGATGGAAACATGACAATCACAATTAACAAGGTATGACATATGATGACCAAGACGATTCCGAGAGTTGCCTCATCCGAGTATCTGCCCTTATTACTATTACTGCAGGTCTGTGGTGAAAGACTTGGCTTCGCACCACACACTATCAATCCTCAACGCCTCATTGCAATTCCAAGACACGGCGACTATGTCATAGACGGAACACCCAGAATGTGTACCAAGGTCATTTTGAACATCACTTACACTGCCGATGGGTATTATGGACAGTTGGCTCCAAGTGGTGAGACATAGGCATTTCATTCACATACAGTGTCATTGTCCTAAGAGCGTCATGTTAGATCCCACCTCAAAGGATCTGCCTCCCCCGTCCACTGACCCAAATCGGCCAACAACATCTTTGTGTCTAAAAAGTTGTTCTGGTCGCGGAACCTGTGTGAATGGCTCCTGCATTTGTGAGAACGGATGGTTTGGGCTGTGTTGCTCGAGACCCTACGGTATGCAAATGAGAACAACAAATTACAACACCTTTTGCTCCTCCTCAGGATCTCATATATCACTTTTCAGCTGTCGTTAATCTATCTTCTTTGAATATCACGGATCCATTGAAGTTTGAACCAGCTTTCCCCCGCTTCCAAGGACCAATTTTGAAACCCACTGATCTTTACATTGGGAACGGAACAAACATGCTGTAACAATTGATTTGTGTCATAAATTCAATTTTGAACACGTGACGGTTGATAGAAGTATTTTCTAGATATTAGAACAGGGTTGGATGGGTTGGATGGGTTGGATGAGACTGTTTGGTCTCTTTTGCCTCGCCTGGAGTGTTGACACATATCCATCGAGCAGCCAGACTCTTGTTCACACATCATTGTTGTCGACACCGCTCGCCAGTCTTGTGGAACAACCTGTAATTGCTGGTGTTGCACCCCCGCCAATACCGATCGTCAACGCCAACCAGCGAGCAACTGAATATGAAAACAAGTGTGACCAGCATTGGGCAAATGAAATTCTCAAGTCAGGGAGCATTAAGGGCAAGAAGGTGTTCATTGCTGGGCTGGTCCACAACAACGCAGCCATCTTACCAAAGTATATCAAGGAAATTCTTCGTCTTGCCAACAGGTGACCACCCCTTATCAATTGGAATGAGGATGATGATTTGACATTGGTTTCCAGTTTGGACTCCAAGACGACATTTGTCTCGTTACATGAATCTGGTAGTTCTGATGAGACTCCCGCCTTGCTTGCCAAGCTGAAGGAAGGCCTTGATGTCCTCGGCATTGAAAACCAAATCACAACTGACAAGACCGAAACTCGAAGACAATTTGAGGAAACCCATGAGATCTGGCAACACACTTCAAGAATTGCCTTTCTTGCCTACCTCCGCAACGAAGTGCTGATGCCACTCACCACACTTCAGAGAAACTTTGATAAAGTTCTCTTCCTCAATGATGTGCTCTTTTGCGCCGAAGATGCAGCTCTCTTGTTGGACTCAGACAGTGCTCACATGGTGGCTGGTCTTGATGTATACAACGACCAAGTCACCGGCATGAAGGAGAAAATCCGAATCTATGACACTTGGGTGTAAGTTAAGCAAGAGATATGGTTCAGAACGTTTGGATTAATTCCTTTTTGTTCTAGTTTCCGGGGAATTGAAGGGGAGGGCATTGTGAACTTGAAGCCCCTCAGAAGTGATCATACCCACATTGCTGGGGAACCACCTTTCTTCGAATCGACCCAGTCCCGAGGATATCTTGCTAGCGGACAGCATGTTCCAGTTCAGTGCAATTGGTGGGCCTAAATACTCAAGAGCCGTGTTGTTCCCTGAAACTGACATACACACACTGTGACTGGTTTATTTTGCAGGGGTGGGATGGTTGCAATCAACGCAAAAATATTCCAGGTTCAATACATTCGATTCCGTTCCAATGTCGTCGGCGAATGCCCAGCTTCTGAGTGCAGGTATTGTATCTGCCTGGCATGCCTCCATATTAATTACTGTTATTGTGACAGTCTGTTCTGCAATGATATTTGGCGGATATACGGGGAGGAAACACGGATTCTCCTTGATCCTCGAGTCTTTGTTGCCTACGACTACACAGCTTGGAACACTGCTTGGGAGCTCAGGGCAAACCGGTTTACTTGTGATGGCGCCTCATCTTGTTTGAATTGGCAAGAATACCTGAACAAGCCAAGAATGTACTCAAACACCTCGATGGTGTTCACTGATGTTCATGTCCCAGATAAGATTGAATGCTATCCCATAGTGAACACAGACGGCGCTGACTTTTACGCAGCTCATGATGACACGAGCTGGAATATGCCGCTGTGGGAAGAAAAGAACGAGTTTATGATGTGTCCTGAGATTACGACCGTCTCGTCAGCCTCGTCAACATCAGAGATCGCCACTGCATTTGAGACGGACAAGCAGGTGGACAAGAAACTTTTCCAATTGCCTGTCGTCGAGCTCGCCCAAACGGAGGCTACTACAGCTCCCTTGTCAAAGATCAACGGAATCGACAAGTTGTTCCAGCAACAGCAACTCGTTCAACTTGCAATCAATGTTCCTGCCAATTCTTTTGATCTCCGACGCTTTGCACAAGTTATTCTGGACCTGACACACCGACATGAGTTGAAATCCCAATTCCTTGCTATGACAGTGACGATTCTCCTTGATGGCAACGTGAACACTCAGGACGGAAGTCTCGCTATGTCGATTGCTCGCAATATCCTACTTGCAATCGATGGGTCCGGAGGAATTGTTGGCAGTCTTAATGACCCTTCCCAAAGTAGTCTCCGTGGAAAGCTGTACCATCACCTGGCCCTCAATCCCATTGAAAAATTCCACTCTGCAAGTCACGGTGACACAGTTATTTTGGTCATGGCGAATTGGCCATTCTGTGGAAAGGATATCTACGACACGCTTTCATTTGCTGGAAATACGCAGACCACATCATCCATTATTTTGCATTCCGGAAACGAAGTGGTCAAGGGGCTCGAGATCAGGCCAGAATACGGAGAGAAGCCTGTTGTGACAATGGTCAGATTGCCCCACTCGCAAACCATAAAATCAGGACAATTGGATGAATGGCTCGACAGAGTGCTCCCGCAAGAGCAGCATTCCCTATTTGCTTCATTACAGTAAACATCCCTTTGTGTAAGAATTGCCTTATGAAGACAAGAACACAAGAGCGGTTACGGTCGAATATTCATTCATTCGCACGATGATTACCACTCCCCTCACCAAAGCGTTTGGCATCAAGCATCCCATCATGCTCGCTGGCATGAACGTGGCAGCTGGACCAGAATTAGCCGCAGCTGTCACCAATGCTGGTAGGACACAACTCCCCAACTTAACCTGATCAATAATGAACGTGTCACACGACCAGGCGGCCTTGGTGTCATTGGTGGTGTTTCTTACACCCCCGACTTCCTGAGGAAGCAAATCAACAATCTGAAATCTTTCTTGGTCGACAAGAATGCCCCTTTTGGAGTTGATCTTCTCCTCCCTCAGGTTGGAGGAAGTGCCCGTAAGACCAACACGGACTACACAGAAGGCAACCTGCCAGAGCTGATCGACGTCATCATTGAGTCCAATGCCAAGCTCTTTGTTTGTGCAGTTGGAGTCCCTCCGGAATGGGTTGTTGAGAAGCTTCACAAGGCCGGTATTCTCGTCATGAATATGATCGGTGCTCCTCGTCATGCTGAAAAGGCTCTCGCCGTTGGTGTTGACATCATTTGTGCTCAAGGAGGAGAAGGAGGAGGACATACCGGCGATATCCCCACATCTCTTCTGATTCCTGCTGTCGTAGACATGGTCAAAGGTCACCGCTCGCGTCTTACCGGTCAGCCCATCTATGTTGTCGCTGCTGGTGGGATCTACGAAGGACGGGGACTTGCAATGGCTCTCAGCTATGGGGCTATGGCGGTCTGGGTCGGAACAAGATTTGTGTGTGCCAAGGAAGCAGGTGCTCCTCCCCGTCACCAACAGGCCATCGTCAAGGCAGGGTACAACGACACGGTCCGTACCATCATCTTCACAGGACGACCCATGCGTGTGTTGAAGACGGATTACATCCAGAATTGGGAGACCAATCGTCAGCAAGAAATCAGAGAGCTCACTTCGAAGGGAATCGTTCCTTGTTACAAAGAGTTCGAAGATCCCGCCTTTGCTGCTGCACAGCGCCCTCTCTTGATGGGACAAGTCGCTGGTGCGATCAAGGATATCAAGCCTGCCAAGGAGATTGTGGACGAGATGGTGGCCGATGCTGTTCATGCATTGAGGACGGCACATTCCATGATCGCAAAGATGTGATTTGAATCAGATCTCTTTGAATGGATGGACCAAATAAAATTAAGGATCCACCGACCCTTGCTCTCTTGCTCCCTCATTCAATCAATCATTTTACATCGACATACCCTATGATATCATGATGAGCAGAGCCATTGACAGCTCATTTGAAAATAATTTATTCAGTCGAGCTGTCTTACCCCTTCAAAAATCTCTGTGTGACAAGCGGTCTCATTGGGTGGATCCGTGAACCCAGTCTATTTCTATGTATTTGTCCATAATCAGTGGTTGGGAACACATTCGAGACCACCAGCAAAAAATGGAGGGAGTCATGATAGGAATCGGCTGTTAAATCGACCAAAATACTGAATTCAGTATCGAATTGAAACGCTTGCCCTTCAATGACGCAATCAAAACCAGGACCACAAGGTCCCTCATACCATTCATCTCTGGGTTAGGAACAGCTGTGCTTCATAATTAAATGGGTGGATCCGTGAACCCAGCCTATTCCTATTTATTTGTCCATAATCAGTGGTTGGGAACACGTTGTTCGAGACCACCAGCAAAAAATGGAGGGAGTCACGTGGTGATTTTAGGAATAGAACCAATTTTAGGATTAGGACAACTTCACGGATCCACCCAATCTAATTCAAATGGAACGTGATGAAGCACGCCAACAATCATAGTGCACTTCATCGGTCATTGAAAAATACTGAATTCAGTAATTTTATTGAGAGGGGATATGGACTTGTGCGTAACATTCTGCGCACCAAAACAGGCCAGGATTGCAGTAACAGTAGGTCCGAACCCGGGCACGAAATTTGTTTCCTTGGCAAGGCCTTTGGATGTACTTGCATTCCCTTTGTTCCCAGGTCCTCCCATTCCAAACACCGGTGTATGGAGGTGCAGTCACAAGTGAGTGGTCATCCAACTTTCTCCTCAGCCTCTTGGACTCTCTCATGTCTTGATCAGGTTCATCCATTAGGTGCCAACATTGGCAACAACCGACGAAATTCAAGCAAGGACATGGGAGACTCAGTCAAACGGACGAAATGGTTATAGGCGAGTAGTGAGTTCGTATCGGTGATTGCCAATATAGCAGCAAACTGTCTGTGCCACCAAGTTTTTGTTGACCAATGATTCAAACGAAAGAGAGCTGCAAGTTGGCGGATGTGGTTGTTTCACGTGACAAGAAACTTCTGCATCTCTGCCAAATTGGGAATGGATTTTTGGCATGGGGGCTGTCAATTAAATCGAATGAAATCGTTCTTCGGTCGTCCGAGGAGTTGGGCGTCGAACACTTGGTCTGAAGGGGATGATGAGCTGATGGAGAAGTTAATCACCTCCAATTGAATACTTAATTCAGTATTATTTACTGAATTCAGTAGGGGGTAATCAATAACCGATTCCGACTGGGTTCACGGATCCACCCAATATTCAACGACGTTGTATGACTAGTCAATCAATTGCTGTGCACATCGTTTTGTCGAATTAGCATAGGACCACCATATCCAAATAAATTTGAGTATGTTGCTATGATGTGGCGCTGGCCATGGCTGCAAAGATGGATTGACTCCGAATTGCTCATGAGTTTCGAATGGCTTCCCAGTTTTCATTTGACTCATGACAAACCTCTGCCGCTGATAGTCCCGATTTAATTTAGCTGAACCCAATGTAGCTCAAGTGATCTGAGAGTCCGCCAGGAATCATCCTAAATTACATGCATAGACCCGGTCTTTTGTGGCCAGTACTGAATCGGATATCGATTGTAGTATGAAGGAAGATGAAGCTTCGTCAAGACTCGGATTTATGTGTGCATGAGTGAAAGAGGAGCAAGGCTGCTCGAGTTCGGGTGGACGGCCAGACGTGTGAGCTCTAGGTTTACCTGGTAAGCTGGTGGAAGGCATTCACTTTTTAAATTTCAGAATGTTACATAATCGTTGCCAGAGTGCTGGTCGCCCGGTACACATAGTGACACCGCTTTGCCTTAATCTCTTATCTTTCCAGAAGATGGAGGGCTGATATCATCAAGAGACAGATGCAAAGTTGGATCGGGCTCAGTTTCGAATGACTTCCTAATTTTCTTTGGCACAAGCCTGCATGCATGTAATTCCAAAATGATGGGGTGACTGCACAACTTTGGCCGACCGTTAGTCACTATTCACATGTGATCTCTCAGTCCGCATCAGTCGCTTTAAATCCTGGTCTTGTTTGATCTTCTAGTGATATATGTAGCATGCATGGTCAGTCAAATTTGTCCACATTTTAGGACTTACGCAACATCCAACTTTTCCTGATTTTTTTTCTGTCCAAACTTGACTGAACCCTGCTGTAACCTTCCTCTACCGTCAACCACGACTGTCATAACTAGCAGTCTCGACTGCACGCAATTTTTCTCTCGCTGTTGGGTCTTCCCTACGAGAACTGTCAAACCCCAACTGTGGAGGCGAGGCTGCTTGACTCAGACAAATTCCGATAACTATTTTAATTACATACCTTCAGACGAGACGGCCTATTTGTGCACGTAGCTCCCAACAAGTCCTTATAAAATGACCACTAGTAGGTGCCCCTCACAGAGGCCAACTAACGACGTTCCATGAATAAAATTGACTGCGGCACCCCATCCGTGGGTACTAGGGGTCAATAGAACTCGCCCAATCAAGACAAGCAATGATTCAATTGAGTAACCAGAATCCGACTGGAAATCTGGTTAAAAGCATTGTTCACACGAGAAACTAAGACTTAAAAATTTACCGAATATTCTATCCATGGATGTTACAAAATTCGACGTCGATCCTGCAACACTGATTGACGCTGGACGGCGGATGGGAATTGAAATATCACTTGATAAGATACAACAAATGCAAGCTTGCCTTACGAATTTGACACCACAGGAGCGGGGTGATCTCGAGGAAGCCATGAAAAGCATTCTTGCAAAACCGTGTCCTCCAATCGAGCCCACTGTCCCTCATTCTACACAAGACGATCTCAACTCTTCATCCCTTGGCCTTCCTTTGGGTGCTCGCGTGGTTTTTCAAGACTCTTCTCTTTCTGAGATCGCCTCTGGCATTGAAGCCGACGGCCTATCTCCCTTTCCCCTCCAGAGTTCCTCCGTCTCTCATCAATCCTCACATGCATTCCATCATTCGATTGACTATCATTCGTGGTTGAGGCAAGCTTCAATCGATGAGATCTGTTGTCCTCATGACAGTGTAAATGCCCATTCAACTGCCTTTCAAGGTCTCCGGGAAGATGTGTCCATGGCCTTCTTGAAGCGAGCAGACGGATCTCTCAAAAGACGAGATCTCCCCTCAGATGAAGAAATCGGAGTGATCATTTTGGAAAAGGTGTCAGCTGGCCTTGCCCAGACACGCCGTGACATCGAAAACGATCACGCTCATCGACAACAAGCAATCGACAAAGCCTTCATGGCACGCAATGAAGCGATTCAGAAGAATAGGAATGTTCGAAGCATTACTCACATGCCGGGAATGGAAGGAGAAGGAGATCCGAACTCAATGAGGAAGTTATCTGTGAGGTTTAGTGACATTCGAGATGTAGTACCGAGAAAGTACGAGAAGGTCCCACAAGATGACCCTGACGATGAGTTCGTCAATGGGTACGACGGCCGGAGTGTGGGTGACGCGACTTGGTTCGGGTGCTTGTTTCGGTGCCTGTCGTTGCCTCCAGGTTTGGGACTTTAAGTTTAACCTCCTCCTTCCTCCCCATCACATTAATTCCGTACTTGTATACTTGTATTTAATTAAACAACTTTTGACTCACTAATAAGGGAACTATGCATGGATGGTATGGTATTAAGATACATGATCACATGAATCACACGCTCTTGAACTAGCCTTCCGATGACACGATTGACCGAGACAAGAGGGCGGACGGAGTGTGGGAGTGGGCACTATCGAGTATGTTCTGAGTTCTCAATGTTCTCATCAATCTTCATCTTCACTGCCCGTGCACTGACATAGCCAAGCCCAGCTCCCAGCCCAGCTCCAACTGCACCAGCTGCAACAGATGCCCCTGTGTGTGTGTGTGTGTGCGAGGGAGATGATCAGGATCAAGCAAGTAAGGCCACCCTCATATGTGTGAACCTGCAACAAGACCAAATGGTCCTCCAACGAGCCCACCTACGAGCCCCCCCATTAGTCCGAGCGATGCCACTTTGAGCTTGCTGGCCTGTCAATTAAATCAACCAAATCAGTCAGTTAGTCAGTTTGTCATGAAGTGACAAGAAGTGAGCAGAGGACAGGGCTGGACCTTTTTCAGATGATCAACAGACTCTTCTACGTTTTGAGACGCTGATTGGACATTGTGGCTGATCTGGTCAACTGCTGGCGTCGTTTTCTGTGAAATGAGACAAATGAGTGAGAGGGTTGGTTTTTGATAAAGGAGGGAGGAGGAAGGGGGGGGGAAAG
>JADMIO011456529.1_pt1 | contig 33274 bp, 30 predicted proteins | sample 8958161 | NCBI WGS metagenome assembly JADMIO01 (sample SAMN16585339, study PRJNA669376) | soil metagenome | isolation source: Crop rotation soil | place: USA: Cullars Rotation, Alabama | collected 2011 | reverse complement strand
GCGACAACTTGTCCACGTGGAATTCTAAGCTTAGGATCCCAATGTGCTGGAAAGTCCAGCCGCTCCAGCGCGGCCCGCCGTCGCGGGGGGACGTTGTCGCTGCTGTAGCCGTAGACCGGGAAAATTGTCTCGTTGAGCTCGGGGTGCCCGTCGCAGTGGTAGCACTCCCGGTTGTTCTCCATCGTCAGCTTCCAGTTGCAGTCCTCGACCAGGTCGACGCGGCTCGCGACCTTCGCCTGCGCCAGCTGGTGCGGGCCGATGTACGCCTCGACCAGAGCCGCGAACTCCTCGAAGTCGGCCGGGGGATCCTCGGCGAAGCAGACGAAGATCAGTCCGGCCACGCTGCGCAGTTGCACGGGCCTCAAGCCGTAGCACGACTGGTCGAAGTTCGCCGGGGGAGTCTCCACGTGGCGCAGGGCGCCGTCGACGCCGTAGGTCCACTGGTGGTAGCCGCAGACGATGTTGCCGACCATGCCCTGGTCCGCCACCAGGATGCGGGCCCCCCGGTGCCGGCACACGTTGTGGAACGCGCGGATCCCCTCGTCGTCGTCACGCACGATGATGACCGACCACGGCCCGAAGTCGACGGTGATGAAATCGCCCGGCTCCGGGACCTCGGCGCTGACGCCCGCGAACAGCCAGCGCCGGCCGAAGACCGCCTCCATGTCGAGCGTGAAGAACTCGTCGCTCGTGTAGAAGGGCGCATTCAGGCTGAAACCCGGGATGCGCCTAGCGACCTGCTCGCGAAGCTGGGTGGGCGTGGACATACAGCTGGCTCCTTGCTCTGCGTCGACGGTCTCCGCCGGCGCCTGTGCCGTCAGATGGCACGGGTTCGTCTGACGAAACCGATAGTGGGTACGGCGAAGGACGTTGTCAAGGGCGACGACGCGTGGTGCGGCGGGAGTCAGGCGAGTTTGACCCGCCCGCAACGCCACGAGATCTGCTCGGCGGCGGGCACCAGTGCGGCGAGGAGTCCCGGCATCGTGTCCTGCCTCAGGCGGAACGCGGGACCGGAGATCGTCAGTGCTGCGATGACGGCGTCTCCGAGCGCGCGGACGGGCACCGACACGGCCGACAGTCCGACCTCGTTCTCCTCGAAGGTGGTCGCGTAATCGAGCTTCCTGACCTGCGCGAGGTGCTCGCGGAGCGTCACGACGTCGGTGATCGTCTCTTGCGTGGCGGCGGCAAGACCGGACGCCACGAAGTCCTCGAACTCGCGGTCCGCCATGGCCGCAAGGAAGATCTTGCCGGCGGCCGTTGTGTGAAGTGGCTGGCGATTGCCTGTCCAGTCGCGCGCTGCGACTGCGGCGCCCGAGCCGACGACGTGCTCGACGGTGACGACATGGTCGGCGTTCCGTACGGACAGGTTCACCGTCTCACCGACCTCCTCGGCCAGTTCCCGACAGATCGAGCGTCCGATCTCAGCGAGGCTGCGCGTTCTTGTGGCACCGGCGGCCAGTTGGACGACGGTGTTGCCGAGCCGGTACTTCCCGCGCTCGTCGTCCGGCTCTACGAGACCGCGGGCCTCGAGAGTCGTGAGTAGCCGGAAGATCGTCGACTTGTGTAGGTCGAGACCGACCGACAGCTCGGTTGGCCCGGCACTTCCGACAGCGGCCAGCATCTCGAGGATGGACACGGCCCGATCCACCGACCGCACGCCGGACTCGCTCGAGCGGTTCTCGGGAGTCACGCGGTCACGATAGCGATCCGGCTGATCGACACGGCCTGACGCGGCACGACGAGCCTCGGCGGGCCGTGGCGCCGCCACGGCGAAGCACCGGTCGAACCGGTAGATCGGCGGCTTGACACCCGGTCGACTGCAGCGTCGTCGTGTGCCGTCTGTCGACACCGTACCGTCACTCGGCCATCAAGCAGATGCAGCCGATCGTCGTGACGCTGTGGCAGCCGCACTGGGCGTTCGACCGGTTCCCGCTCAAGGTGCTCGACGACCCGCAGGGGGCGTGGGAAGCGCCTGACCAGGTGCAGACCATCGCCCCCAAGGGCTGGAGCACCGCGGGCTCCGAGCTGGCCGGCTGGCTGAAGAACTTCCCGCTCACCTCCGACCAGATCTCCAGCATGCTCGGCAAGGTCCAGGGCGCCGACAAGGGCAACGAGCAGGCGGGTGTGCAGCAGTGGATCTCCGAAACCAGCAGGTGGTCGACGCGTGGTTCAGCGGAACGAACGGCTGACCTTCCGCTCGACACAGACCTGCGACGCCCGCTGATCGGCGATCTCGATTGATCAGCCGGCGCTCCGACCGATCGCCATGGTGATCCGTTCGGTGCGCGGCGGGCCGCCCGGCCTGACGTGCGGTGCCACGTGTAGCAACGTTCACGTGGCGTTGACGAGGGCCCGACCGGCTTCGGCCAGGCGTGCGAGGCCTTCACCCCCGTCGGCTGTGCACACGAGGCCGGCCTGCATGAGTCGCCATGCGGCGAACTGGTCTGCGCAGAGGTAGCCGTCGATCAGCCAGACCGCCCTCGAGCGTGCGCCGGTGGCACGGCCGGCTCGGGGCCGGTCCAGGACGGTCATGTGCTGCTCCGATCTCGGGTGACGGATCAGGCGGCCACGCGCGGACGGCCTACCCCGCGGCTCAGCGGGGCGGTCTCCAGCGCACTGAGCAGCCGGTCGGTGTCGGCCATCTGGTCGTTCCAGATCGCCCGCACGACGTCGATCCGCAGCTCGGGCTCCTGCAGCTTCGCGAAGTAGTTGCTCAGCGCGAGCCCCTGCGGTCCGGCCTCGGTGTGCAGGGCGATCATCCGCGCGACGAGCTTGGTCTGGACCCCGTATATGGGGATCTGGGGACCGCGCGGGGCGATGAGACCGATGAAGTACAGCTTCTCCGCACCCTCGGGCAGGATCCCGCCGGCGTAGCGCACCGGTACCCCGGACCGCCAGGTGATCTGGTCGTCGTCGAGGAACGGGAGCGAGACGTCGAACCCGGTCGCCCAGATGATGGTGTCGTAGTCCCGCGAGCTGCCGTCGGCGAAGTGGACGGTGTTGCCCTCGAAGCGTTCGACGCCGGAGCGGATGCCGATGCGGCCGTGGTGGACCCAGTACAGCAGCAGGTCGTTCACGGTCGTCGGGCCGTCGGCGAGCGTCGCCGCCTCCGGCGTGGGCATGCCCGGGTAGTTCTGCCACTCGCCGAGGGAGACGCGGGCGAGCAGGCGGTTGATCAGATCCTGCTCGTCCGGGCTGAACCGGTCGAGGAAGGGCACCTCCGCTCGCGGCACGCCGAGATAGGCCTTGGACAGGAAGTAGCGGCCCTTGCGCATGGCGACGTCGGCCTCGAGGCGGTGCTGGGCGACGTCGACGGCGATGTCGCAGCCGGAGTTGCCGGCGCCGACGACGAGGACCCGGTTGCCGGTGAGGTCACCGACGTTGTTGTACGCGCTGGAGTGCAGCTGGGTGCCGGTGAACTCGCCGGGCACCGTGGGGATGTGCGGGCTCCACAGGTGGCCGTTCGCGACCAGCACGCCGTCGAAAACGCCCTCGTCGCCGCGGGTGGTCTGCACGCGCCAGCCGGTCGAGCCCACCGGCGCCACGCCGGACGGCGCGGGGGTGACGGCGACGACCGCGGTGTTGAAGGTGATCAGGTCGTAGTGGCCGTGGTGCCGCGCGTAGGACTCGATGTAGGACCGGACCTGGTCGCGCCGCGGGAAGTGTGGGTAGTCGGCGGGCATGGGGAAGCCCTCGAATGCGGTGGTGTCGCGCGAGGTGATCAGGTGCAGCGCCTCGTAGTCGGTGTGCCAGTGGCCGCCGACCCGATCGGACTTCTCGAAGCACTCGACCTCGTAGCCGGCCTCGCGCAGCTGCTGCAACGCCGACAGCCCGGCTGCACCGGCACCGATCACGCAGTATCGGGACATCCCCACTCCTTCGCCGTGTTCGTCGACGTTGAGTCTGGGGAGATGTTTTGCTCTCGTCCATGGCATGATGACACCGCTAGCCAAAGGTAATGCCTTGAGCGCGGAGGCCCGTGATGGCGACAGCGGTCACGTTGCAGCAGCTGCAGTACTTCCTCTCCGCCGTGCAGCACGGGTCGCTGTCAGCAGCGGCGGAAGCGCACTTCATCGCCCAGCCCAGCCTGTCCGAGCAGATCCGGCGGCTGGAGAACCAGCTCGGGGTCAGCTTGTTCATCCGGACCAACCGCAAGCTCATCCTCACCGATGCCGCCCGGACACTGGTCCCGTACGCCGAGCGCACGATCATGGCTGCCGAGGAGGCGGCCGCAGCGGTGGATCCGGTGCGCAACCTGACCGGCGGCACCGTGGCCTTCGGGACCTTCAGCAGCGCGCACTACTTCTTGCACACCGAACTCGTCGCGAACTTCCGCGCGCTCCACCCGCAGGTCCGCGTGCGGTTGATGGGCATGAACTCCGTGGAGGTCGCGGACGGTGTCCGCAACGGCGACCTCGACGCCGGGCTGGTCGCCCTGCCGGTGGACGATCGTGGACTCGACGTCAGCCCTGTCGTGTTCGTGATGGAGGCCGTCTACCTCTCCCGCACTCGCAGCCGGGTCCGCCGTCCGCTCACCATCGAGCAGGTCGCCGAGGCCGATCTCGTCTTCACGGAGACGCACTGGGGGGACATGGACCCGACCCGTCGTCAGCTCGTGGCGCGGGCTCAGAACGCCGGCCTCGCGCTGCGCCCGGTCGTGGAGGTGGAGTCACCCTCCGTCGCGCTGGAGCTCGCCGCCCGCGGTGTCGGGGACACCGTCATCTCGCTGCCGCTGGCGCATGCACTGGGAGCGACGCAAACGCTGCACTGGGCGTCGCTCGACCCACCGCTGCAGGAGACCTTCGCCTTCATCACCAGACGTCATGCGACGCTGCTCCCCGCCACCGAGATCCTGATCCGACTGGCGCGTGAGCAACTCACACGCCTTTCCACGGCCGATCGAGCGTCGTCCGAGGGTTACGGCGACGTGAGAAGCTGACCGGCTCGATCGGGATTCGGGCGCCCCAGTGGTGCGATCACTGCCCCTCACCCGGTTCTGACCTGGGCGAGCACCGCAGTAGGGGCAGTAGCTCAAGGCAGACCCTCTGACCGCTCTCGCAAACAACGGCTTCATCGGCCAGCGAAGCGCGCCAACACTATTGCCAACCCGAGTCACCCGGAGCGCGCCGGATCTCGGGAGCTCGCCTCGTACCGCCCGCCCGGAGGCCGACCGAGGCAGGCGAGCAGGCGGTCACCCTCGCGGTCCCGCCCGCTCCTCTCGCTGAGCAGTTCTTGCACGACGCTGGGCGGCCGCCGGTCGGCCGGACTCCGGTTGCGATCTGACATCGACTTCGACTCGGGAGCGGACGGATGGCCTTCAACCTGGGCGCGCGAACCCCACAGACATCGCCGCAGTCGGCATCCGGAGGCGTGCACGGTGATGGAGAACATCACGCTGCCGCAGCGCGAGGTGCTCGGGCACAGCAACGACGAGGCGGCCGAGGTCGCCACCGGTCTGCTGAGGCGCGTCGGCCTGGTGGAGAAGGCCGACGCACACCCGTCCCGGCTGTCTGGTGGGCAGCATGACGATGATCGTCGTCACGCACGAGATGCATTGCGCCCGCGACGTGTCGAACCGCGTGATGGTCATGGCCGACGGCGGCGTGCTGGAGATCGGGCCGAGCGAGCAGATCATGACCGCGCCGAGCAAGCTCTGACCACGGACCCGGCTTCCTCGAGCAGGAGAACCAGCCCATGACCACGGACCCGCCCATCGCTCTCGTCACCGGCGCCGGAAGTGGCATGGGACGCAGCACCGCTGACGCCTACCTGACGCGGGGCTGGACGGTCGTCGCCGTCGATCTGCAGCCGGTCGAGGACACGTCCACGACCGGACGGCTGGTTCCCGTCGTCGCGGACGTGGCCGACCGGGCGGGCGTCGACGCGGTCCTGGCGAAGACACTGCCCGGGCTCGGCAACACGGTGCAGGCCGTGGTGAACGTCGCCGGCATCTACCCGCCCTCCACGTTGGAGACCGCGACACCGGAACTCTTCCGCCGTGTCTTCGACGTCAACGTCCTCGGCGTGATCAACGTGATGGCCGCCGCGGTCCCCTACATGTCGCCCGGTTCGGCGATCGTCAACTTCGCCTCGATCGACGGCTTCGCGGTGTCGCCCGGTCAGCTCGTCTACGGGGCCTCGAAGGCCGCGGTGATCATGCTGACCAAGGCGGCCGCGCTCGAACTGGCACCCCGGGGCATCCGGGTCAACGCCGTCGCACCGGGGTGGGTCGCCACTCCGGGGACGGCGGCGACGGACCGGATCGCCGAGGCGGCCGCGTCGATCCCGCTCGGCCGCGTGGCCGAGCCGGCGGAGATCGCCGAGTGGGTGTGGATCCTCACCGGCTCGGGTGCGGCCGACTACATGACGGGCGAGACCGTCACCCTCGCCGGCGGCTTCGTGCTCCGCTGACGATGCGCGCAGCCGGCCAGGACGAGCCAACGGCACCCGTCGGAATTGTTGATGCTCGGGCGGGAGTGGCCGAGCTGAGTCCGGCGCCGTCGAGCTCGGAAGGCCACGCCGGCGCGCGGGAGGGGCGTCGGCTGACACCGGCGACGACGTCTCAGGACGTCCGGGCGGGGGCGGCGCGGACCCGGAACCGGACCGGCATGGGTTCGTCGGGCAGCCCCTCAGCGAGCCAGCCCGACAGCGCGACGACGATGGCGTCCCACGGCGAGGGCGCGGCGGCCATGGCCGGTACGTCGAGGGTGATTGCGCCGAAGGCTCCCGGGCCGATCTCGGCGCGACGGCCCAGCCCACCCAGGCCGGTGGCGTCGGCCGTGACGAACCCCGTGATCGGCGGCTGCGCGTCGAACCACGCCACCGTCGCACCGTCCTTCTCGAGATGCACCGTGATCGTGTTCGGATCCAGCTCGAACCGCACCGTCCCGGCGCCGCCCCCCACGGCGACCAGCGTGACCGTCCCGTCCTGGGTGGGAGCGGCGACGAACCGGGCCGTGGCCACAGGTGCGCAGAGCGCGGCGGCCCGGACCGTCTCGGCGGTCCGAATCGTTTCGGCGGTCTGGGAGGCGCGGCGCGGCTCCCGCACGTCGATCACGACGTCCCCGGCCTCGCGCAGGGTCGCGTGGTCGGCGGCCGAGGGGGTCGTCGACCAGGTCCCGATCGTCGGCGACCCGTCCCGGGAGGCGCGGACCACGAGCCACGCGGTCCCGTCGTCATAAGTCACGAGCTCCTCGTCGACCGAGGTCGGGAACGGCGACCACCAGCGCACCGAGGCAAGACGCTGCATCACTTCACCTCGGCCTTGAAGTCCTTCTCCCACATGTTCGTGCACTTGGCGTTGAACTGCTTCACCAGCGGCGCCAGCTGGTCCTCTCTGATCTTCAGGTTGCCGTGCGTGCCCATGAGGCCCTGGTAGCTGTAGGTGACGTCCTGGTCGGGAGCGGCCTTGCCGGTGCCGAGCGGGTCGCGGCCGCCGCCCGCGGCCGCCGCCTTGTCGGCGTCCATGCGGGCCTTCATCGCGGTGACCATGGCGTTCATCGTGGGGTTGGCGGCCGCGGCCATGCCGCTGGGCGACGTGCCCATGACCCGGTCGACCTCGGTCCTGATCGACGTCTGCAGGTTGCCCACGGCGTTGGTGATGATCGGCGGGATGACCGTGTTGAGCAGGTCGGCCGCGAGCTGTGTCGACGCCTCGCCGGCGGCGGCGTTGACCATGCCGTAGGCCTTCGCGTAGAGCTCGCGGGTCTTCTGCATCGCCGGCGCGGGCGGCCCCGGCAGCACGGTGCCGATCAGTGCCTCCAGCGCGCTCGCCGCCTTGAGGATCGCCTCCATCTTGGTCGCGAACGCCGCTGCGGTGACGCCGGCCTCCAACGCGGATCCGGCCGTTCCCCACGTCGCGGGGGCGGCCATCAGCTGCCCGATCAGGCCCGACGGCGGCGCCACGAGCGGCAGCCCGAAGAAGTTGACCGGTCCGCCCGCGGTGCCGACCTCGTGCGTGGCAGCGGCGGCGGCAGTGCCGGCCTGGGGCGCACCGGTCGTGGTGGTGGCCCGCACGGAGCCCTGCACGTCGATCGAGACGTCACCCAGACCCTCGACGGCGATGATCTTCGCGTCCTCCACCTCGCCCAGGCTCTTCCAGTAGGCGTCCCGGATCAACGTCGAGAGGCCGGCCGCCGTGAAACCCGCCTCGACCACGGAGTCGGCCAGGCTCTTGTTGCTGAAGTTCTTCGTCGTCTCGAACGCAACCGCCCGGGGGACCGCCGGTGCCAGGCGCGTCTGCGCCTTCGCCACCAGCTGTTCCTCGAGCTCGGCACGGACCCCGGCCGCTGTGACGCCGGCCCGGGCCGCCGCGGCCATCTGCTTCTTCACCGCCGCGCGCTTGGCCCGCAGCGCATCCGTCACCGACGGCATCGCGGCGTCGAGTGCGACCAGCAACGGTCTGCGCATCGCGACCAGGACCATCCGCTCGACGGTCTTGCGCTCCAGTGCGGCGTGCGCGCTCGGCGCGGTCTTCGGTGCGGCCTGGTGCAGCAGGGCGTTCATCTGCACGTTGCTCTGGCTGTACTCGTCCGGGATGCCGATCAGGTGGCCGTACTCGTGAGCCGCGATGACCTTCTCGTCGCCCGTGTAGGTGCCTTTGTTGATGTAGTAGTTGCCCGCGTCGATCACCTGTCCCGGCGTCCCTGCGGCCACCGACCGGGGGTGGATGATCACAATGTTGTCGTAGTCGTCGCCGGTGAACACGGCGACCGCCTCGAAGGTCACCGGCAGCCGCTTCCTCGTGTTGTCGGCGAAGACGTTGCGCTCCTCACCGACGAGCGTCACGGTCCCGTTCCACGGCTTGACCTGTTCCTTGACCAGGTCCTGGGCCCAGCCACGCCGGTTGTCCGGGTCGTCGGTCGGGATCTCGGCGGGTGAGCCGATCATCGTCTTGTCGGGACGTCGGCCCTGGTGCATGAACTTCACCCGGACCTTCACGGTGAGCCCGGTGTCGCCTTTGCGGTCGAGCACGAAGTTCGGGGTGAGGCTGAACTTCTTGGATCCGGCCTTCCCTCCGGCACCGGACTGGTTGTAGAGCGTCTCGGAGTAGGGGTCCCCCTTGACCTCGACGCGCTGGACCGCGCCGTCGACGATGGCGGTCACGGCTCGGTTGCCGACCCGGCGCTGCAGCCCCAGCAGCCGCTCGGCGTCGCCCGACACCGTGACCGCCACGGGTGTGGTCGGGCGGCGGGCGGCCGGGTGCTGGGGCTCGGAGTGGGCGCGCTCCGGCATGACCGGATAGTAGAGCGGGGGTGGTCTTTGATCGACCGGCCACGTCGAGGTCGACCTCATCGGCACTCGCGGGCTTCCCGATCGGGCAGGTTGCGGGGACACATCGGCGGAGGTCGGCGCCGACCGGATGGGGCTGTCGCCACGGTGACGGTGCCCGCGTCGAGATCGAGTCGACGACTGCTACCGGTTGGTCAGGCGCGCGTCGGTTCGGGTGGGTTCGAACAGCTCGACGGGGTTGCCGGAGGGGTCGTCGATCACGACTTGTCTGCCGCCCACGCCGGTGATCACATCGCTGCGCAGGTGGACCCCGGCCTGGCGGAGCCGGTCCACGGTGCCGGCCAGATCGGCGACTTCGAGGGAGAACCGGTTCCACCCTCCCGGGGTGGGCAGGGTGCCGTCGGGCATGGCTTGCCCACCGCCCGGTCCGCCACCGGGGGCGCTGAGCAGGAGACGGAGGTCGCCGCGGGTCAACATGGCGAAACTTGGCGCGGGATGCATCTGCTCCTCGAAACCGAGGTGCTGGCAGTAGAAGGCGAGCGCCGTGTCGACGTCGTCGACGATGTAGCGGACGCTGACGGTGGCCATGGGAGGGCCTCCTGCTCCGTGACGCCGAGGGTGCGGACCGCACCGATGTGCGGTTGCGGAGTCACCGTAGGCCTCGCGCCGGGCAAGGTGTCGGGTCGTGGTGCGGCGGATCCGGTCCTTGCCACGATCAACACCTGGGTCGGCGCTGGAGACCCCGTCGAGAAGCGGGGCGCGGGTGCGGCTTCCGCTCACCCGACGATGAGTTCCGCCTCGCCGCGTCGTCTGCACGTCGAGAACGTCCCCTCCCGCGCCTGGGGGAGGATCGGGATGCGAGGACGAGGAGCGTGCACACCGTGGCCGAGGACAACATGAGCGCCATCCTGACCGTCGCCCTGCCCGCCGCCACGGTGTTCGCCGTGCTGGCGGACCCGACGACGCATTCTGCGATCGACGGCACCGGCTGGGTTCAGGAAGCTGTCGACCGGGCGCCGCTGACCGAGGTGGGGCAGGTCTTCCGGATGGACATGTACCACCCCAACCATCCCGACGGTGACTACCGGGTGGCCAACAAGGTCCAGGTGCTCGACCCGCCGCGCGCCATCGGCTGGCTGACGGGGCAGGAGAAGGACGACGGTCACCTGGAGTTCGGCGGCTGGATCTGGCGTTACGACCTGGCGCCGCTCGGGCCGTCCGAGACCGCGGTCACGCTCACCTACGACTGGTCGGCGGTGCCGCAGTTCATCCGGGAGTACATCCAGTTCCCGCCGTTCGGCCATGAGCATCTCACCAACTCGCTGCACCACCTGGCCGAGCTCGCCGCACCGACGTCCCGGGCCTCGACGACCCGCGGTTAGCCACCTGGCGGCGGCCGCAGCGGTCCTCTCGAACGACGATGGCGGCGGTGTGGACCGCCACGTGTCCCACGAGGGACGCATCAGGCGGCGAGGTCCGCCCACACGGTCTTCCCGCCGTCGTGGCGGCCGTAACCCCACTGCCGGGACAGGCGCGCGACGAGCTGCAGCCCACGGCCCCGTCCGGCGAGCGGGTCGTACGACTGGATCTCGGGATCCCTCGCGCTCTCGTCGTGAACGGCGATGCGCAGGACCTCGCCGTGCAGCCGAATGATCAACTCGAACCGGGTGTGCGCGTGGTCCACGACGTTGGCGACGAGCTCCTCGACCACGAGCAGCGCATCCTCGACGGTCTCGGCATCGAGACCCCAGTTCTCGAGCAGGACGCGTGCGTAACGACGGATACCCGGACCAACTGCCGCCACCGGTGGATGCGTGGAGGCCACCAGCCGCGGCACCATTGCTCCGTCCGTCACTGCGCGTGCTCCCCTCGGCGCCTGCCCGGCCGGGCAGGCGGACACGACGGTAGCTCGTCGTCCCCTCGTCCACTCGTCGGACGGCCGGGACTGGCAGATCGGACAGCGGGCGCCCTGCCGGTACTCGCGCCGGGATGATCCCGTCGGCCTGTGAAGGAAACGGTCCGTTACGTCCCCTTCGAGGCGGCCCAACGGACCATGGGATCTCAGAACCGGATGTCGGCGATGGGGGCGCCGGTCACGGTCGCCTCGTGGACACGCACCTCGTTGGCGGCGAGGGCCAGGGCGTCGGCCTCCGTTGACGCGGTCTCCTCGGCGGTGTACTGGCCGCAGCTGCATCCGAAGGTGATGTGGTACCCGCCCGTCTCGACGCGGTCGACGCTGTCGACGACGAATCCGTGGGCGGTCATCGCGACGTCACGATGACGGTGGCGTCAACGCGCGGCTCTCGGTGGTCCGTCATACGTCCTCCTCGCGCGGATCCGGGCAGCGCCCACGTGCGGGCCCGGCTGCACCGGTGGTGATGCTGTCGCTCTGCCGGCGCCGCGACAACCGCTCAACGAGCTACGTCGCGGCAACGGCGGGACCTCGACGAGCGGGCGATCGGGTCGCGCACCGCCGCCCGACCGTCCTGCCCGTGCCGGGACGAGGGTCCGCCGTGGGGCCGGCAGCGCACTGCGACGGCCCGGTAACGAGCCCGAGATCGCCGACGACCCCGTGCGGACGACCCTGCCGGCCGCCGGAATCGCGCCCTTCGTCCTGCTGGAGGCACGCCATGAGCACCGCGGACACCGGGGCGACGGGCACCGCCGAAGCCGCCGCCTATCGCGACCTGCGCGACCGTGACTACTTCCACCTCATGCTCAACCTGGATGCGTACCCGGACTTCCGACCCACGGCGCGCCGGTTGGCCGAGCAGTACCTGGCGGCGGCCCGGGACCGCCAGCGCGATCCCGGGCTGGAGGCGGAGCTGCGGCCGTTCCGCTACACCCCGGAGGCGTTCGCGCAGCGGCTCGACGAGATCTACCAGGGCCTCGCCGATGACGTCGACCGGTACGAGGCGGCCCGCAGCTGGACGATGCGCACCCGCGACGACGTCGTCGACTGGCTGCGGCAGATGGCGCCGTTCAACCAGACGGACGGCGCGTGGTTGCGCAAGATCGCCCCGGTCGGGCCGATGAACGAGGTCGACGCCCTGCTGTTCGGCATCTACTCCGACGAGGTCGGCGCGGGGGACCCCGACCGCAACCACGCCAACGTCTACACCGACCTGTTGCGCAGCGTGGACATCGACCTGCCCGACCTGCGTTCCCGCGACTACGCCCTGAACCCGGACATCGTCGACGCGGCCTACACCCTGCCGCTGTTCCAGCTCGTCGTCTCCGAGTTCTCCGAGGACTACTACCCGGAGCTGCTCGGCATGACCCAGTACCTGGAGTGGAGCGCGATCGAGCTGCGCAACATGGTGCTGCTGCACGAGCACTTCGGTATCGACACGCGCTTCTACGAGTTGCACGTCGCGATCGACAACGCCGCGGCCGGGCACGGCGCCATGGCCAAGCGGGCGATCGAGGCCTACCTCGAAGGCATCCGCCTGGATCTCGGCGACGAGGTCGTGCAGGCGCAGTGGCAGCGGATCTGGACGGGCTACGTCGCGTTCGCCACCACCGGCAACCTCGGCCAGGAGGTCGCGGACCGGCGCCGCCGGCAGCCGACCTCGGCGCAGAAGGTGGCCGCGCTGATCCGCGACCGGGCGCCGAAGGCCCGGCTCAACCACGGGCGCCGGCGGTTGGGCGGCCGGCTGATCAACGATCTGTTCGCCGATCCCGACGCGCTCATGACGGCGCTGGTGACCAACGGGCTCGTCGTGCCCGAGGATCCGGACCGCAGCACGTTCCTGGACCTGCTCCGCCCGGACGGCCCGATGTACCGGGTCTTCGACGACGACGAGATCGACATCTGGCGGGCGTGGATCCGGTCGCTGCGGGCCGCCGTGCCGGCCGTAGAGCCAGCGGCGCTGACCGTGCCGGACCCCGCAGCGGCCATGGTCGCGCTGGTCGACGCGATGCGGCCGCGCCAGGAGGGCGTCGGGCCGCACCAGGGGGAGATCCTGCGCGGACCGGACCCGGCCGACCCGGCCCGGACCGTCGAGCAACCCGTGGCGGCGTGGTTCACCCAGCCGGCGACGGCGCTGATGCGCGCGCTGGCCGACCCGGCGAACGGCTGGATCCGCCCCGGAGACGCCGCAGGTAGCCGGTTCGTCACCGAGCTGCTGAGCGGCTCGCACCGGATGGCCCGCACCCTGGCGGCGCCGCTGCCCGACGGGACGACGGGTGCGCAGGTCGTGACCGCGTGGATCGACGCCGGCTGCCCGGTGCCGGACGCCGCGCCCGAGCCCGTCCCCGCCGGCGCACCGGCCCGCCCGCTGACGCTGCTCTCGCCGCCCGAGCGGGTGGCGGCCCACCCGACGGGCGCCGTTCACGGAAGCGGCAGCGTGCACTGACGCCGAAGCGGCGGGCCCTCCGGCTGCCTGTCCTCGCCGCGGACTCCGCGCCCGGATGGAGAGGCGCGAGATCGGTCCGGGCAACCCTTCGGGTTGGCGCCGAATGGCGGCTGGGGAGTGACGACTACTCGTTCTATAGTGCAGGTTCAGAGATCCTTTTCCGCCTCAATTCAAGATCGTTCTGGTCGAGGAGCGTTCGCTCGTCCCACCCGCAAACCGGGAGACGCCATGGATGACAGTGTCATGCATCCCACCGGAGGATCGGCCGATATGTCGACGGACGAGGCGAGCTCTTTCCTTCGCGGAGACCTCATCACCCGAGCAGAGGCGCGGGCGCGCGAGCGAGGCGAGGATCTCGAGCCGTCGGAAACCTCGCTCTGGCATCCGGTAGAGGGCAGTTTGATCAGCCGCATCTTCCCCCGCCTCTGCCGTTCTGTCCCCAGCAAGCTCCCGAACACGTGCAGGAGGTGAGCGACGGCGCAACTCGATCGCCGGTATGACCGAGGGTGAGCTCGTCGCCTACCTGCTCGACCGTGGACTCCTGTCGCCCGCCTGTGTCACCGATGGGTCGCTGCGCCTCGTCGGCGCCGGTGGCAGGAACCTGACCCGCCGCATCACGAGCGCCGCCGGCCCCGCGTACGTCGTCAAGCAGGGCCGGGCCGGCGATCCGCTGAGGCGCCGGGAGGCGGCGGTGTACGCGTACCTCGGCTGCCGCGGCGATCTTCGCGACCATCTGTCGGCCGTGCTCCACGACGACCCGGACGGGGACGTTCTCGTTCTCGAGCACGTCGACGGCGAGGACCTCCGCCAGTTCTGGGCGCGGCGTCGCCGGTGCCCGGTGCGCCTGACCGTCCGAACCGCCGCGGTGCTGGCCACCTTGCACCGGCCGGCGCCGGATTCCTTTCCGACCGACCTGTGCGAGCCGTCGATCGTCGAGGGGTGTGTGCCGATTTCCGTCCACCGGCCGAACGATCGGCTCTTCGAGACCTCCAGCGCGGCGTGCGTCGAACTGATCTCGCTGGTTCAGTCGGACGACCGGCTCTGCGAGGCGCTCGATCGGGTGCTGGACGAATGGCAGGCGACCGCCGTCATCCACAGCGATATCCGGTTCGAGAACGTCGTCGCGGTCCACCGCGGTCCGGGGCGCGCCGATGTCCGCCTCGTCGACTGGGAAACGGCGACGGTCGGCGATCCGTGCTGGGACCTGGGTTGTCTGATCGCCGAGTACGTCCATCACTGGGTCGCCTCGATCCCGATGACCCAGGCCGCCACCGCGGCCGAGCAGGCCTCGCTAGCCCGGTTCCCGCTCAGTGCGGCGCAGGCGGCGATCAGACGAGTGTGGACGGCCTACACGGGCCGACCCACGCTCGATCCGACGGATCACGTCGGGCAGCTGGTGCGGATGACCCGCTACGTCGGAGCGCGCACCGTGGCGCGGGCCTTCGAGCTCGGCCAGCAGTCCTCGGCGCTGACCGCCTCCGCGGTCTGCCACCTGCAGGTCGGTGCCACGATCCTGACCGACCCGCGGGCGGCCGCCACCGCGCTGCTGGGGATCCCGTGCGCGGTGGGGCGCGCATGAGCGAGGCGGTCTCCGTGCTTCGCGACGTCCTCTCGGCGGTACGGATCACCTCGCCCACGTCCTTCTCCTGGCTCGGGTCCCCGTCCTTCCGGATCCCGGCGCGGCAGGCCCGCGCGCTTCCGCCCGACGTCGCGGCCGCGCACCTGCGGTTCGCCCTCGCCGACCAGCTGTACCGTGACTTCTTCGCCCCGGACGCGTCGAGCCGGCCGACCGGAGGCCGGCCGTCGACGCCCGGGCCGGGGACGCATGGGCGTTCGCGCGGTCGCTGGAGGAAGCCGCGCCGGCCCGGCTCGTTCGCCGATCCGGGTGGGCCGTCGACGCGGTCGGCGGGGATCGCATCGTCGTCACCCGCGACGGGTTGACGGTGTGGGCACGGAAGACCCGCACGACGGCCGACGGGGACGAGCCGGCTCCCGGTCGTCGCGCGTCCCTGCTCGTCTCGGCGTGGTCGTCCACGATGTCGCCCGGCTTCCTCCTCGTGACCGGAGACGAGGGGTGGGGCGACGACGGCGCCGGTCCGATGGTCCGGCTCTACTGGAACCTCGGACACCAGGCCGCCGCACGGTTCCTGCGCCTGCTTCCCGCCGCGCTGGACCGGGCGGGGGTCGCCTTCGCCGCCAAGGTGCTCCTGCGCATCACCGACTACGCCCTCCGGCGCGACACCGGCGTCGTCTACCTCGCCGCGACGGACTTCCCCCGGGCCGCCGCGGTCCTTCGCGGGACGGCCGGCCGGCTCGGCCCCGATCTGCGCCGGGGCGTGCCCGCGTTCGCGAAGGAGCTGATCCCGGGAGTGGGCGTGGCGGAGTGCCCGCCGGGTCAGGGAAGCTTCGGGCAGGTCCGCTGCCGCGTGCTCGCCGAGGCCCTCGTCGAGGTCCACCGAACCCGGCCGCACGCCTCGGCCGACGCCCGGCTCGCGGCCGTCGTCGCCCATCTCGAGGCTTCCGGCCTGCGCCTGGACGCGCTCCACCGGAACCCCGGCTCGACGGCTGACTACGTGGTGCCCGCGCTGCCGCCGCCCCGCCGCCGGTCGCCGGCTCGAGCGCGCCGCTCGACGGTCACCCCGCCGTCCGTCGTCGAGTCCGTCTCGCGCCGGCTCTGCGACGAGGCCATCTGGTACCGAGGCCGGTGCAACTGGGTCGGCCCGGTCCGGAACGAGTCCGACCCGACCGCACCGGCTACCGCCTTCGGGGCGCTCGGACCGGACGTCTACGACGGGACGAGCGGGATCGCGCTCTTCCTGGCGGAGGCGGCGACGGTGCTCGACGACGAGACGATGAGGCGGACCGCCGTCGGCGCGGCCCGCCAGGCGGCCGGGGTCGTCGCGGCGCAGGACCCCTCGACCGACCGGCCGGCCGGCTTCTACTGCGGCAGCACCGGCGCGGCGTTCGTCGCCGCGCGGGTCGGCCGCCTGTCGGGCTGCGGTGAGCTCCTCGAGGCGGCCGCGCGCGCGGCCGACCGCGGTGGGCCGGCGGCCCGGTCCGGTGTCGCGGACCTCGTCGCGGGACACGCGGGCAGGGTCGTCGGGCTCCTCGCGCTCGCCGGCACGCTCGGTGACACGGACCTCGTCGCCGCCGCCGCGCGGGCGGGGGACGCGCTGATCGACCGCGCCGTCCGGTCCGCGCGCGGCGGATGGTCCTGGCCGTCGCCGGCCCCGCCCCGGTCCTCCGGGCTGACCGGCCTCTCACACGGTGCGGCCGGCATCGCGTACGCCCTGGTCGAGCTGTACGCCGCTACCGGGGACAGCCGCTACCGGGACGCCGCGCTGCAGGCGTTCGCCTACGAGAACCGGTGGTTCTCACCGGCCGACCAGAACTGGCTCGACCTGCGCTACGCGGGCGCCCGGCGGTCCACGGCGCCGAGGGTCTTCCGCCGCGGGTGGTGCCACGGCGCCCCCGGGATCGCGCTGTCGCGGGTCAGGGCGCACGAGGTGCTCGACGAGGCCGAGTTGCTCGCCGACGCCCGAGCCGGGCTGACGACCACCCTGCACGCCGTGCGTGCCGATCTCGCGGAGGGCTCCGACGACTTCTCGCTCTGCCACGGAACCGCCGGGTTGGCCGACGTCCTGCTCCTCGGCCTGCAGGCGGTCGGCGAGCGCGCGCAGGACGTCCGGCGTGTCGTCGAGTCGGCCGTCGAGGCGGCGTCGCCGAACGTGACGGGCGAGCGTCCGTGGCCCTGCGCCGGCCAGGCCGGGGGAGGAGGTCCGGGCCTGCTCCTCGGTGCGGCCGGGATCGGGTACCTCCACCTGCGGCTGCTCCGCGACGACCTGCCCTCGGTGCTCCTGCCGGGCAGCTTCGTCGACCTCGGACCCCGGTAACGGCAGGCGTCACCATGAGTGGGCCCTCGCTCGACGCGTCGCAAGCCACGCGTACGGACGTCTTCATCAGCTACCGGCGGAACGAGGCGAGCTACCTGGCGGGCTGGCTGCACGACTGCCTCGCGGCGCGTCTCGGGCGGGAGCGGGTCTTCCTGGACATCGACGCCATCCGGCCCGGTGTCGACTTCATGCACGCCATCACCACGGCGATCGCCCGCACCCGGTTGATGCTCGTCCTCATCGGGCCGCGCTGGCTCCGGAACGACGCCGGACAGCTGCGGCTCGACGACGCCGACGACCCGGTGCGGCGCGAGGTCGAGTCCGCGATCGCCGCCGGCGTCACGATCGTCCCGCTGCTCCTCGACGGGGCCCGGATGCCGGCGGCCACGGATCTCCCGCCCTCGCTCGGACCGCTGGTGACCCGAAACGCGGTGTCGGTCACCTACGGCACGTTCCGCCGCGACGTCGACGAGCTGCTGCGGGCCTACGGCGAGGTGGGGCCGGACACGTCCGACGGCCGGGTCCTCGACGACCGACCGCCGGAGCAGGCCGATCCCGCGCGGGGCGGCGGCACGCTCCCACCCGAGCAGGAAAGGGAGCAGCGCCGGCGCCTTCTGCAGCGGTTGAGCCGGACCTACGAGGACCACCTCGGCCAGTCCCTGGACGACGAGCGCGTCGTCCGGATGCCCCTGCAGCTGCGCTGGGCGCCGGCGCAGGTGCGCCGGCCGTTGGAGACCCTGCTGCCCGACGATCGGCACCAGGAGGTGCTCGCCGCGGACGACAAGCCGCTGCTCCGCGTCTTCGACGACACGGGCGGCCTCGACGGCGACGGCTTCCTGGTCCTGGGCGAGCCGGGCGCAGGCAAGAGCACCGCACTCGTGGAGCTGTGTGCCGCGCTGACCCGCCGCGCGCTCGACGACCCCACGCACCCCGTCCCCGTCTACCTGCCGTTGCAGGGCTGGACCGGGCGTCGGCAGTCGATGACCTCGTGGCTGGTGCGCCTGATCGACGAGCTCTACGGCGTCCCGCCGGCGCTCGGCCGGCGGTGGACGAGCGGGAGCGAGCTGCTGTTCCTCTTCGACGGGCTCGACGAGCTCGCCCGCGGTGACCTGCGGGCCGCCTGCGTCGCCGAGATCAACCGGTTCCAGCGGTTCGGGCGCGAACGCCGCCTGCCTTCGGTGGTCGCCAGCCGTCAGTACGAGTACGGCGTCCTGACCGAGCGCCTCGAGCTCGAGAACGCCGTCACGGTCCTCCCGCTGCAGCCGGAGCGGGTCCTGCGCGACCTCGTCGAAGCGGGTTCGCGGATGGGCGGGGTCCTCGGGGCCGTCCGGGACGACGAGGCACTCCGCGAGCTCTGCACCTCGCCCCTCCTGGTGAGCCTCCTGACCCTCACCTATGCCGACGACGACCGGGCACCGGTGCTCGCCCCGGACGTGGCTGACCGGCGGCGCGAGCTCTTCACGAGCTACGTGGCGCGCCGCTTCGTCGTCGAGCGGCGCGGGCGGACCACGGGCCGGTCGAACGCCTACCCACCCGCGGCCACGATCAGGTGGCTCTCCTGGCTCGCCTCGACCATGGCGAACGACCACCTTCCGGCGTTCGTGCTCGGCCGGCTGGACCGCCGCGCGGTGGCCGGCCCGGTGGGCCGCTGGATGGTGGCCGTGCTGCCGGCCGTGCTGTTCGGAGTGGTAGTCGGGGGGAAGACCCTGCTCTTCGGACTGCCCGGGGCCGCCCTGGAATACCTCGTCACCGTCGTCTTCGGAGCGGCGCTGGCCATCCGGATGCAACCCGGCCCGACCTCCGCGGACGGCCCGACGTGGTCGTGGTCGGCTCTGCGGGCGCGAGCCCCGACCGCCGTGGTCGCCGCGCTGGGGATCGCCGTCGTCTTCGGGCTCATCGAGAACGCCTTCCCGGGTGACCAGGACGCGCCCGGGCAGTCCCCGGTCTACCTCGCGCGGGGGCTGGCCCTGTTCGCCGCGATCGGCGTGGCCACGGTCGCCCTCGGTGGTCTCACCCTTGGTGACCGGACATCGGGCCGGTGGCGGCCGGCGCGCCCGGAACTGGCGTCGGCGCTGCTGGTCGGGACCGTCCTCGGCCTGGCCGGTGGCACGGCACGCACGGTGAGCAGCGGCGTGGCCCTGGGCAGCCGGGTCAGCGTCACCTGGGCGATCTTCTCCGGGATCGGCGCATGGCTGGCCACCGCGTCCGGGCCGGCCGAGCACATGTCCTGGTCGTGGCGACGCGCGACCGCACACCTGCCGCGGCTCTTCGGGCTCTCGCTCACGGTCGGTGCCGTGGCGACCGTGGGCTTTGCGGTCTACGCGGGCCTGCCGGACGGGCTCGTCGTCGGTTCCCTCGTCGCGCCGACCGCCACGGTGGCCGCACTCGCGGCCGCGGGGGTCGACCGCACCGTCATCCCCGTCCACGTGGCCCCGAACGAGGCCACACGACGCTCGTTCGCGCACGGCATGGTCGTGGGCGGCGTCACCTTCGCGGTCGTCGGCGTCCTCGCGGCCTGGTCGGAGAGCGCGCTGACCGGGCCGGACCGGATCGCTGCCCTGTTCCTGGGGATGCTCACCGGCGCCGAGATCGGTGCTGCGCTCGCGCTGGCGTTCGGGGTGGGCGCCGCCGCGCAGCACTGGCTCGTCCGGGTGCTCCTCTGGCAGAACGGGGTCGCACCGCTGCGGCTGCAGCGCTGGCTGGGCTACGCGGTCTCGCTGCGCCTGCTGTACCGCAGCGCCGGCGGCGGGTACGTGTTCATCCACCGCCTCCTCCAGGACCACTTCGTGGAACAGGGCACGGCGACGACCGCCCGGTGATCCGGCGCGGCCGGCCCTGCGTACGTGAGGCCGGCCACACGGAACATCGAGTTACCCGCGCGTATCTCGACTGATCGACCCCGCTCCTTCCCGCGTGTCACGGACGGACGGGGAGGCTCACGTGGGCGGTAGGCGCAGGCGCAGTGCCGGGACGAAGGCGATGCTCGTCCTGGCCGCAACGGTGACGGCGGTGCTCGGGGCGGTCCCGGCACCCGCGACGGCGGCGACACCGCCCCGGATCGACCTGCGGGTGCTGGTCCTCACCGACGGCTCGCCGTGGGTGGAGGGCATCCGCCAGCAGCTCGACTCCGAGGGTGTCCCCACAACGGTGGTGAACCTCGCCGACGGGGGAAGGCCCGCGATCACGGCCGCCTACCTGGCCGACCAGCTCGGCGACGGCACGCCGCACGCCAAGTTCGACGGGGTCGTGCTCCCCAGCGACACGGCCTCCGGGGTGACCGCGGCCGAGCAGACCGCGCTGGCCGACTTCGAGACGCAGTTCGGCGTGCGGCAGGTCGACGCGTTCAGCTTCCCCAGCGCGGCGGTCGGGCTCGGCGCACCCACGTTCTCCGGCCCGATGGACGGCGTCACGGCGACCGCGACCCCGGCGGCCCTTGGCGACGCCTTCCGCTACCTGACCGGCCCGGTGAAGTTCGAGGACAACGACCCCGCGATCGGGGAGTCCTTCGGCTACCTCGCGACAGCTCTGCCGGACGACCCGGCCACCGGCGCCCACTTCGAGCCGATGCTGACCGCGACCGGTCCCGGCACGTCGACCTCGGGCGTCCTCGCCGGTGTCTACCGCCGCGGCGGCCGCGAGCAGCTCGTCCTGTCCTTCGCCTTCAACTACCACCAGCAGCAGTTCCGGCTGCTCGCCCCCGGCGTCGTCGACTGGCTGACCCACGGCGTCCACCTCGGGTACTGGCGCAACTACCTCACCGTGCACGTCGACGACCTGTTCGCCGCGGACTCGCGGTGGAGCAGCACGGGGCACTGCACCCCGGGCGAGGGCGACTGCGCGCCCAACACCCCCGCCGGCACCCCGATCCGGATGACGCCGGCCGACGTGACCCGGGCCGTCACCTGGCAGCAGCAGAACGGCTTCACCCTCGACATGCTCTACAACGCCACGGGCAGCGACGACGCGATCGCCGACGCCGGCAGCGACCCGCTGACCGACGCGATGCTGGCCGCCAAGGACGACTTCCGGTGGCTCAACCACACCTACAGCCACGAGTTCCTCGGCTGCGTGCAGGACTTCACCGTCATCCCGTGGCGGTGCGCCACCGACCCCGCCACCGGGCAGATCCAGTACGCCACCCGGGCACTGATCGACAGCGAGATCGACAAGAACATCGCCTGGGCCACCGCGCACGGCGTGACCATCCGCCCCGACGAGCTGGTCGGCGGCGAGCACTCGGGCACCAAGATCCTGCCCCAGCAGCCCGAGGACAACCCGAACTTCGTCGCGTCGCTCACCGCGCACCACATGAAGTGGCTGGGCATGGATGCGTCCCGCGAACCCGAGCAGCGGGCCGTCGGGTCGGCCTCGGGCGTGCCGCGCCACCCGATCAACATCTTCTACAACGTCGCCAACCCCGACGAAGAGGTGTCCGAGTACAACTGGATCTACACCTCGACCGCCGACGGCGGCAGCGGGATCTGCACCGCGCAGCCCGAGACCACGACGTGCATCGCGCCGCTCGACCCGGCCACCGGGTTCACCGGCCACATCGTGCCCGAGCAGGTCCAGATCATGTTGGGCTTCATGCTGACCAACGACCCGCGGCCGTTCTACGTGCACCAGTCGAACCTGGCCGAGAACGGGCTGCTCTTCCCCGTGCTCACCGCCGTGCTCGGCGCCTACCGGTCGATGTACGCGACGACCGCGCCGGTCGTCGAGCAGACCCTGACGGCGGCCGGCGGCGTGCTGCAGGACCAGGCGTCGTGGACGCAGGCGCGCGGGGCGGGCACGGTGTCCGCCTACCGCCAGGGCGACGTCGTGACGGTGACCGGGCCTGCCGGCACGGTCGTCCCGATCACGGCGCCCGCCGGCACGACGCTCGGCACGGGCGGACCGGCCTTCGGTGACGCGTACGGCGGCGAGCAGTCGGCCTACCGGACGCTCGACGCCTCCGCGCTGACGCTGTCGCTGCCCACGAGCGCAGCGGGTCCGCAGACGGTCGCACCGGCGCCGCCGGCCGCGCCCGCCCCGGCCCCGGTTCCGGTCCCGCCCAACGACCGCACCGGCGCCCAGCGCACCGTGACCAACGACGCGGCGCAGGACAGCGCACCCCAGACGCTGGTGGTGCCGTCCCCGGCCGACCCGGGGACCGATCGGTGATGCGCGTGTCACTGATCAGTGAGGGCGCCTACCCCCACAGCTTCGGCGGGGTCAGCGTGTGGTGCGACCAGCTGGTGCGCGGCTCGACCGCGGTCGAGTTCGGCCTGGTGTCCCTCGTCGCCACCGGCAACGAGACCCCGGTGTGGCAGCTCCCGGAGAACGTGGCCGCCCTGACCACCATCCCGCTGTGGGGGCCGGCGGCCCCGCGCCGCCCTCGGCTGTCGCGGCGCGCCCGCGCCGAGTTCCGTCCGCTGCTGTGGGACCTCGTGCGGTGCCTGCTCGCCGAGCGCGACGCGACCGCCGAGGAGCGGTTCGGGCAGGTGCTGCGCGGGCTCTTCGAGTTCGCGCAGCGCGAGGACCTCGCCGCTGCCCTGGGCAGCGAGGACGCGCTCGCCATCCTGACCCGGGCGTGGTCGGAGCCGTGGACCGAGGCCAACACCCCCGCGGCGACGCTGCACGACGCCAGCACCGCCCTGCAACTGCTCGAGCACTCCCTCCGGCCGCTGTCGCACCCGCCGCAGCCGGCGGACGTGGTGCACTGCGTCGCCAACGGGCTCGCGGTGCTGCCGGCCCTGACCGCCCGATGGACGTTCGGCTCGGCCCTGCTCCTGACCGAGCACGGGGTCTACCTGCGCGAACGCTACCTCGGCTATCGCAAGGGCCCCTACCGGTGGCCCGTCAAGGCCCTGCACCTGGCCTTCCTGCGGCTGCTGTGCGCCCACGCCTACCGCCAGGCGGCGCTGGTCGCGCCCGGCAACGTCTACAACCGGGCGTGGGAGCAGCGGCTCGGCGCCGACCCCGGCATCATCCGGACGATCTACAACGGCGTCGACCCGGCGCAGTTCACCAAGGTCGAGGACGAGCCGCCCGTGCCCACGATCAGCTGGGCCGGCCGCATCGACCCGATCAAGGACCTGCACACCCTGCTGCGCGCCTTCGCCCTCGTCCGGCGGGACCGCCCGCAGGTGCGCCTACGCCTGTTCGGCGCCGCGCCCCCGGGGGCCGAGAGCTACCTGCAGTCGTGCCGGGACCTCGCCCAGGAGCTGGGCGTGGCCGACGCGGTCGGGTTCGAGGGCCGGGTCGAGCAGATCCGCGACGCCTATGCCGCGGGCAGCGTCGTCGTGCTCTCGAGCATCTCCGAGGGCTTCCCGTACACCCTGATCGAGGCGATGACCTGCGCCCGGGCCTGCGTCGCGACCGACGTAGGCGGGGTGTCCGAGGCGCTCGGCGACACCGGACGGCTGGTGCCGCCGCGCGATCCGGAGGCGATGGCCGCCGCCTGCCTCGAGCTGCTGGACGAGCCCGACCTGCGTACCCGGCTCGGCACCGAGGCCCGTGAGCGCGCGCTGGCGAACTTCACCGTCGACCGCGCGATCGGCACCTTCGGCGAGGTCTACGCCGGCCTGACCCGCAAGCACTCGCGGCCGGCCCCCGCGCGGCCCGTGGCCACCCCGGCCCCGTGCGGGCCCGGCCGCGCCAGGCCCGCCCGCACCCGCGAGATGGCGTGGTCGCGATGACCGCGAACAGCGTGGTCGCGCCCGGGCTGATCCACGGGTTCGGCCCCCGGCCCGTCGCGCGGGACCTGCCCCACTCGCCGGACGCGGCCGTCGAGCAGCTGTGCCGGCAGATGCGCGACGTGTGCGCGTCCGCCGTCGACCCCCTGGAGATCGCCGCCGCGCTGGAGGCCGAGGCCGGCCTCACCGGCCCGATGCTGCGCGCCCGCTACGGGTGCGCGGACGTGTTCGAGCTGGCCGACGAGATGTACCGGCGGACGGTGCGCTGGCCGGGTGAGCCGCCGGCGCAACCCCAGCTGTGGGCCGCGAACCCGCGCACCCACGTCGGCCACGCGGTGCTCTACGGCCTGCCCGCCGCGTCCTACGCGGTGGCGGCGCCCCTGCTGAGCGGTACTCCGGAGCTGACCGCGGCGCTCGTGTCGATGGTGCTGTCCTGGACGCTGTCCCAGGCGCTGGCCCATCTTGGCTACGCGCGGATGTCGCGCCTCGACGCGGTCGGCGCGGCCCGGGTGCTCCGGGTGGGTCTGGCCGCGGGGACGGTGGTGCTCGGCGCTGCCCTCGCGGTTGCGACAACCCTGGCGCCGGTCGGCGCGGCCGTCCTGGTCTTCGCTGCGGCACAGGGCGAGTACCTGCTCGCCGCCACCGTGCTGCTGGTACGCAAGGCCGAGCGGTGGGTGTTCGCAGCGCTGCTGCCCAGCGCGCTCGCGAGCGTGGCCTACCTGCTGGCGGGACGCCCCGCGATGGCGGAGGGGTTGCTGTGGCTGCCGCTCGTGGTGTCGGCCGTGCTGGCCTGCGGGGCCGCCGTCGCGCTGACCCGCACGCGGGGACCGCGTGGGCGCCTCGCGCCGGGCCGCACCGAGTTGCGCGGCGCGCTGTCCCAGGCGCAGTTCGGGCTCTCGGCGGCGGGCCTGCTCGCCTTCCCGGTCGCGGTCAACGGGTTCGGCGCCGGATCGAACGTCTCGGCGGTCGCCGTCCTGACGCTGCCGCTGTCGTTGAGCATGGGCGCCGCCGAGTGGAGCCTCTACCGCTACCGCCGCGACGTGCAGGCGCTGCTGGAGCGTTGCCGCACCCCGCGCCAGTTCGGGCCCGGGGCGCAGCGGGTCCTGCTCGGCGCGGTGCTGCGCTACCTCGCGGTCGCCGCGGCACTGGTCGCGACCACGGTGGCCGTGCTGCGCGCCGCCGCCGCGGACACCGCGCTCGGGACCGCGGCCGTCCTCGGCGTGTCCTACCTGGCGCTCGGGGGAGCGCTGTTCCTCGCCCTGCTCCTGCAGGCGCTGGGCGCCGGTGTCGGCACCGGGACCGCCTGCGCGGCCGCACTCGGGCTGGAAGCGGCCCTCGTCCTCGCGCCGCAGATCGGGACCGTCGCCGTGCCGGCTGCCCAGCTGATCTCGGGCGCCCTGCTCTTCACCGGCTTGTCGCTCGTCGCCTCCACCCGGCTGCGCCGGGTCGAGTCACACATCTGAGAGGGGAAGACCCATGAACGATTTCGTCGCGGTGACGGGTGCGGAGGGCTTCATCGGCTCGCACCTGGTGGAACGGCTGGTCCGCCACGGGCAGCGCGTGCGCGCCCTGGTGGCGTACAACTCCTTCGACTCCTGGGGCTGGCTGGACACGCTCTCGCCCGAGGTGCTCGCCGACGTCGAGGTGCTGCTCGGCGACGTGCGCGACCCGGCGTCGACCCACGACCTGGTCCGCGGTGCCCGGGTCGTCTACCACCTGGCCGCGCTGATCGCGATCCCGCACTCCTACCGCGCGCCGCGGTCCTACGTCGACACCAACGTCATCGGCACCCTCAACGTGCTCGAGGCCGTCCGCGCGCACGACACGCCACGCCTCGTACACACCTCGACGAGCGAGACGTACGGGACGGCGCGCACCGTCGCGATCGACGAGACCCACCCGTTGCAGGCGCAGTCGCCCTACGCCGCGTCGAAGGTGGCGGCGGACAAGCTCGTGGAGTCCTACCACCTGAGCTTCGGGTTGCCGGCGGTCACGCTCTGCCCGTTCAACACGTTCGGGCCGCGCCAGTCCGCCCGGGCCGTGATCCCCACGGTGGTCACGCAGATCGCCGCCGGCGCGCGGACGCTCACCCTGGGCGCCCTGACGCCGACCCGGGACTTCTTGTTCGTCGAGGACACGGCGGCCGCGTTCGCCACCCTGGGCGACGCCCGGGCGTCCGCGGTGGTGGGGGAGCGGTTCAACGCGGGCACCGGCGAGGAGGTGTCGGTCGGCACGCTCGCCGCGGACATCGCGCGGCTGATGGGCGCGGAGATCGAGATCGTGGAGGACGTCGCGCGGCTGCGTCCCAAGGACTCGGAGGTCATGCGGCTGTGCTGCGACTCCAGCCGGCTGCGGGAGCGCACCGGCTGGGCCCCGCAGCACACCCGTGACGCCGGCCTGCAGAAGACGATCGCCTGGTTCTGCGACCCCACCAACCTCGCCCGGTACCGCCCGGGTGACTACACGCAGTGACCCCCCTGTCCCGTCCGAGACCTGACACCGAGAAAGGACCTGCCATGCACGCCGTGATCCTCGCCGGAGGCCGGGGAGTGCGCCTGCGCCCCTACACCACCCGGCTGCCCAAGCCCCTCGTGCCCATTGGGGACGAGTTCTCGATCCTCGACATCGTGCTCACCCAGCTCGCGCAGCAGGGCTTCGAGCGCGTCACGCTGGCCATCGGCTACCTCGGCAACCTCATCCAGGCCTACGTCGGCACCGGCGACCGGTGGGGGATCGAGGTCGACTACGCGACCGAGGAGATGCCGCTCGGCACGATCGGCCCGGTCCTGCAGATCCTCGACCGGTTGCCCGACGAGTTCCTCGTCATGAACGGCGACGTGCTCACCGACCTGGACTACGCCGCGCTGATGGCGGCACACCGCGAGTCCGGCGCCCCGCTGACGGTGGCCACCTACCGCCGGGAGGTCCGCATCGACTTCGGGGTGCTCTCCACCGCGGCCGGCAAGGTCGTCCAGTTCACCGAGAAGCCGACGATCGACTACCGCGTCAGCATGGGCGTCTACGGGGTGAGCAAGCCGACCCTGAAGCGCTACCCGGTCGGCCAGCCGCTCGGCTTCGACGACCTGATCCTCGACCTGCTCGCCCGCGAGGAGCCGCCGGAGGAGTTCGGCTTCGAGGGCTTCTGGCTCGACATCGGCCGCCCCGACGACTACGACCGCGCGAACGCCGAGTTCCACGGGTTGCGCCCCGCCCTGCTCAAGGGGGCGTGATGCGGGCGCTCCTGATCGGTGCCTCCGGCTACCTCGGCGCGCGCGTGCACCGCGCCGCGGTGGCCGCCGGGATCGACGTCGTCACGGCGGGGCGGCGGCCCCTCGCCGGCCGCCACCGCGGGCTCGACCTCGCCGCCGCCGGTCCGGCCGGCATCGGCGCGGTCCTGGGTGAGATCGGCCCCGACGTCGTCGTGAACTGCGCCGGGGCGACGGGTGGCGACCTCGCGACGCTCGCCGCGGCGAACGTCGACGCCCCGGCGCACCTGGTGACCGCGCTGCTGCGGACCCGGCCGACGACCCGGCTGGTGCACCTCGGCTCGGCGGCCGAGTACGGCGCGGGACCGGGTCGGGTGCCGGTGCGCGAGGACGCGCCGGCCCGGCCGGTGGGCGCCTACGGGGTGACCAAGCTGGCCGGTACCCGGCTCGTCGCGCTGGGGCGGGCGGCCGGCCTGCCCGCGGTGGTGCTGCGCGTGTTCAACCCGGTCGGCCCCGGTGCCCCGGCCCACACGCTGCCCGGGCGGGCGGCGGCCGAGCTCGCCCGGGCGGTCCGTGAGGACGGTGCGGTGCGCCTGGGCGGGCTGGACGCGGTGCGCGACTTCGTCGACGCCGACGACGTCGCCGCGGCGGTGCTGCACGCCGCGACCGGCCCGCTGCCCACGGACGGCGTCCTCAACGTCGGCAGCGGGACCGCGGTCTCGGCCCGCGACCTGGTCGGCACGCTCGTCGACGTGTCGGGCGCGATGGTGCGCGTCGTGGAGGACGGCGGCGGGTCGGCGCGCTCCGCCGACGTGCCGTGGCAGCAGGCCGACATCGCGGCCGCGACGGCGGCATGGGGCTGGCGCCCCCGGACCTCCCTCGCCGACTCGCTGGCCGGCCTGTGGGAGTCGGCTCGGTGGCAGCAGGCGGCATGAACACCCGGACGCCGCCGACCCGGCTGGTGGTGCCGGCCTACTTCCATCCCGCGGTGGCACCACAGGACTGGGCGGCGCTCGCGGCCCTCGGCCGGCACGTTCGGCTGGTCGTCCTCAACATCGCCGACGGGCCGGGGGAGAAGCCCGATCCCGCGTTCACCCGGGTGCTCGCGGCGCTGCACCGCCGCCGGGTCGCGGTGGCGGGCTACGTCGACACCGACTACGGGCGCCGGCCCGACCGGGCGGTCGGGCTCGACCTCGCCCGCTACCGGTCCTGGTACCCGCAGACCCGGGCCGTGTTCTTCGACCGGGTCGCCGACTCGTCCGACCTGGTCGGGCGCTACGCGCGCCTGGCCCGCACCGCCCGCAGCGCGGGGATGGAGACCGTCGTGTTCAACCACGGGGTGCATCCGGTCCCCGACTACGCCGAGCACGCCGACCTGCTGGGCACGTTCGAGGGCCCCTGGAGCGCCTACCGTGACCTCACCGTCCCCGCGTGGGCCCGCAGCGGCCCCCGGGAGAGGTTCCTGCACCTCGTGCACACGGTGCCGGCGCGGCTGCTCCCGGCCGCCCGGCACCTGGCGGCGTCGCGCAACGCCGGTGCCGCCTACGTGACCGACCTGCCGGGCGTCGGGCCCGGCGGGGAGAACCCCTGGCAGCGGCTGCGCGGCACCGCGCTGACCCCGGCGCCGACGGGGAGCAGGTCGTGAGGCTCGGGGCCGCCGGGGTGGCGGTCGCGCTCGCCACGGCCCTGCTCGCGGCGTGCTCCCCGGGACCGGCCGCCGGAGCGGAATCCGCCGCCGGGACCGTGACGGCGAGCGTGCAAGCCGCCGGGGACACGGCGGCGAGCGTGCCCGCCGCCGCGACGCGCTGGGCGCCGACGCCCGGTGCCACCTGGCAGTGGCAGCTCACGACCCCGGTCGACGTCACCGTGGCCGCCGACGTCTTCGACATCGACGGCGTCGAGTCGACCGCCGACACCGTCGCCGCGCTGCACCGTGCCGGGCGCAAGGCCATCTGCTACGTCAACGCGGGCGCCGTGGAGGACTTCCGGCCCGACCGCGCCGCCTTCCCGCGCGCCGTCCAGGGCGCCCAGGACGGGTGGCCCGGGGAGCGCCTGCTCGACATCCGCCGACTCGACGTCCTGGGCCCGATCATGGCGGCCCGGTTCGACATGTGCCGGCAGAAGGGTTTCGACGCGGTCGAGGCCGACCTCGTCGACACCTTCGCCGAGGACTCCGGCTTCCCGCTGACCGCGGCCGACCAGCTGGCCTACAACCGGATGCTCGCCGACCTCGCCCACGCCCGCGGGCTGGCGATCGGGCTGAAGAACGACCTCGACCAGGTCGCCGACCTGGTCGACGTGTTCGACTTCGCGATCAACGAGCAGTGCTTCCAGTACGACGAGTGCGACGAGCTGACCCCGTTCGTCCGGGCGCACAAGGCCGTGTTCACCGCGGAGTACGAGCTCGATCCCGCCGACTTCTGCCCCGACGCCCGCGCCCGAGGCTTCAGCTCGATGCGCAAGCACCTGGATCTCGACGCCTGGCGGCAGCCCTGCTGAGCCGGTTCCGGCCCGCACCCACCATCCCGGCCCGGCACGCAGGTCCCGACCTGTGTGCCGGGCCGGCTACCTGTGTGCCGGCGGGAGCCACCGGAGCTGCTAGGGTGCGCGGGTGCGCCAGGTGATCATTACGGAGCGCGCCGGCTGAACCAGGTCGTCGGCGCGCCGTCGCTGCGCGTTCCCCGGGACCTGGTCCGGATCTTCCTTACCGCTGATCGAGGAGATCCGTGATGGACATCGCCCTTGCCCCCGCGCCGCCCGCCCTGCCGTCGTCGTCGGTCACCGGCCGCGGTGCCGACCCGGCGCCGGTGCGGCCCGCGCCGGCTCCGGTCGCGCCGGACGTCCCGGCACCCCGCTCGGTCACCGCCCGTGTCACCGGCGGGCTGGACGGGGCGCTGCGCGTGGTGATGATGCTGCGCGGGCGCCGCTACGGTCTGCGCGACCTCGGTCTGGACGTCCGGGACGACGGAGAGTGCCGCGTCGCCTGCACGGTCGTCGCGACCGCGACCGACGTCGAGCTGCTGCGGGCGCGGCTGCGCCGGCTACCGGTGGTCGTGGCGGCGGAGTAGGCCGGAGGGACACCCGCCCCGGGCCGCCACACGGGACCGGCGCCGCGACACCCTCCGCGGACGGTGTGGCGGCACGACGGTCGGTGTGGCTGCCGGTTCATGGTGTCGCGGAGGGCCGCGGGGAGGGTGTCGTGCGCCAGGTCCGGTCCTCCGTGACGATCGCGGTGATCAACGAGGCGGGCGTGACGTCGAAGGCCGGGTTGTAGACGCCCGTGCCGGCGACCGTGGTGTCCGTCCCCGCGAGGCACGTGACCTCGGTGCCGTCGCGTTCCTCGATCGGGATGGCGGCACCGGTCGGGGTGGCGGGGTCGACGGTGCTCTCCGGCGCGACGACGACGAACGGGATGCCGTGCTGGCCGGCAGCGCAGGCCAGCGCGTAGGTGCCGATCTTGTTGGCCGTGTCGCCGTTCGCGGCGATGCGGTCCGCACCCACGACGACCGCGTCGACGAGGCCCGCCGCCATCGCGGCGGCGGCCGCGGAGTCGACGCAGAGCCGGTGGGGGATCCCGGCGCGGTGCAGCTCCCATACGGTGAGACGGGCGCCCTGCAGCAGTGGGCGCGTCTCCGTGGCGAGGACCTCCGCGATCCGCCCGTCGTCCGCGAGTGCGCGGACGGCCCCGAGCGCGGTCCCGCCACCGAGGGTCGCGAGGTCACCCGTGTTGCAGTGGGTGAGCACGCGTAGAGGGCGGTCCGGGCATGCGGCGTGCAGGAAGTCCGCCGCCTGCCGGGCGGCCGTGCGGTTGGCCTGCTCGTTCTCGGCCTGGATCGCCTGCGCCTCGGCGAGGACCGCGGAGGCCCCGCCGGCCAGCCGGGTGAGCACGCGCTCGACGGCCCAGCGCAGGTTCACCGCGGTGGGCCGGGAGTGGACGATCCGGCGGGCGTCCCGCCGCACCGCGTCCAGGTCGAGTCGCCCGTCCGGCTGCTCGTGTGCCCGCGCGGCGAGGACGACGCCGAAGGCGCCGGTCACGCCGATCACGGGCGCGCCACGGACGGTCAGCCGGCGGATGGCGTCGACGACGTCGTCGACCGTGGCCAGCCGGACGAGGCGCACGTCCGCGGGCAGCGCCGTCTGGTCGAGGGCGACGATCGCGGCGCCGTCCCATGCGAGGGCCCGCTGCATGGGCCCATTGTCGGTCGCCGGTCGGGAGCGGGTCAGCCCCCCGGTGTTTGCCGAGCTGGCCCGCCGCCGCCCCGCGGACCCCGAGCCAGGACCGGCGGGTGTACGTGCAGGCGGAGGCCGACGGCATGGGCTCGCTGTGGGCGCTGCTGACAGTTGACCGTTTCCTCCACGGCGGGTCGGGCTCGCGGATCGCGGCCGGCGAGCTCTCAGGCGACCTCGGAGGTGCGCTCGTCCGGAAGAGCGCGGGCGCAGAAGCGGGCGACGAGGTCCCGGCAGGCCGCGGCGCACGCGGGCGACCGGGCGTCGAGCTCCGCGACGAGCCCGTCGAGATCGATCTCCGCCGCGACCCTCGCGGCGGTCCGCGGGCTCCACCCGGTCCGCCAGGACGCGAACACGTCCGGGGTGATCTCCGGATGGAACTGCACGCCCAGGTGCGGCCCGGCGGTGAACGCCTGCAGGCCGACGTCGCTGCGGGCGAGCGCCACCGCGCCGGGCGGCAGGGTGAACGCGTCGTAGTGGAACTCCATCCAGGTGCCCGCGGGCAGGACCTCCGGGTCCACCGAGCCGAGCGTCACGAAGCCGCGCTCGGGGCGGACCGCCCGGGCGACGGTGCCGCCGAGGGCCCGGGCCAGCAGCTGGGCACCGAAGCAGATCCCCAGGACCGGCGTGCCGGCGTCGAGCGCGCGCCGTAGGAAGGCGAGCTCGTCGGCGAGCCAGCGCACGGTGTCGTCGTAGGCGGCCTCGGCGGCGCCGAGGATCACCAGGACGTCGACCTCGTCCGGGGCGGGGACGGGCGCGCTGCCTGCCACGAGGGAGCCGACGGTCACGTCGAGACCCTGCTCGCGCAGGGCCGGGCCGACGGTGCCGACGTTGCGTTCCCCACGGCCGGGGACCGGGGCGTGGGCGAGGACGAGGGCGCGGCGCATGCCCGGGGCAACGCCCGCTCGGCACTCCCGCTTCCCGCCACTGCAGGGCGACACTGCTCCGTCGCGCGCGCTCCCCGAGCGGATCGCCACGGTGCGGGGGGCCTTCCCGGGGGACCTGGGTCGACTGAGTCCTGTGGTGAGTCGTGCCAGATCACGACTCACCACTCAGGAGGGCTGCGGTGCCGGGGAGGCGAAGCACCCGGGGTGGGCCACGGGCGGGTGGGCGGCGAAGTCGCGCAGGACGGCCTCGAGCTCGGGGTGATCATGGAGCCGGGCGCCCTGGTAGTCCCAGGAGAACACGACGGCGCCGCACCAGTCCGAGGCACGCCACTGGTCGAGCATCCGGCGTAGCTCGGGGCCGGTGGGCCACCGCCAGTCGCCGCCGGAGAACGCCTGAACGATGCCCAGGTAGCGCGTGACGCCGGCGCTGCGGAGCGCGGCGACGTACGACGGGATCAGCGACCAGTCGCAGGTGGTCGCCCCTGCGGCGCAGGGGTAGGGGTCCGTGCTGAGCATGTCGACCGAGTCCCGGAAGGCGGCGAACTGCTGCGGCTCGTCGATGTTCGCCAGCGTGAAGTGGCTCGGGTCGGGGTCGAGCGACCGGACGAGCGCGGAGCGCTGCCGGACCTGCCGGGGTGCGTCGGGACACCGGTCGTCGGTGTTCGGCTCGTCGGCGACGAAGTACCCGACGACCCGCGGGTCCGCGGCGAGGTGGTACTGCGCGAACCACCCGGCGACCTCGGCGTCGTCCGAGGCGAACCGGCAGGTGCCGGCGTCGTACCCACCGAGCCAGAC
>JADMIO011014743.1_pt1 | contig 33274 bp, 33 predicted proteins | sample 8958161 | NCBI WGS metagenome assembly JADMIO01 (sample SAMN16585339, study PRJNA669376) | soil metagenome | isolation source: Crop rotation soil | place: USA: Cullars Rotation, Alabama | collected 2011 | reverse complement strand
CCATGAAGAAAATAAATAACGGGGTATCTTTTCACAGGATCATCAAAATAACCGGGAGGTAAAAAAATGCGATAGTCTCTTGTCTCTCCAAACACGTTGCTATAATGCCTGGAATCAACAATAGTTACACTATCCGCATATTGGGCATTGGTGGAAGAGGAGATCAATAACAAAAGAGAAAAGCAAGTGAATATCGCTTTGTGCTTCATTATTTTGAAATTTGTCGCTTGTCGGCGCTTAAAGATATGGTTTCAAACCTCAGTAGTCGGGGGATTGATTGTAGAAAATTAAGCTTTCCCAGGTTTGATCCAAATTATAAAATCCCCCGGGCCTAACAATACCTGTTTTCGGAAGATATCCTAAAAATTAGGCAATCGTTTGGCTAATTGACCATTGAAAAAATTGAGTTAGCATTGCATCTTCATTCCAGCCGGCAGCAAAATAAACAGACTGACCATTCTACCGGAGTCAAAAAACAAAGCAAATTTTCCCATGAAAAGATTACTTGTCGTAACAAACATCCTTTTACTTTCCTGCACCACTTCCTTTGCACAGCAGAAAGCAACGATTAAGGAGTACAACAAGGTTTTTAAGACTTATCCATTCTCAGATCCTGATCCTGTGCCCGGCGTGGGAAGAATTTATCCTTATTACAGGTTTGACGGTTACACCAATTCGGCGATACAAAAAGAATGGAAAGTGGTTGAATTGGAAAACGATTACATCAAACTAATGATATTGCCGGAGATCGGTGGCAAAATATGGGCCGCCATAGAAAAAACGACAGGCAAGTCTTTTCTTTATTATAATCATGTAGTAAAATTCAGAGATGTTTCGATGAGAGGCCCCTGGACGAGCGGAGGAATCGAACCGAACTATGGAATTATTGGCCACACTCCAAACTGCGCCACTCCCGTTGACTATGTTACAATGACGAAACCGGATGGGAGCGTTAGCTGTATAATTGGAGTGTTAGACTTGCTGACACGTACATCATGGCGCATAGATATTAACCTGCCGCCCGATAAAGCATATTTTACTACCGGCTCGTTTTGGTATAATTCATCTTCGATCGAGCAGCCTTACTATACATGGATGAATACCGGTATTAAGGCCGATGGTAACCTTCAATTTATTTACCCGGGAACGAAATACCTGGGACACGAAGGTGAGTACAGCGACTGGCCGATAAACCGGCAAAATGGAAAAGACATTTCATTTTATAAAAACAATGATTTCGGAGAATACAAATCCTATCATGTATTTGGAAAGTACACCGACTTTTTTGGCGGATACTGGCATGATGAAGATTTTGGCATGGGACGATATTCAACGCATGATGACAAGGCAGGAAAAAAAATATGGATATGGGGATTATCGCAGCAGGGGATGATATGGGAAAAATTGCTCACCGACACTGACGGGCAATATGTGGAAGTGCAGAGCGGGAGATTGTTTAATCAATCGGCAGATGGCAGCACGTTTACTCCTTTCAAACACAAAGGATTTTTACCGCATACAACCGACGTGTGGACAGAATATTGGTTCCCGGTGGTAAAAACTAAAGGATTCGTTGCGGCTAATAATTTCGGCGTACTAAATATCAAACGCGAAGATCAATTCCTTAAGATTTATTTCTCTCCATTGCAAAAAACTGATGATGAGTTGAAAATTACCTCCGGCGATAAAATTATTTTCTCAAAAGTTCTGAAGTTGGGTCCCCTTCAGTCTTTTGCCGATTCGATAAAGATCAACCAGAATGATAAAATGGTAGTGGCAACTCTTGGAAACAAACTAAGATATGACGAGGATCCAGGCGCTAACGTGTTAAACAGGCCGGTGGAGACACCTGTTGATTTTAACTGGAACTCTGTCAATGGTCTTTACTTGCAGGGCAAAGAGAATATTCGTGAAAGGGAATATACAAAGGCAAAAGAAAATCTAAAAGCCTGCCTCCAAGCGGATCCTTATTATACTCCGGCATTGACAGATCTTGCCATGCTTCTCTATCGAAGTGCCAACTACGACGAAGCACTGCGAATGGTGAAGACAGCTTTGTCAATAGATACCTATGATCCTGCTGCGAATTATTATTACGGTTTGATCAATCTTAGTCTTGGAAACATTACGGATGCCAAAGACGGTTTCGATATTGCCTCGTTAGATATGCTGTTTCGAAGCGCAGCCTACACAAATCTTGCAAAAATCTATCTGCGGGAAAACGATTTGCAAAAAGCGATGGAATATGCACGGAAAACTATCGACTTCAACAAATATGCGGTGGATGCTCTTCAAATTCTTTCGTGTATTTATCGCGTCGAGAACAACAAAGACCAGGCGGAGAAACTATTGGATACGCTTAAGCTATATGATCCTTTAAATCATTTTGCGCGATTCGAAAACTATTTATGGCAACAGACAACAGAAAATAGAGCACGGTTCACAGATCTTGTAAGAAATGAAATGCCGCAGGAAACATACCTCGAGCTGGCAATATGGTATTTTAACATCGGCAGAAAAGAAGAAGCAATCAAGGTACTGCAGTTATCACCCACGAATACTGAAGTCTTGTATTGGGAATCGTTTCTCGAGAATAAATCATTGAATGCTGACCAGCTGCATGCGGACCTCGTGTTTCCTTTCCGCTCCGAAACAGCGGAAGTGTTAAAGGCGCTCATCCGCAAAAACGATCATTGGCTGTTGAAATATCATCTTGCTCTGATTGAATGGAGCTACGATAATATCCCGCAAGCGAAGCAGCTCTTTGAGACTTGTGGTAACGCGCCTGATTATGCGGCCTTTTATGCTGCAAGAGCGAAGTTTAACCTCAGGAACGACACTAGCCAGGTGCTCAGTGATCTTCAGCACGCTGCAAAACTCGATAAACAACAATGGCGATACGGAAGCAGCCTGGTCAACTATTATTTATCGGTAAAACAATATGGGCCGGCACTGAGGGTAGCCGAGCAATACAAAAATCAATTTCCTGCTAACTATATTATAGGAATGCTTTACGCAAAGACTTTAGTGGTCAATAAACAATATAACACGGCAAATGCGCTGCTTAAAGCAATCCAGATATTGCCCAATGAAGGTGCTACAGAGGGACGGCAGTTATACAGAGAAACTCAACTAATGCTGGCATTGGATGAAATGGAAAAGAAGAACTACAAAAAAGCGTTGCAGTACGTAGCGGCGTCGAGACAATGGCCCGAAAACCTGGGCGTGGGAAAACCGTATTCGGAGGATATAGATGAGAGGCTGGAGGATTGGCTGGCGTATGAGAACTATAAAAGGCTGAGCAATGAGCAAGCTGCCCGGCAAATGCTGGATAAAATACTTGCCTTTAAGGTCTATAACGAAAATGGAAAAGCTTTTCCATCGGTGAAAAACCTTGTTACCGCATGGGCGCTTCAAAAAAATGGGAAGCAGGACGAGGGTAAGAAACTTTTAATGGATTGGGTTGAAAAGCAACCGGCGAACGATTTAGCAAAGTGGACATTAAATGCCTACAATGGTAATGATTTCAAACTGCCCGATGAAACACGAACCGATGAAAACTATCGTGTTTTACAAAGGTGGATAATGATCTCAACGAAACGATAATTCTTTGCCGTAAGATGCGTCATCGCTGGATCATTGGAACTGAAGAAAAGCTCTAAGCAACTTGTTGATAGGAATCATTGGTGTCCGGTTTTCTGCATAATTTATTGATCACATCGATTTCTCTTTGACTATAAGGTTTACCAGAGGCGTGGAAAATATCATGGAACCAAACCTCCGGTTCATCAAGATATTTTTTATTCCATGAATCCCAGGGGTAATGGGTTTGGGTTTTGCCGGCCACAAAGCCCCAATTGTAGGCGGCAATGTTATAATTTTTTAAGACGGGAAGCACTTCTTCGAAAGTTGATCCATTGTGACGGGCCATGTATTCGGTGCAAAGTATAGGGCGGTTGAATCGCTGAAGTGTTAAAATTCTCTTTTCAATTTTCTGGCTGTTTTCATAGCAATGGAAACTTATAATGTCAGAATGGGAGAACATGTAGTTGTCGAGTACCGTTATTTTTTCTTTCTCCGTCCAATCATACTGCCACGGAGCAGCTGTTAGTGGCTGATCGGGATTTATCATCCGGCTCCACGAAATGGTTTTCTTTAATAACTCGAGCGACAGTTCCGCCTTTTCAACTCCATAATCAGTATCGTTATAACTGGCCTGGTTCATATTGTCTGGTTCGTTAAAGAGATCCCAGGCAAGTACGCGATCATCATTCTTAAAGTGCCCGATCACTCCCTGCACATAGTTTTGTAGCAGGTCGTAGCTCTTTTGGTCCTTTAGTATCTCCGCACCTGGACTTTGCACCCATCCGGAGTTATGAACCCGGGGCTTTGGGTCGGGTTGTTTTCCGAGTTTTGGGTATGGGTCCCAGACAGCATCAAATAAAACAAACATTGTTTTGATGCCATGCCTTTGCGCAATAGAAAGAAAATTATTCAACCTCGCAAGAAAGCCGCCGTCATCCTGTTGCCATAACAGATGATGGAGGAATACTCTTACGGTGTTAAATCCAATCTTCTGTGCCCAGCTCAATTCTCTGTCAATTGTAAAAGTGTCAAAGGTGTCGTGCTGCCACATTTCAAGTTGGTTAATAGCAGTACTGGGGATATAGTTACATCCAACAAGCCATCCCTGGTTTTCGTACCAATGGTTAGCCTTTGCTTCGGACCAACGATTATTAATTTGTGGATCTGCAGGTCCGCTGCTCAGAAGAGAGTCAGGTTTCATGGGATAGAAATTAGTTAAAGTCAATTTTGGTCAATGGTTCGATACTAAGTGACACAGTTTCTATTAACGAGTTTAGGCCTCATCTATTTTTTGAACTGTTGATTTTTTTTCCCAATTGCATAGATTAAACAGGAATTAACGATCAATTATTTCAAACATGCTTTAAAAAATACAGCCAGCCTGTTTTGCATGGTTTTTGGCTTTTTAAAAAATCTTTACTCATCCCTGGGTTTTACATAAAGATTCATCGACCATTTGTTACAGTGCGTGCTTCTGGGCATGAAATGTTTATTTTAAAAACAATAACATGAATGATTTTTTTAATTTAACGCAGTATACTCTTGTTTGTTTTTCTCATTTGCGATGGAATTTTGTCTATCAGCGTCCGCAGCACCTGCTAACGAGGTGTTCAAAGCTTTGCCGGGTTTTTTATGTGGAAGAACCTTTTTTTAGTGAAGAAGCGGACCATCTTCAATTAAAGTTTCAGGACAATATCGGCATCGTCACACCGGTGTTGGCGGAGGTGTACAACGGAAAAAATATAGACGTTCGAATAAAGGAGTTGCTGGAAGATTTATTTCGTTCGGAATCCATTAGTAAATATGTATTCTGGTACTACACGCCAATGGCGTTAACCTTTACCCGTGAATTTAAGCCGGCACTCACCATCTTTGATTGTATGGATGAACTTTCAGCGTTCAAGTTTGCTCCGTCAGAAATGAAAGAACTTGAAAAGGAAATGTTCAGAAAAGCTGATCTTGTATTTACCGGGGGGCGAAACCTTTTCGCACACAAAAGAGCCTGCCATCACAATATTTATCCTCTGCCCAGCAGCATCGACAAAGAACATTTTGCACGGGCAAGAAAATTAAATGTGGACCCACCCGATCAAGCAAGCATTGCCCATCCGAGGTTTGGATATTTTGGTGTCATTGACGAACGGTTTGATGTTGATCTTATCACCGCAGTGGCCAGCCAAAAACCTGGCTGGCATTTTATATTTATCGGACCTATCGTTAAGATCGACCCGCTTTCCTTGCCGAAACTTTCTAACATCAATTATCTCGGGATTAAAAGTTACGAAGAGCTGCCATATTATATCGCAGGATGGGATATTGCTCTTATTCCGTTTGCGAGGAACAAGTCGACTGAATTTATTAGTCCTACTAAAACACCTGAGTACCTGGCCGCAGGAAAACCGGTCATCTCTACTTCAATTAAAGACGTAATAGACCCTTATGGTATAAACGGGTTCGTAAAAATTGCCGACACCCCTGATCAGTTTATATCTACAGCGGAATCTATTCTGTCTATTGGAATGGGAGCAACCTGGTTAGATGGCGTGGATGATTTCCTCGCCGGGAATTCGTGGGACAGTACATGGACAACCGTACTTCAATTGATCACTATAACTATGGATGAAAAAAAGAAATTGTTCACACTAAAAAAAGGCGAGTATGTATGACTTTTTAATTGTAGGAGCCGGATTCGCAGGAAGTGTTATCGCCGAAAGATTAGCATCACAGGCGAATAAAAAGATATTGCTGATTGACAAGCGTTGTCATATCGGCGGCAATACTTATGATCATTATGACGAGCACGGAATATTAATTCATGAATACGGTCCCCACATATTTCATACTAATTCAAAACTTGTTTTCGATTATTTAAGCCAGTTTACGAAATGGCGCTGGTATGAACACGAAGTATTGGCCCGCGTTGATGGACAGTTTGTACCAATACCCATTAATTTGAATACCATCAATAAACTCTATGGTCTTGATCTTAGTTCAGATGAAATGGAATCCTTTTTGGCGTCTAAGGCCGTAAAGTTGGAACAGATAAGAACTTCAGAGGATGTAGTGTTAAGTAAAGTGGGAAAAGAGTTGTATGAAAAATTCTTTAGAGGATACACAAAAAAGCAGTGGGGTTTTGAACCCTCCGAACTCGATGCTACCGTAGCTGCCAGGATACCGACGAGAATTAACCGAGACAACCGCTATTTTACAGATGTATACCAGGCAATGCCGGAGGGTGGATATACCAAAATGTTCGAGCGAATGATCTCGCATCCAAATATTCACGTGGTGTTAAATGCCGATTTTAAAGAGATCCAAAATGAGATAGCTTACAAGAAATTAATTTACACAGGACCTATTGACAGTTATTTTGATCATTGTTTTGGAAAACTTCCCTATCGCTCCATTGAGTTTAAATTCGAGACCCTGGAGAAAGAATTGGTGCAGCCGACTGCAACGATAAATTATCCCGACATTCATCCTTATACCAGGAGCACTGAATTCAAATATCTCACAGGTCAGAAACATCATAACACAACCATTGTTTATGAATATCCGCAGGCTGAGGGCGACCCTTATTACCCGATACCAAGGAAGGAAAATGCTGACTTGTACAAGCAGTATGAAAAATTAGCTTCATCACTTCGTGACGTTTATTTCACGGGAAGGTTGGGGACATATAAGTATTATAACATGGACCAGGTCGTCGCGCAGTCATTGACACTCTACAAAAAAATTATGGAGACTGAGGAAAAAAATATGAATGGCAAAAAATATATTCATGTCTCAGCTTGAGGTCTGGGGAGGAATTGAGTGTACGATTAACCGGGTTAATAATGATTTTTTTGATCAACTGGAATTTGCGGGCCACTACGACCGACCTTCAGACCTTGACCTGGTTGCTTCTTGCGGAATTAAAGCCTTACGTTTCCCGGTGCTTTGGGAAAAACATCAACCTCGGCTTCGCGATAAAATTTCCTGGGACTGGTCGGAAAGATCATTGAAAAAAATGATGCATCATGACATTACGCCAATTGTTGGTTTGTTGCACCATGGCAGTGGTCCTGCATTCACTGATCTTTTAGATCCCGATTTTCCGAATTTGTTTGCTGATTATGCTTACCAGGTAGCTAAAAAATTTCCCTTTATCGAATATTATACGCCGATCAATGAACCCCTTACTACTGCACGGTTTAGCGGGCTGTACGGACATTGGTATCCGCATAAGAAAAATAGCCATGATTTTGCCAGGATGTTATTGAACCAGCTTAAGGGGATTGTCCTGGCCATGAAAAAAATACGGCTAATAAACCGGAACGCGAAACTTGTTCAAACGGAGGACCTGGGAAAGACCTACAGTACACCGGTGCTGCAGTATCAAGCCGATTTTGAAAATATCCGCCGCTGGCTCACTTATGATTTTCTTTTTGGGAAAGTAAATGCCCAGCATCCAATGTATCAATATCTCCTTTATTTGGGATTCAAAGCAAAAGAACTCTGTTTTTTTATTGATACTCCTTGCCCGCCTCATATCGTCGGTACAAACTATTATATAACATCCGAAAGATTCCTCGATGACCGGATTGAAAATTATCCTTTTGCTAAAATTGGAGGAAATGAACGACACCAGTATGTGGATGTGGAAGCCATTCGTGTAAAACATCAATCAGAATCAGGACTGGAGATGTTATTGAAAGAATGTTGGGATCGCTATCACAAAGAGATCGCAGTTACTGAAATTCATTTGAATTGTTCCAGCCACCAGCAGCTTTCCTGGTTTAAACAGTCTTTTGATGCCTGCGTTAAATTAAAAAAGCAAGGATTAAATATTAAGGCGATTACTGCGTGGGCACTATTGGGAGCATTTGGCTGGAGTAAATTAGTAACATCAGGAAAAGATCAGTATGAAAGCGGTGTTTTTGATGTAATGTCGGGAACACCAACGCCTACGTTGCTTTATAACCTGATCAGATCATACACGGATCCTGCACAAAAAAAAATCCCTGTTCCAGAAGAGCCTGGTTGGTGGCAAATGGATTCAAGGTTTCTTTGATCGCACGTCGCAGGGCCACTAGCTGGCATTAATGTTGAAAACCCAAAAGAAAATACAATACCATGGAACTATTTACTCTTTTTGGCACTGGCGAACAATTGACACCACTTCAAATGGCTACCCGGTCTTTTTGCATGTTTTTCATACTACTTGCACTTATCCGCATTGGCGGCATGCGCATTTTTGGTAAGAAGACGGCTTTTGACTCGATACTGGTAATTATGTTAGGGTCCGTACTCGCCCGCGGCGTGGTTGGTGCCTCGCCTTTTGTCTCCACCATTGCTGCATCTGCCATTATGGTCGTCATTCATAGGATACTTGGTCTTCTTGCCATTCGATACACGTGGGTCGGAATGATCGTCAAAGGGGTACATCATTCATTGTACAGGGACGGGATCATGAATGTTTCAAATATGAAAAAAACGGCTATCAGCGAGGATGATCTGCGTGAGAGTATCCGGCTTGAAATTAATAGCGACAAGTTTGACGACGCCCGCGAGATCTTTATCGAGAAAAACGGTCATGTCAGCGTCGTACGGAAAGCAAAAGAGTAATGTTGACGTTCATACCTTGAAATATTTTTTGAGGGCAAGCGTGAATTTTCGTTGCCTACTAAGGAAAACAAATTCCACACACAGGAAATGATTTTTTTGTATGCAAAAAACTATATTATCGCTTTGCGGTCTTTGCAGAGCACATTAGCTTAAAACCTGGATAAAATTACCAGGCAGCAGCGGATTTAGCGGCATGAGACAATCCGCTGGCATTTTAGCACGCTAATTGAGAATTACTTGTCAATCCTTTCACAATTACATCTGGCATCCTTAAAAATCTAAAACCGCCTTTTATGTTTTACCATGTATACGATCTGCAATTCAAAGCCATGGTTTCAAGACCCGATCCTGCCTTCGCAACACCAACTGAATAACAACAGTCGCCATGATCAAATGCCATTGGCAAATTATACACGGCCTTGTCAATATTGGAAAATGAAATTGCTGGTAATTTTTTTAAACAATCTTTAATGATCGGCGCAAATATTTCGGACGATCGCAAAATAACATTCAATGTTTGGGCACCCTTACACGAAAAAATGGTCCTGCATATAATTGATCCTTTTGAGCAAAAGATAGAAATGCAAAAGGATGTGCACGGTGTCTTTCATAGCGAAATAGAAGGGGCCGCCGGTTGCCGTTATTTTTTTATGCCCGCAGGTGAAAAAGATTATCCTGATCCGGCTTCACGCTTCCAGCCCAGCGGCGTGCACGGGCAGTCACAGGTAATCGATCACTCCGTGTATCAGTGGCACGATGAGAACTGGAAAGCGATCCCGTTTGATCAATTGATATTATATGAACTGCACGTCGGTACTTTTACTGGCAGTGGAACCTTTGCGGCCGTTAGCGACAAACTTGATCACCTGCTTGATATTGGGGTCAATGCCATTGAATTAATGCCGGTATCACAATTCCCGGGTGAGAGAAATTGGGGCTATGATGGTGTCTATCCATTCGCAGTTCAAAATAGCTATGGCGGTCCCGATGGTTTGAAAATGCTTGTCGATACCTGTCATCAGAAAGGGATAGCCGTTTTCCTGGACGTTGTTTACAATCACATGGGTCCGGAAGGAAATTATATGGATCAGTTTGGTCCTTACTTTTCCGACCACTATAAAACGCCATGGGGAAAGGCTATCAATTTTGATGGACAATGGAGTGATGGTGTAAGAAACTTTTTCTCAGAGAATGCACTGTATTGGTTTGAATACTTCCATATTGACGGTCTTCGATTTGATGCGGTTCATGGTGTGTATGACATGGGAGCTGTTCATTTCTGGCAGTTAATGCACAGGAAGATCAGAGAATTAGAACACAGGTTGGGAAGAACGGTTTATACTATTGCCGAAAGTGACTTCAACGATCCGAAAGTAATAAAGGATATTGAGGCCGGAGGTTATGGTTTTACAGCGCAATGGATGGATGATTTTCATCACTCCCTTTATACAATTGTACATGACGAGGGTAAGAAATTTTATGAAGATTTCGGCGACATTCAGCAATTGGCTAAAGCATATAAAGAGGGCTTTGTCCATAGTGGTGAATATGTGAACTTCCGTAAAAAGAAGTTCGGAGCCCCATCGGCAGGTATCAGCGGAGATAAATTTGTGGTTTTTATCGACAACCATGACCAGGCCGGCAACCGGGTTACAGGGAGCTGCCTCGCATCGCTGATAAGCTTTGAAAGAATAAAACTGGCTTCTGCCGCTTATTTGCTTTCCCCGTATATCCCCATGTTATTTATGGGTGAAGAATTCGGTGATGATTCTCCATTTTTGTTTTTTATCAGTCACTCGGATAGCGAACTGATTGAAGCGGTAAGGCAAGGTCGGAAAAAGGAATTTGCGCACTTTGACTGGAACATAGAAACTCCGGACCCTTACGATGAGACCTGTTTTAATCGGTCCAAACTTCAATGGCAAAAAATAAATTCCGGCAAGCATCGTGTCATCCATCAATGGTATAAGAAAGTTATTGAACTCCGGAAGCAACAAAGGCCGCTTCAAAATTTCAACAAAAATGATATATGGATCAACGTAAACGAGATGTTGCTGATGCAGCATCGTCGCAGCGAGTATGCCGGAGAAGAAATCATTTGCTTTTTTAACTTCTCGGATTCAGACACATACCAGTACAAGTTCCATCAAACTGCACGCTGGAATAAATTATTGGATTCAAACGAAAGCCGGTGGACAATAAACGAAACCGATGACATTTCTCTTCCGGGTGTTATTAATAAAGAGACAAAAATTGATTTACGTCCCTTAACCGTAGCTGTCTATGCAAAACAACCTGTATGATCCGGCCTGTACTTACCGTATCCAGTTTCATCATGGGTTTACACTGAGTGATCTTGAAAATATTGTTCCCTATCTTAAGAAGTTAGGGATACAAACTATTTACGCTTCACCTGTTTTTAAAGCGGTGCCAGGCAGTACACATGGTTATAACGGACTTAGTCCGCTTGAAATAAATCCTGAAATCGGAACCCTGGAACAATTGAAATCGCTGATTGAGACTTTGAAGAAAAACGGAATCGGATGGCTCCAGGATATCGTTCCGAATCATATGGCATTTGACACAAGCAATGAATGGCTTGCAGATGTGCTCGAAAAGGGGCAAGCTTCTTCTTATGCTCCTTATTTCGATGTGGATTGGAATCATGAAGAATGCAAAGGTGTCCTGGCCAGCCCGTCATCGCCAGTGATAAATTACCGGCGGTTTTTTACCATCAATGATCTTATCTGCCTCAACATGCAGGACGTACATGTATTCAATCACTATCATCAACTAATAAAGAGCCTTACACAGGAAAAATACTTTAACGGTTTACGGATAGATCACATTGACGGGCTATATGATCCGGAGCGCTATCTCCAGCGTCTCACTGAGCTAACAGGCGGCAACATTTATATCGTCGTTGAGAAAATTCTGCAGCCCGGAGAAATGTTGCCCGGTGAATGGAAAACCCAGGGAACTACGGGCTATGATTTTCTTGGGTTGGTCAGCCAGCTGTTTACCGACAAAAAATCGGAGATGGAGTTTACCCGCTTTTATGAAGAGCTGACGGGAGATTCACGTGACATTCACCAACAGCTCCTGGAAAAAAAAGCCCTGATACTTTATAGTGACATGCAGGGAGAACTGAATCACCTTTATAATTTATTGATAAACCTGGTGGACAAGGAACTTTTACCAGGAATACCCGCAGACCATCTGAAAAAAGCAATAGGCGAGTTCCTTACACATTGCCCGGTATATCGTTTTTATAAAAAAAACAAGGAGGAGATAGAGAGTATATTGAGAGAGGCTGAGCATAATGCTGTACTTAACACAGATGCGGTAAATTTTTTGCGCAGCTTTCTTTTTGACAACACGGCCGACTCATCGTATTTCTTCACTCGCTGTATGCAGTTCACCGGGCCGTTGATGGCAAAGGGGCTGGAAGATACTCTCATGTATACTTACAGTCGCTTCATTGCGAATAATGAGGTGGGCGATTCACCGGAAATATTTGGAATTGATAAAGATCAGTTTCACAATGCAATGATCGAGCGCCATAAAAACTGGCCTCTCACGATGAACGCTACTGCTACACATGATACAAAAAGAGGTGAGGATGCAAGAGCAAGATTAACTGTCCTTTCAGATATTCCCCACGAATGGTTTAGCAAGGTGAGAGAATGGAGAGCACGAAATGATGTCTTGTGCCCGTCGGAAGAATATTTTATTTATCAAACTCTCATTGGTCATTATGCGCAAGGTGAAGAAGACTTTAAAACCCGGATCGCGCAATATTTGCAAAAAGTGCTTCGTGAAGCAAAAATAAATTCGAATTGGACAAAGCCCAATGAGGAATACGAAAAAAGAGCAATTAATTTCGTTTTCTCCCTGCTTGATGACAGCGGTCCATTTCTGCAAAGCTTCTTGCCTTTTCATAAGAAAGTATCTGAGTTCGGCGCTGTTAATTCACTGGTACAGCTTATACTCAAATTTACCTGCCCCGGCGTTCCGGACATTTACCAGGGATGTGAATGCTGGGACTTTAGTTTTGTCGATCCGGACAACCGCCGGGCAGTTGATTACAATTTGCGCAATGAAAGATTGACGAAATCTTTAAAATCGAGGCTTACTCAAATACTCTGTGATCTGAGGGCACGCAACAAAGATTTTTTCAGGACAGCCGAATATATTCCTCTTCAAACAAGCGGGATTTACTCCGAATATGTTCTTGCCTTTGCTCGAAAACACGGGCATCGTTTTTTGATAGTGGTTGTACCGGTACATGCAGCCAGGTTGTGCCATTGTATACAGGCGCAAAACGTAGCGGCGATTGACTGGAAAGATACTCGTATTGTCTTGCCAGAATCTTTGCAGGCTAATACCAAAAATCTATTATTCGCTGGCAAAATCCAGGCAGGTCAAAATATTTATATCCAGGAAGCATTCAGTACTTTTTTTGCGGCCTTATTTTTTGCCGATTAACTTGATGCTTCAATAGCGCAATAGGTTTTTCCAGGAACCATTAATTCTTTGGGTATAAATTCTGTGGTAGTTTTCATATGCAGAACACTGCAGTGCTAATATTTTTTGTCATTGATCCCCGTTCTTTCGTGCACTTAATTTACATGATGAATGACAACACGATCGCTTTTTCCGGCAAACTATATACGCTGTTAAACCATCAGGGAAAACCAGGGAAATTCAATGCAGGCACTACATAGCGGATTGAAATAAAGATGAGTACCTTCTCAATTTAAAGATTTAAGGTTAAGCGGAGGACTGTCTCCGCACCCTGATTTATTGTTTATTGCCTTGTGCACGGAAGCTAAAGAAATGGGTTGCAAAAGCAACCCACTCTTAACCCATACATTGTAGGATTAGCTCTCCAGAGGTGTAACAAAAATAAGGCTTCATTATTTTTCTAGAAGCTATCTCAACCATAAAAAAATGTTCCCCAGGAAAACGGAGGAAATATTGCACCTTTCTATGATGTCTGCCGCTGACGCCACTCATACAAAAATCAAAGCATACAAGACCTGAAAGCAACTTTCGCAGAAATAGAAAAGACCATCGCTGGAGAATTTATAGACAAAGTAGTGAGAGAGACAAAGCGGAATTATTCTCGCAGTCTTTTTTTCTTTTTATCCTGTTTCTTTTAAAACGTATTATGGGCAGGGAATTTCAATATCCTGGCATTGCTTTCGCCGGCAAGCAAGCGTGTATCCGGTGGAATACTCTCTTAAAGTTTGAACGTTGTGATGTCGGTTCTTAAGCCATTTAGCCCTGGTCTTCGTTCGACATTCGTTTTTTGCTGAAATACCTATTCATTTGACAAGCTTGGTATAATTGTTTCATTCTTTTCTAAAAATTATTTATGAAAACAACAATAGGATTTCTGGCCGGTATTGCCGTGGGTGTAGGGATTGGTCTATTGATCGCTCCCGAGAAAGGCAGTGAAACACGTAAAAAACTTGCGGATACAACTGCGGATCTCTTTGACAGACTTAAAAACTTTGCGAACAGTAGTGAGGAAAACAAGCGGGGGCCATCCCAGCCGAGGTCAAAGGCTTCGCAGGCATAGTCTAAGATCGCAGAACGGTAATAGAAAAATTGAATAATGGTGGGGACGGGTATCGCTACGCGGTTACATCGAGTGGGCGGTTGATTAATCTTTAGCGAGCTGTTCAATTGTTTTGGGAGCACGGCGACAAGCTTGTCGCCCTATTTTCAGTCATTAAAGTCGGTTTTAATTCACGTTCCGATAAGTGGCGCTTAATTTGTTAGAATATTACAGCACCTTCAGAGCCTGTGCAACTCATGCAAGACGTAGGTGTTTCACTTTTTAAACAAATAACCATGGGAAGTATACTTTACATCTTAGCCGTGATTCTTATCATTGGATGGTTGTTGGGATTTTTCGCTTTTCACGCGGGAGGGATCATCCATGTTTTGCTTGTTCTTGCAGTTATAGCTATAGTAATAAGGCTTATCCAGGGAAGAAGCGTTTAATAATCCCCAGGCGCCGGCAACAGAAAATGCTCCTGGCAAGAGAAGGCTCTCTTCGAGCAGTTGTATAAGGCACATGTCGTCGTAGATGCCATTTCATTATTTAGTGTAAGCACATGCCTGATTCTTGCTAAGTAATCTGTTGGTCACAACGTCTCTACTTTGTTAGGCCGGAAATACAAAAGCTCAATAAATAACTGACCACATTTGACCAGTGAAGAAAAAGTCCCACGGTTATGGGACTTTTCCTCGTTGGAAATGTTCCTGCTAAAGAATTGCAAAAGGGCTGTCGAAAGGGGTGTCGTCATCCTTTCTTTTGATAATTTGCCGCAGCCACTTAATTGGCCTCGTTATCGAGAAATAAAATTTTTTCATTGCGTCGTTTGCCATAATGTCCTCCTTTTTATGAGTTAGAAATTGCGTTCAAACAAACGCTTACCTTACTTCAATTTGCTTAACCTTGCTTTTCGCCTGCTCGTTTTTGCCAAGTGAAATGCGAAGGATACCGTCCTGGTAGGTTGCGCTAATGTTATTAACGTCTACCATATCGTTTATAACGAAATTCTTACTGAAAGCAGGCTGCGCGTATTCGCTGCGTGTCCACAGCACATTTTCATTCGCCTGGTTAACGGATTGAGTGAAAGTAACCGTCAGTAATTTTTCGTTGAGATCAATCTTAAAATCTTCCTTGCGACAACCCGGAACTACCAGGTCAATTTGATACTGGTGTTCAGTTTCGCTAATGTTTACAGGCACCCTGCCAGTCGACAGTGGGCCCTCATTCCAAACATTGTCGCTAAACATACCCTGAAGACCGTCTTCGAAAAGGCGGTTAAATAGATTTTCTACTGTTGGGACTGAATTACCATTTTGTCTTTTAGAAACAGTTGTTGTCATAAGCACCTCCTTGATTTTTTCTTTCAGCACCATCAGACAAAATGCCAACCCACGATTCCTGAAAAAAATTCATTTCCCATCCGGTCATTTTTTCATGTAAACTGAAAAAAATTCGTTTCGATTCATGTTTGGCTTATCATTGGACTGCGACAGTTCGGCGGCACTCATTTGGAACTGAACCGGTTTTGGCCATTCTAATATTTGCGGTCTGAAAATGCTTTACGCAATTTTGCAAACGCGGCTTCAATTGTTTCTTCCGAAGGATTTAGAACAGTCTTGTGGTTTATCCATCGTACCCCCGTCACCGCATACATCTGATGGATATTTCTTGATGAGTAACCATAAAAAAGCCACAGGGGGTATAATATCGTGAGCAATGAATGCCCATTAGTTGGTAATATTGATCTGTCCAAAAATATTATTACGTGATTACTAAACGCAACAAGACATATTTTTTTGAGAAAATAGACAGGAACTACCGCCTTTACGTTTCGTTGCTGATCGCAATTATTGTTTACTTTCTAACGAAAGATCAGTCACTGCCGATTGCATTTATGTCTGTATGGATTGCTTTTTCGGGGTCCTTTTTAATTTTTTCATGGATCGTCATCCTCACTTTTCATCCAAAGGGCCTTCGAAACATTGCGGGTAAGGAAGACACCAATCGCACTTTAATTTTTCTTTTTGTACTTACTGCCGCATTCATCAGTGTGTTTGCTATTATCGTTCTATTGCAGCAGGCTCCCAATGGTTCCAAGACAGGATTGACATATCATATTCTTTTAGCAGCGGCGGCTGTTTTTTGCTCCTGGACGCTGATCCACACGCTGTTTACATTGCGCTACGCGCATCTATACTATACTTATCCCGATGAGGATGCCCATCCCAACTGCAAGAATAATGCAGGCCTGGAGTTTCCTGGTACCATGGTGCCTGATTATCTCGATTTTGCCTATTTCTCTTTTGTATTAGGAATGACCTTCCAGGTTTCCGACGTTCAGATTACTTCTCCGCGTATACGCCGGTTGGCACTGCTGCATGGCTTTCTTTCTTTTGTTTATAATACCATCATCATCGCACTCAGCATCAATATCCTCTCCGGAGTTGTCGGAAGATGAGAGCAAGAGCTGCCCAGGCAATTCGTTTCAGATCACACTGGATTCCTCTTCTTATACATTTACCCAACATGCTTGATTTTGCTGCAGAAACTCTTTATCCAATTTTTGATTTGCCGCATTTGGAAAAAGAAAACTCCATGGGACGCTTGATGACAAGACTCATTCAAGCAGTTGTTGTTAATCATACTTTTTCAACCGACACAGGCGATAAATTTGAAAAAAAAATATTATGCAAAAGATAATTGTCGCATTCGATAGTCTACATTTTTCTGAAAGCGCACTTAAGTATGCCATTTATCTTGCCGGCCAAAGTAGGGCAAGCCTGGTGGGCGCTTTCCTCGATAATCCATCCTATCATAGTTTTTTTACAGCGCCGGACACCTTTTCTGAGGATGATGATGACGTGGTTACGGAAAAAAAGACGAGGCGCCTGGAAAGCATCGATAAAGCTACAAAAGCAAATGGTTTGAAGAAGTTTGAAACGGCATGTGATGCAGCCGGAGTAGAATATGCGGTTCACATGGATGATTTTAATTCCAATGATCTGATCCGGGAAACTATATTTGCCGATTTACTGATCATAAATGCGCATGAGAAATTCATCGCATCAGAACAACAGACACCTTCTTCATTTATCCGGACCCTGCTCAGGCATATGCATTGCCCCGTGCTGCTGGTTCCTGATTCATTTGCTCCGATTGCGAGCATAACAGTGCTCTATAATGGGGACCCTTCATCAGTTTTGGCGCTCAAAATGTTCAACTACTTATTACCGAATTTTGATGAGTTGCAGACCCAGATCATGTACGCGGCACCAGGTTCTTTAGACGAAATCCCCGAGGATCAAATGATGAAAGAATGGGTTCAACGTCATTTTTGCCACATTGACTACAAGATCCTAACTAATAGCTCGGAGGAACAGTTGTTGGAAGAATTGAAAAGCAAGCATGGCCATTCATTGATCATTGCAGGTGCTTATCGGCGAAACATGTTTTCCATGTTGCTCCATCCAAGCCTGGCCGACCGTATCATCGGGCAGTTGAACAATCCATTGTTTATTGCTCATTAGTTAAAATGATATGAGCAGGTTTAAGAAATGAGTTATCATCAATCAGCCTGCATCCTGATTTCCATCAGCTTTGCCGGGTGGGTGCCTGGTTAGCTTTACTCGCAAAAAATGCTTTTTTATGAAGTTCCAGGTACCAGAAATATTAAATCTTGATATTGACGACCGCTCAAGTCCATCACTTAGTAATTCTCTTGAAAATGAGATCAGCTTTGGAGAGAAATATTGTACGGCTGAGGAAGCTGTACAAATAGTAAAGCCCGGTGACAGGGTTTTCTTGCATGGAAGTGCAGCTACACCTATACACCTGATCAAAGCCTTGCAAAAACGGCACGCAGAATTAAACAATGTTGAATTTGTCAGCATAACCTCTATGGGCGATGTTGATTTTAATGCACCCGAATTGACAAAATCTTTTTTCTTCAATTCGCTGTTTGTGTCCGCCAACACCAGGGCAGTCGCAAACAGCGAAAATGGGGATTATGTACCGGTGTTTCTTAGCCAGATCCCTCAACTATTCAGGAGAAAGATATTGCCGATTGATGTTGCTATTGTACAGGTGTCGCCGCCGGACAAACACGGTTTCTGTTCGCTGGGAACTTCTGTCGACATTGCACGCGCAGCGGTTGATGAAGCACGGATCATCATTGCACAGGTAAATCCTAAAATGCCACGGACGCACGGTGATGGATTTATTAATGTAAGCAGGATCGATAGGCTTGTATGGCATGAAGCCGAACTGCCGGAGCTGGATTATACCGCGGCTGTTAGCGAAACAACAAAAATAATTGGTCAAAATGTAGCAGCACTGATCGAAGATGGCGCCACTTTGCAATTGGGAATTGGTAGCATTCCGGACCAGGTGCTGAGAAATCTTAGAAATCACAAAAATCTTGGTATACATACCGAAATGCTTTCTGATGGTGTTATACCACTTATTAAAAGTGGTGTTATTAACAATACTCTTAAAAAACTGAATCGTGGCCGTTCTGTAACAGGCTTTATCTCCGGCACGCGTATGCTTTATGACTTTGTGGATGACAATCCTGAAATAAGAGTCATGGATATAGGTTATGTAAATGACCCTGCTATCATTAGTCAAAACCCAAAAGTTACAGCCATTAATAGTGCCATCGAAATTGATCTTACGGGCCAGGTGTGTGCGGACTCGATCGGCACTTATCAATATTCCGGAATAGGAGGCCAGATGGACTTTATGCGCGGGGCGTCAATTTCAGAAGATGGTAAGCCTATCATTGCCATGCCTTCCATGACCGACAAAGGGATCTCGCGCATTGTTCCATTTTTGAAAGAAGGCGCGGGAGTTGTTACAACCAGGGGGCATGTTCATTGGGTGGTGACAGAATATGGCATCATCGATCTATTTGGAAAAAATCTAAGGCAACGAGGCAAAGCCCTCATTGGTATCGCTCACCCCGAGAAAAGAGAAGCATTGGAAAAAGCATTCCACCAACGATTTAAGGGAGTGAGATAATAAAATGGAAAATTAAGATTGCCATGATCACTATCATTTTTCCGGGTGACGAACATTCTTCCTTTTGACATGCTCCATTCAGAACTTTGGATCAGAAAAACATCTTCCAATTATTAAAGCGGTGTTTATGGCGATACACGGAAAGCTGTTGCTTGAAAAGACATCTTGTCAAATAACGACAGCGATCATGGAAGGCAACCGTATGCGATTGCCTTTCTTTTGTAAGATTTATTAGAGCGAAGAATAATCTTTAAAAATTAATGTTATGCCGATCAATAAAGAATGGCATTTGGCTCATCCAATGCCGCCCCATGCAACCATTGAACAAAGAATACACTGGCATATTGAACATTTGAAGAATTGTGATTGCAGAAAGGACATACCATTGAAGTTGAAACAGGAAATGAAAAAGAGAAACATAAAGATTCAATAAGTGAACCAGGTTTGGCCCCCGAATGAAACCAGGTGTTTAACCAATTCCTCTATCGCTGTGGAATATGAAATTCATTTTTGATTCGATAAACATTGTATTATGGACAGAATTTTTGAAAATAAGGTCGCCTTAGTTACCGGAGCAGGTTCGGGTATCGGCCAGGCAACCGCTCTTCTTTATGCGGAACAGGGAGCATGTGTGATAGTATCGGACATAAACGAGAGAGGTGGCAAAGAAACAGTGAATATGATCAACAAGGCTGGTGGTAAAGCATCCTTTGTAAGCGCGGATGTGTCTTTGGCAGAAGAATGCAAAAAACTTATTGAAGAAACTGTTCGCATCTACAGTCGACTGGACATTGCCTTTAACAACGCAGGAATCAGCGGAGAAATGAGCCCGGTTGCAGATATGAGTGTGGAAGGCTGGCAAAAAGTGATCAACGTTAATCTCAATAGCGTTTTCTATTGTATGAAGTATGAGATAACACAAATGCTCAAACTGGGCCGGGGCGCCATTGTAAATATGTCTTCCATCCTTGGGCAAGTAGCATTTGCTAACTCCGCCGCATATGTGGCCGCCAAGCATGGAGTGGTCGGCGCTACCCAGAATGCAGCGGTCGAATATGCACAACGGGGAATTCGGATCAATGCCATCGGCCCTGCTTTTATCAACACACCTCTTTTGTCTATATTAGATGACGAGATGAAGGCCGCCATAACTAAACTTCACCCAATAGGAAGAATGGGTGAGGCCAGGGAGGTGGCTGAATTGGTAGCCTGGCTAAGTTCCGACATGGCATCATTTGTAACAGGTAGTTATTACCCGGTTGATGGAGGATATCTTTCGGTATAAACACTTTCCTTTCGCAATAAATTATCCGCAGTTTCGTGCTAAGTATAGTTACTTAAAAGTCGTACTCATCAATTTTTTTGTATTTATGTTGAAGATCTTTCACGTGCACAGCTGCGAGCAAGGCGGCCATCAGCATTAAGACAGCAACGAAGTAAATGATTATTGCCATGTAGTTTTTTTCCGAGATTGGCAGGTTAACAATAACCCCGGAAGGAATGTTCGGTGACGCGTTGGGCGAAGGATTGCCAGACGCGGATTTCACGTAAGCGACGATACTTTTAATATTATCCTCAGTTAAATCGGCATGATCCGGCATTTGAATTTTATTGAATTTTTCAAATAGCGAAACGGCGTACGGATCTCCGCTTTTTACCACTGACTGCGAAGAGTGCACAAACTTTATGATCCATTCGATAGGTCGGCGATTATCAATTCCTGCGAGGGCAGGGCCCGTTACAATTTTATTCACGTTGTGACATCCGGCACATCTGCTCATAAAAATTGTTTTTCCCTCTTCGCCTGGTGATGCATAACCGCTTAGTGTTGTCGTGAGCAACATCAATGCGATCGTAAGAAATTTTTTATTTTTCATCTTTAAGTCTTTTTATGTCTTTTGCAAGTTGATCAATTTCGTTAGCGTTGGTGCCGTCATAATAACCCCTGATCCCGGATCTCTTATCCATCAAAACGATCTTGTCGCTATGAATAAAGTCGTTCGGGCCTCCATCGCCATCTGTTGCCACTACCATGAACCCGTTGCGGGCCAGCGTATAGATATCCTTCTTGTCTCCGGTTAACAGATCCCAGTTATTGTATAATATCTTCCTTGCCCTGGCGTAAGAATTCAACCGCGCAACACTGTCCCGTTCGGGATCAACCGTAAAAGAGTTGAATAATAAATTGCTGTCGTTTTGAAATTCTTCATGAAGCCTCTTTAGGTTATTCATCATCTTTGGGCAAACTACCGGGCAGTGAGTAAAAAAGAAATTGGCCACCACAATTTTTCCAACCCAGGCCGAATCGTCTTTCACCACTCCCTCCTGGTTGATGAAAAGAAAGTGTTGCGGCTGATGCGTCCTTTTGAATACGGGAAGTTTTTTATAATTGGATTCGAGGAAATCGAAGATGGTCATTGAAACAAGAGGCACGACCAGGATCGTTACAAGAAACAGGCGTATTGATTTGTTTCTCATTTTGATGATGTACTATTAATTGGGACCGGGTTATTGATATCGAAAGGAGGTGCCTTTGGCCCTGGGTTCTTGTTTGCGTTTATCAAAGGCGGTACATAGGCAATTACAATTATGACAGCCATTGCAATGAGCCAGGGTTTAAAACGGTCGAATAGCATAATTTGCTTTTCGTCGTGGAAGGCATCACTGACTGGCATTTCGAGTTGGCCCTTTGCTGCACGTTTTCTTAAGAGAGTTCCAAAAAAGATCACGATAAAGAGAAATGCAGCAATAAACATGATGCATCCTCCGAGGAGTGCCAACGTTGTGGTGGGGATCCAGTCGCTCCTGAATAAGTCGCTTTTTGGATTGAGATAGGTCATTCCAAGATTGGTTCGCCTTGGTTCACCACGAAGGCCTCCCCAACTCATCCCGAAAGAAAATATCAGCATTCCGATCATCCATAAATACGGAATGATCGTGTTCAGTTTTGGAAACAATATTTTCCTTCCGCTCATGGTTGAGTAGAGGTACAGACTCATTCCGATTATACCCAAAAACACAGGACCCGCCACCGTCATGTGAAAATGACCGGGGAGCCATGCCGTGTTATGCACGACGCTGTTGAGTGAGTATGATGCGTTGATATGCCCGTGATTCCGCCCAGCGAAAAAAGCAGGAGACCGCAAATGAAATAAGAAAACAAATAGTTTCCACTATCAAACCAGGGCAGCTTTCCCATCCATCCAAACCATCCCTTTGCGCCGCGTTTTTTGCCTGCATACTCCAATGACGCGGCGATGGTAAAGGCGGTTATAAAACTGGGGATTGCCACGCCGTATGTAAGCATTCCATGAAAGAATTTAATACCGCGTGCTATCGAAGGATCACTGTATTGGTGATGAACTCCAACCGGAATTGAAAAAAGTAAGAATAGGAAAAGAGCAACTCTTCCCGCCAGGTCGGAGTAGAGTTTTCCTCCCGCAACTTTTGGAAGGATAGTGTAAAACATAATGTAAGCAGGTAGTAGCCAGAAGTAAACCAACGCGTGACCAAAAAACCAGAAAAGAGTGCGGGCAAGAGTAACGTTAACACCCGGTGTCCATCCCATGGCCCATGGTAGCAATAACACCAACACTTCATAAGCTACTGCCAGCGTGCAGATAAACCAGATAATAAAATTAATCAGCGTGCCTAATACAGCGAGTGGGGTTTTTGTTCGCGGATTTTCTTTTTTCCACTGGTTGTACATCCGTGCCCAATCAAACAGTGGGATCCATGAACCTATGATCAATAGCGCCGCTCCCAAATAAAATAATGGATGGGCTTTGAGCGGCGGATAGAATGTGTAAAGAACAGAAGCCTTGCCTGCGAGCATTGCCCATGCTGCCATCAGTGTGCCCAATAGCATCAGGACAAAACTCAACCACATCAATCTACTATTGGGTTCTTTTTTCAGATAGAATGCCATGGTTGCATGCCCGAAAGCAACAGCAAAAAATGTAGTAAGCACAATCGCGTTGATCACACCATGGAGGGTTAATCCCTGGTAATAATCCAAATGCGCAAAACTTGCCTGTTGAAGTACCCCGGCTCTGTATACAGTTTGCATCAATCCATGGTAGATCCCGATTAACAGGAGAGCTGTAGGGATTGACAGTTCCAGAAATACAATTCGCTTGAATGATTTAGATACTTGCATATTCTGATGGTGATGGTTGTTTTATGGTAACGATTGTGAAGGACCGACGATCACTTTTGCCTGCATATTCTGATGGCCGATACCGCAGTATTCATGGCAAACAATATTGTACGTCCCCGGTTTGTCAAACCTGACCGACGTCTTGTTGATATTGCCATACACGGCCATCATGTTCACGTTTTTTTCCGAGATATTAAAGCCATGCACAACATCCTGGGAAGTAAGATAAAAGTCCACGTCACTTCCTGCCGGAATATTTATTTCCGATGGCTGAAATTGCCACATCTGCGCTACTACAAATACCTGGTATGTTTTATCATCCAGTTTATTGATTCTCGGCTCTGCATAAGTTTTATTGTAAGGCACACATTCCGGCAGATCGGCCTTGTACTTGCTTTTCGAATACAAAAGTGAAAACACAAACAAGCAGATCGTGAGAAGTGTCACGATGAAAATTGCCTTTTCGGATTTATCAATTGTCATAGTCAAAAATTTAGATTCGTCGGATCATAAGTGAATAAATACCAAACCAAAATGCAATGCATAACAATACAAAAAGCACAAAGAATACTATTGCTCCTGCGGGGAAGAAATGTTCTTTTTCCGGAGAACTCTGTTCTTCGGTTGCAGGATTGGCTATCCCAGTTTGAAGATCATTCATGCAAAACCGATTTTATCCCGCAAATCTATTTTTCCGAATATGACAATATCATGACCGCTGCAATGGCAGTGACTGATCCTCGTCGCTGTGCCGACTGACGAAAATCATACTCTCATTTTATATTGTTGAAGCAGAAAATTACTTGCGTTGGGGAATTCCCGTTGTAAAAGGCAGCTGTCAATAAATAACCCGCCAAAACGCTCCATTGATGACAATCACAAAAGACACTAACGATGATCATTAAAATCAGGCACTTGCCTGGAATAAGTTTGAACAAATGATTTTATGGGAAAGATATTATTGGTTATCGGCGAAAATGAGCTCAGCATGCGGGCACTTGACTTTGCATGTTACCTTGGCCGGCTTACCCGTTCAACAATTACAGGAGTGATCCTGGCAGAACTACCAGTCAGTGAAAGAACGGCGCTTGCAACAGTTCATGGATCGCGACCCATGGATTGGAAGGTTGACGAACCCTCACCAGGAGACCGTCATAAGCGAAGTTCGATCGAGGCTACTCTTTCGCGTTTCAAAGATGCCTGCGAAAGCAGGTCGGTTCATTGCACCGTGCATCGCGCCTCGGGTGTGCCCGCAGAGGAGATCGTTTATGAAAGCCGGTTTGCAGACTTGGTCGTCGTGGATGCTGCTACATCTTTTCGTCCGGCTTTCGAGGGAAGCCCTACTGAATTTGTAAAAGATATTTTGAAGGATGCAGAGTGCCCGGTGATCATTGCCCCGGAAAATTTCGATGGATTTAACGAGATTGTTTTTACTTACGACGGAAGCAGATCCTCGGCATCTGCGATAAAGCAATTCACGTATCTCTTGCCTGAACTCGAAGACAAAAAAGCGATAATGTTGCAAGTCAATGAAGACGGCGAGTGGACAAGAGATGAAAAGCAAAGGTGGACCGAATGGCTAATTGACCATTATTCTGCGATCGGCTTCCAGGGATTAAAGGGTGCTGTCGATGACAAGTTGTTTGACTATCTATTTGAGCGAAAAAATTGCATGGTCGTGATGGGCGCTTACGGTCGGAACCCCATTTCAAGATTTTTTAAAAAAAGCCACGCAGACAGAATTATTAAAACGATGACGCTGCCGATTTTCATTTCTCATTGTTAATTAATAGCGCAAGTCATTGCATGAAACGACTCGGAAAAATATTAAAATACAGTGGACTATTGCTCCTGGCGGTAATAACTGCTTATGTATTGTTCTTGCGAAGTTTTTTGATGCACTGGGGATCCACTTCCAATGAAAGAAATAAATATTATTCCGGCGATTCAATTGTCGCGACCCCTGGAATGGTTACGACAATAGCAATTACAATAGACAAACCTCCGTCTGCAATATGGCCGTGGATTGCACAGATGGGTTTGAACAAAGGTGGATTTTACAGCTATACGAGGTTAGAAAACATGTTTGGTTGCAAACTCCACAACGCTGATAAGATTCATTCCGAATGGCAAGACACAAAAGAAGGCGATATCGAACCTGTTTGCGATGCAGCGGTAAAAAAACATATGCCCGGATGGACGGTTGCTATACTCGTACCAAACAAAGCCTTCGTATACAAAATAGTCACCGACTCCACCTGGACAATGGGCTATTATATCGATTCGGTAAATATTAATCAATCGAGGCTTATTACAAGAATGAGGTACGATGGCTCCATGGAAACGTTTTGGAATGAAGTGGTTGATAAACTGTGGATGGAGTGGGCGCATTGCGTTATGCAGCGTGGTTCCATAAAGGGGATCAAGAAAAGATGTGAAAAAGATGGAAAATAGCATGACAAAGCTTTTGCTGGTTAAAATAGTTCATACCATAGTTTGGCTTTTCTTCAATTTGGTATTGCTTTACTTGTTTTATGCCGTCATCACCGACAGGATCGATCTATGGGTTTGGATCTGTGTAGGGCTGTTTGCTTTAGAAGGACTTATCTTATTGCTGTTTAAAAATATGTGCCCATTAACTGTCATCGCCAGGAAATTCTCAGATTCAAAGAAAGACAACTTTGATATTTTCCTGCCGAACTGGCTTGCCCGCCATAACAAATTAATTTACTCAGTGCTTCTTGGCATTTGCATCGCACTACTAATCTATCGTCTCGTGGCTGCAGCTTAAAAGTCAACAAGCTAACAATAGTCAAACAAGGAAATGAGTCCCGTCATAGGTGAGAGCAGTTATGAGGGATACTTTTACGGATCATTCAATTTTTTCAAGTAAAGATTTATTGATGCACAATATCCTCACCATTACTTTTGGCCCCTGTATTGATAAAAGTTTTTCCGTAAAGGAACTGATCGCTGAAAAGAAACTAAGAAGCAGCATTCCGAAAATTGAGCCTGGTGGCGGTGGAATCAATGTTGCAAGGGTACTCAGGCGCCTGGGAGCAAATGCAATTGCCCTGTATCCATCTGGTGGATACACCGGCCGGGCACTTGATGAATTGATCGCAAAAGAACAAATCCCAGCTGTTCCGGTGAAAACGAAAAATGAAACACGTGAAAACATCATCGTCCTCGAAACCTCGACGAATAAGCAATTTCGTTTTACGATGCCAGCTACGAGCCTAAGTGAAAAAGAAGTAGTTCGGATATTGGAACACATTGAACGCCTGAAGAAACTTGAATTCATTGTTGTTAGCGGAGGTCTGCCGCCTGACATCTCACCGTTGCTATTCAACCGGATTCATGGAATCGCCGGGAAAAAGGGAGCAAAGCTTATTGTTGACACATCGGGTGAAATGCTCAAACATGCAGTTGACGCTGGAGTTTACCTGATTAAACCCAGTATTTCCGAATTGGCCGGACTTGCCGGTAAAGAATGTCCCAGTGCGGATGAAATAGCATACGAGGCAAAGAGAATCATTAGAACGAAAAAATGCGAAATAGTAGTGGTGTCAATGGGGCAAGCCGGCGCTATGCTGATAACAGGGGACAAAAAAATCTCCATCATTCCGCCAGCAGTTGAGATCAAAAGCACTGTAGGAGCCGGAGATAGTATGGTGGCAGGAATCGTATTTGCCTTATCAAAAGGCAAAAATATTGAAACTGCTGTCCAATATGGTGTCGCTTGCGGTACCGCCACCACGTTGAATAGCGGCACAGAACTATGCCATGTAGAAGATGTTGAAAGGCTTTTCAATCAAATCTGCTTATCCCCGGGATCTGAATTAAGTGTTGGTAGGATAGAGTGCGTTCAAGCTCATTAATACCCTATTCTTGTCCTCAATCATCACCGCTGTTGACCATGATCATTAAGGTGCTTGATGTTTCCAATTAGCTTAGCCTTAAATATTTTTTATGATTGAAAAAGAAAATTTGGGATCTTTTTTAAAGGAAAATAAAGGACTTATAAAAGATTACCTGGACACCAGGCTCGAGATATTTAAATTGAAAATGATCCGCCTTTTTTCCAAATCGGCCGGTTATTTAATCTGGGTCATTCTTTCATTGTTTCTCTTCTTCCTTCTAATGACCTTTACCGGCTTAGTGATTGGTTTTTGGCTTACCAAAGTAACAGGAAGTTATGTGGAGGGATTTGGATACACTTCACTTATCATGCTTGCAGTGATCATATTGTTGGCCTTGTTCAGGAAAGCCCTGTTCATCAACCCCGTTATCAGGATCATGATCCGTCGCTCGGCTGAAAATAACTATGAATAAATACAAATAACAAATAAAGCCAACAGGATATGAAAGAAAGGGAAACTATACATAATCTTGATTCGCTCGAACGAGAGATCTACCGGCTCAAATTAGAGGCGAAAAATATAGAGGGGAAGCTCGACAAGAACCTGGATTATTTGCAGGACAACTATTGGAGAATGACGATGAACTCATTGTTTTGTAAGGATGATAATACTACCAGGGAGGATGGCTTTTGGAAAAAAGTTTTTAAACAGGATGGTGTCAATGAAACGATCGATACAATTGCCGCAAATATCACGGACAAGGCTTCCGAAAGTCTACATGGCTGGATGAATAGCTTTTTCGGTAAAAAGAAACATTGATCAATAGATCTCTTTTTTTTCGGTGAAGGCACGTCCGTTCATCGATAAAAGAAAAAACGGTCAGAAGGGAGACTGCAAGTTGATTGTAGACCTTAAGAAATATTGAAATTAAGATGATGCAATATTTCCTCTGCGGTGGCCACGCCATTCTTCCTCCATAAAATATTTCCATTCTTGAATATAATAACGGTAGGAACAGACAGGATGTTATAGCGTTGGGAGTAGTAGGGGCTCTTATCAATGTTTAATTTTAAGATAGTCGCACGGTCGCCTATCTTTTCTTTGACGTGGTGTAATACAGGGCCCATCATTTTACAAGGCTGGCACCAATCGGTATAAAAATCGATGACAACTGGTTTATCGCCATTTATATGTCCTTCAAAATTGTTCATGATTGTTAAGGATTATTTTCAATTCGTTTCTTTGTTATTTAAAGGCCACAGGAACTTAGCTGGCAAAGAATGAATCATCTGCGCTCCTTTCAGAACGCCCAGTCTTCTCCTTCAAATGAATGCGAAAAATAATTCCCTCAATTTTATCATCAGCTGAAGTAAACGGCCATTGCGATCCCAGGTGCATTGTTTGGCTGCTTAGGATCGGGAGTTTTCTTTTCCTCAATAAGTCAACCGCATTGCGGTGATCATTTCCGACAGGCAGCTCCTCAAACGTCCCCCATGCGATCACGCTTTGCCAATTCGCCAGGTTCTTTGTATTGTCAATTTCAAAACATACCTCCGGGTTCTTTCTCATGATTTCCATCTTCAATCCTTCAAAAGTGTGGCAATAGATATAATTGCCATCATATGCGTAGCTGACGGGGACCACATAAGTAAGCCCATCGGCATGACACCCGATTCTGCCCACTAACTGTTGCTGCAGCAGTTGCTCAATTTCCGCTGTGTTCATTTCTTGAAACATAACTTTTGTTTTCTCAAAGAACGGCCTGGGATCGATGGAAAAAAATGACAATAATCAGTGAATTAGTTGATAAGGGTTAGTCAATCGCCGCATAGCTTCTTTATCATGCGAAGCGTTTCACGATTTGTCCGTACTGACCAGTATCATATGGGCCGGTGATAATGGTCGTGCCTTTTGCATGCGATGAAACCTACTTTTATATTGTAAATGTGCATTAATCATTTTATAAAACAAGAACTATGAGTAAGCATGCATTAACAAAGACATCCGAAAGGTTCCCGGCCCTCTTTGACGATTTTTTCAAACCATGGAACGAATGGTTTGATAACGATAACAACCTTTGGAACCGCATGAATCGTGTACCTTCTGTAAACATTACTGAAAATAAGGATGAATACAACGTATCGCTGGCTGTGCCCGGTATGAAGAAAGACGATTTCAAAATTGACGTGGACGGCAACATGCTAACCATCAGCTGCGAAAAGGATGAAACCAAAGAAGAAAAGGACAAAAAGTATACCCGCAAAGAGTATAGTTATTCTTCTTTTAGTCGCAGTTTTACGCTGCCCGATGAAGTGAACAGGGAAAAAATTGATGCCAGCTATGGCGACGGCGTACTCAAAATATCCTTGCCCCGGAAAGAAGAGGCTAAAAAGTCTGCAGCAAAGCAAATTGCTGTAAAATAAGACACCTACAGTATGTCTTAATGCCCCGCTACGTGAGTGGTGGGGCTTTTTAATGGAACAAGTCTTCCGGGACTCTGATAAATATCAACTATCCGTTTGACCTGCATCCATGATTACTCAATGTTGGCTAAATACATTTATGGATAAAAAGGAGAAATGAAGGAAGTATTCTTTATAGCCATCTGCTTGCTGAAATCAATTGTATCATTAATGGCCCAGGTCACACCTGGAAAAATTGACGAGGCAATTAATTCGAAAAAACAAGCGGAAACATCGCGCTTTTCAAATTGGCAAAATCTAACCGGTTTGTACGACCAAACCAGCGACTCAAGTTTGTGGATAAATGCATCGGGTGAACGAAACCGCACGACACTAATCCAACTCCTGGACAGATCTGAAGATTTAGGATTAGACAAAAAAGATTACCAGTATGCTTTTATAAGATCGTTTTCTGAACGACCTCCTTCGTTGGCAAATATTGACGATTCAATTGAAGCGGAATTAAAATTCAGTGACGCAGCGCTTCATTTCTTTTCTGACCTGGCGTACGGAAACATTTCACCTGCTTTCGGGTATGATGGTCTGAACTTTTCGCCGGGGAGCTACGACATGCCGGCGCTTATTGCAAAATATGCGGCCATCAATCAGCTATCGGAGTTTTTTGATCAATTAACCAATTCACTTCCGCAGATCACAGCCATTGGAAAAAAATTGGAGATAATACATAAGTTAATCCGCGAAGGTATTCCTGGTGATCAAAGAATTACTTCCACGCAGGTTAATCACCTGAATCAGCCTCTTTTAAAGAAATTATATCTGCTCGGAATCTCTGATTCGATAGACAAGCGATCAGATATTCTTATAAGAAATGATCTAATTGAGGCCCAGCGCCAATTTAATTTGCCAGTTGACGGAGCACTACATCCTGTTACCATCGCCGAATTGAATGTGCCTCTTGGAACTAGAATACGGCAATTGAATCTCGCTATTAACTATTACCGCTGGCTATCCTGTCTTTCGCTGGAGAACCCGGTCGTGGTCGTGAATATTCCCGCAGCTTATCTGAAAGTGTATGGCCCAACTAATATCCTGCTCGAAATGAAAGTAATCGTTGGCAAGCCATCTACTCCCACTCCCACTTTGACCAGCAGGATAACGGAGGTTGTTCTTTATCCATATTGGAAAGTTCCGCACAGCATCGCTACAAAAGAATTATTGCCTGCAATAAAAAGGAACCCGGGTTTCATTGACGCAAACAACTTCCAGGTCATTACAAATACAGGTAAAATAATGGATCCCTATAAAATAGACTGGCAATCTCTTGACGCTTCTAACTTTCCTTACACCATTCGCCAATCAACGGGCTGTGACAATGCGCTTGGGCTTATCAAATTAAATTTTTATAATCCTGTTGGTGTGTACCTTCATGATACCCCGGACAAAAGTCTCTTTTCGTTTAACAGGCGCTATTTCAGTCATGGTTGCATGCGCATGGAAAAACCGATGGACCTGGGGCATCTTATTCTTAACAGTAATAGCATTGCTATAGATACCCTGGAAGCGAAGGGTTGTCTCCGAAACCAGTCACCGATCACTGTAGAAGCAGATCAGAAAATGCCGATGGTGGTTTGGTATAGTCCAGTAGATGTTGATGCAACGGGGCGGGTGATTTTTTATGAAGACATCTACAAAAAGTTTATCGACAAAACCCCCGTGGCATCGAGCACTAAATTTCGCTGAATAAAGTTTGACACATCTTGATCAAGTATGCCCGGAACTGTTACAAATATCGACCAGCCTATCGGTTTATCCCAGGAAGAGGTTTTATCGCAGCAAAAAAAATATGGGAAAAATGTGTTTCAGTTTGAGGCACAGCATCGCATTATTCGGCTTCTTTTTGATGTATTTCGCGAGCCAATGTTCGTTTTGCTGATCATTGCCTGCGCTCTTTATTTTATCCTTGGAGAAAGCAGTGAAGGGATCATGATGGCCGTCACAATGGTGGTCGTTGCAGCTATTTCAATCTACCAGGATGTGAAAAGCAATAATGCTATTGATGCATTGAGACAGTACGCAGAACCGAAAGTTAAAGTGATAAGAGACGGAAGAGAGCAGGTGATCAGCAATGAGGACCTGGTACCAGGCGATATAATGTTGCTGGAAGAGGGAATGAAAGTTCCTGCCGATGCCACGGTGGTCCAGTCAAATGACTTTACGGTCAATGAATCTGTTATCACCGGCGAATCGGTACCGGTTGCAAAAAATAAAACGGATAAATTCAACTTGCTTTACCAGGGAAGCACTGTAGAGAGCGGAAAATGTTTTGCAAAAGTCGGGGCAATAGGAAACATGACCATGCTTGGACGAATTGGGAAAGCGGTATCGGGCTACAGTTATCCTAAAACTTTATTGCAGGTCCAGGTAAATAAGTTTGTCAGGAGGCTCGCTTTATTTGGATTGATGGGCTTTTTCGTTATTCTGATTGTTAACTACTATCATTACCGCGAGTTTACAACAAGTTTGTTGTTTGCCCTGACGCTGGCCATGTCCGCTATTCCGGAAGAAATACCGGTAGCGTTTTCATCTTTCATGGCTCTTGGTGCATATAAGATGAGCAAATTAGGAATTATTTCGCGGCAACCGCAGATCATTGAGAATTTGGGGGCCGTAACAGTATTATGTCTTGATAAGACCGGAACGATTACTGAAAATAAAATGGTGCTCAAAACTATTTACGATTTTGAAAACAACTCTGTAATTGAAATCGAAAATGATCGTCTCCCGGGTGACAGGCTTCTTTTATTTGCTGCGCTTGCGAGCGAGTCAAATCCATTTGATTCCATGGAAAAGGCGATTTGGGAAGCGTATCAAACACATGTGGCAAACAAAACCTACGATGATTATAAGATGATCTATGAGTATCCGCTGGAAGGACAGCCACCTATGATGACGCATGTTTATCGATCTGGTACTGATGATGCTGTTGTTGTTGCAGCGAAAGGCGCAGCTGAAAGGATCCTGAAGGTTTGTAATCTCAGCAAAGAAACTA
>JADMIO011411889.1_pt1 | contig 33278 bp, 34 predicted proteins | sample 8958161 | NCBI WGS metagenome assembly JADMIO01 (sample SAMN16585339, study PRJNA669376) | soil metagenome | isolation source: Crop rotation soil | place: USA: Cullars Rotation, Alabama | collected 2011 | reverse complement strand
GCCGCGACTTCAAGTCACGTGAATTCCAAGCTTCGGATCCCACTGTGCTGGAAAGTGATAAGGCACATTTTTCTACGGCACGTCAATCACGGGTAGAGCCTGAGGACCAGCGATCCATACCGTTTCCCAGGCTTGGTTTCTTTGGGGTGCTGGATGAAAGATTTGACATTGAACTGGTAGAAAAAGTTGCGCTCGCAAAACCGCACTGGCAGCTCGTTTTACTCGGGCCTGTCGTTAAAATTGATCCGGAATCTTTGCCTAAACTTCCCAATATTCATTACCTAGGCGCAAAGACTTACAAACAACTGCCGGAATACATCAGTGGATGGCAGATCGCGATGATCCCCTTTGCACTCAATGAATCGACCCGGTTTATAAGTCCCACCAAAACGCCGGAATACCTGGCGGCAGGAAAGCCGGTGATCTCTACCGCCATACAGGATGTTGTGCATCCGTACGGTACGCTCAAACTGGTCCATATCATTGAATCAGCGGAAGAATTCGTTGAAAAAGCAGAGACGGAGTTACACTATAAAGACAGGCATAACTGGCTACAGGAAGTGGACCATTTTCTTGGAAAAAATTCCTGGGACCTTACCTGTATGCAGATGATGAAGTTCCTCCAGCAGGAATTGAACAAAGAGAAAGAAATGATTGATCAACACAAAAAAAGCAAGGAGGTGCAATATGTTTGATTACCTGATAGTTGGTGCCGGGTTTGCAGGCAGTGTGATGGCTGAAAGACTGGCATCTGAGTCCAATAAGAAAGTATTGATCATCGATACACGTGACCATATCGGAGGAAACACATATGATTGTTACAATGAAGCGGGGATCCTGATACATAAATATGGTCCGCATATTTTTCATACCAATTCAAAAGAAGTATATGATTATTTAAGCCGCTTTACCCAGTGGCGCCAGTATGAACACCGGGTACTCGGAAGCGTAGATGGGCAGTTGGTTCCCATCCCCATTAACCTGGACACCATCAATTCCCTCTACGGTCTAAAGCTATGCTCTGAGCAGGTGGAGGATTTCTTTGCGAGTAAGGCTGTAAAAGTTGACCGGGTGAAAACATCCGAAGACGTGGTGATCAGTAAAGTTGGTAAAGAACTGTACGAGAAATTTTTTAAAGGCTACACAAAAAAACAATGGGATCTCGATCCGTCAGAACTGGATGCAAGTGTAACTGCGCGCGTACCCACCCGCACGAACAGGGACAGCAGGTATTTTACGGATACTTACCAGGCAATGCCATTACATGGATATACGGAAATGTTCCGAAAAATGCTAGCGCATCCGAACATTAAAGTGATGCTGAATACAGACTATAAAGAGATCCTAAACCTGATACCTCACAAGGCGTTGATTTTTACCGGACCGATTGACAGTTATTTTGATTACTGTTATGGAAAACTCCCCTACCGCTCCATCGAATTTAAATTCGAGACCTTAGACCAGGAAACTTTCCAGCCAACGGGTACCGTCAATTATCCCAATGAGCAACCCTATACACGCATCACGGAGTTCAAGTACCTGACGGGGCAAAAAAATCCAAAGACCTCCATTGTGTATGAATACCCGAAAGCAGAAGGTGATCCATATTATCCCATTCCGCGTGCGGAAAATAATGAGATTTATAAACAATACCAGTTGCTTGCACAGACCACACCCAATGTGTATTTCACCGGTAGGCTGGGAACGTATAAGTATTACAATATGGACCAGGTGGTTGCACAGTCTCTGACCCTGTTTAAAAAATTGACGCAAACTGCGGCGCAACCGGTAATACCTTATCTCAATGGCCACACCAAACCAACAGCTGTCAACTCCTGAACTCTGGGGTGGCATTGAATGTACCATCAACCGGGTCGGGGATCAGTTCTCCGACCAGTTGCTTATGTCGGGGTGTTATGGTGACGATAATTATCTCAACGCAATCACTTCCCTGGGTATCAAAACCATTCGTTTCCCGGTATTATGGGAACGCCATCAACCGGTCAGGAATCAGGTGATTGATTGGTCCTGGACGGACCGGCAGCTGCATAAACTACGTGACCGTAATATTGAACCCGTTGCAGGACTCCTGCACCATGGAAGCGGACCCGCCTACACGGACCTTATGGACCAAAGGTTCCCTGAACTTTTGGCTGACTATGCACGACAGGTAGCGGTAAAGTTTCCATGGATCAAGTATTACACGCCTGTGAACGAACCGCTGACTACGGCGCGTTTCAGCGGACTGTATGGCCTTTGGTATCCACATAAACAGGATAATAAAAGTTTTTTAAGGATGCTGCTGCATCAGTTAAAAGCCACCGTTCTGTCGATGCGTGCGATCCGTCTTATTAATGCTGATGCAAAGTTGGTACAGACAGAAGACCTCGCAAAGATTCATAGTACACCGCTGTTGAAATACCAGCGGGATTTTGAAAATCAGCGCAGGTGGTTGTCCTATGATCTGCTTTGCGGTAAGGTTAACGCCAAACATCCGCTGTTCCGGTTTTTTCTGAAAAACGGGATCACAAAAGAAGACCTCGGGTTCTTCACAGATAATCCCTGTCCTCCTGATATCATAGGGGTAAACTATTATATTACTTCAGAACGTTACCTCGATGAGAACCTCGGGTACTATGATGAATGTACACATGGCGGTAACGGGAAACACCGGTACGCGGACGTGGAAGCAGTACGGGTAAAGAAAACAATAGGCATCCGCAAATTACTCCACGAGGCTTACCGGAGATACCATTTGCCCATCGCAGTGACAGAGGTTCATCTTGGTTGCACACGCGACGAACAGTTACGCTGGTTCAAAGAAATTTGGACCGAAGCCAATCGTGCCGGTAGAGAAGGTATTGATCTAAGAGCTGTTACAGCGTGGTCCCTGCTGGGAGCCTATGACTGGAACAGTTTACTCACACGACATTCGGGTCATTACGAACCAGGTGTTTTTGACAACCGTAACTATGCGATGCGTAAAACAGCGATTGCAAAACTTATTACGTCCATAGCGAATAACAAAGACTATGATCACCCGGTATTAAAAGATCAAGGATGGTGGCACAGGGAAGAAAGATTGTTCGAGGCACACAAAAAGCCAGCACGCGCGAAAAAAAAAGCATCTATGCCCCCGCTTTTGATTGCCGGAAAAACAGGAACGCTGGGTCAGGCATTTGCGAGGATCTGTGCGGCGCGTAACATCCACTTTACACTTTTATCCAGGCAGGAACTGGATATTCTAAATCCTTCGTCCATTGAATCTGCCATTGATCATTTTAAGCCCTGGGCCTTCATTAATGCTACCGGGTATGTAAGAGTAGATGATGCGGAAAACGATATTACCAACTGTTTCCGCGTCAATGCCAATGCGCCGGGCCTGATGGCTAACGCTTGCCGGATCCATAGCATCCCTTTTGTAACTTTTTCTTCAGACCTGGTATTCGACGGCAACAAGCGTGACCCCTATACTGAATCTGATTCAGCCTGCCCGATCAATGTCTATGGCAGAAGTAAAGCGTATGCCGAACAATTGATCACAAAAGCCGATCCGGATTCGTTGATCATCCGGACCAGTTCGTTCTTTGGCCCATGGGACAGCTATAACTTTGCGCACCATGTCCTGGAAACGCTCAAGCGCAGCCAGACCTTTCAGGCTTGCGATGCAGTGATCTCACCGACATATGTACCTGACCTGGTAAATGCAACGCTTGACCTTTTACTAGATGAGGAAAAAGGAATCTGGCATCTGTGTAATAATGGCGATACAAGCTGGGTTGATTTTGCCATTGAACTGGCATTGCGCGCCGGTTATTCAGAAAACAAGATTCAAAGTCTCCGCACGGGTGACATGAATTGGCAGGCCCGGAGACCTGCTTATACAGCCATGAAAAGTTCCCGTGGCATTAGCCTACCCAAACTGGATAGTGCAATCGATGCTTTTTTTATCGAGCGAAATAAATGTGGAATTGGCTAGCCAAGCTCCTTATCAGTGATAAATATGGGGAGTGTAAGGGGCAGGGATCCTGTGCCCTTCGCTTGATCGCTGCGTAAAAAAAATCCGGTACGATATTTCGATTGTTATAATGACAATAAATACCTGTCTATGAAAAAACCGAAACAAATCTTTCACTCCCTGCTCCAGACTGTTACCACAACTCCGGAGATAATTCCCAGGAATCAACAGGAGATCACACCGTTTGAAGAAAAAGAATCGCCTAAACATGCTGATGGTAAAAGCGATCTGAACGCATATTCACTTTTCTCGGCATTTACAGCTGATATCATTAATGAAAAAACTTTGTTTACCAGGTAAGGGAATATCCATTACCAATTGTGGAAGATCAATCCATAACTCTCTTCTGTAATGATATCTTTCCAGTTAGTGATCAGGTCGCGGTAGGCTTCCCCTACCGGCATGATCCTCCGGTCAAGATCATACAGTCCCAGTTCGTTTACATTGCCGTTATCTTCCCGGAGGGCGCTGTCCCAGTCCACCTGGTGAAGAAGGCTGTACCAGGTAAAACCGATCACAGGTACCCCATCATGTTTTAACCGGTGAACATTCGCCCATTGTTTAAGCAGCCATTCCCTGCAGGCCGGCATTTTGATATTGGTTTCCGTATGCATGATCGGTAACCGATAGCGTTTATAGTATTGACTGGTGATCACGTAATAACCGAAGATCTCACCAGAGGCCTGCGTTGATCCATCCGGGTGTACCAGGTGTTCATTGGTTACATAATAATCATTGCCCATCACGCAGTGGGCCTTCACCTGGTTTACCGAGAACCAATTGTATTCCTCCTTTGTCATCCCATTGTTCAAAAGGTATTCATACATGGTCACATTGATGGGATAACCATAGGTAAGATCGAGCGATAAAAATCTCTTTTGGTTGAGGAAACGCGCGAGCGGTACAGCGCGCGGGTCTGTAGCGTGAAAATATTCCGATGATTCGCTCTGTATAAATATAGCATCAGGGCGGATGAGTAATATTCGCTGCATGGCCATCACGTTTGCTTTGGCGATATGCTTTAACGCAGTGACGAAGGCCCGGTCGGAATGCAGCCTTTCATTCCACCAGCCATACTGTGCCGAGAACATGGCAGTAATAAAGATTTCATTGATGGGTGTGTACAGCTGCAGGTGAGAAAAACGCCTGGCAAATTCGAAAGCATATTCTGCGAAGTATACTGGAAAATCCGGGTTCTGGAAATTACCTATCCAGTCCGGCACCCCGAAATGACAGAGATCAACAATAGGCGTGATATTCCGTTGTTTTAATTCTTCAAAGGTTTCATCGGCAAAAGACCAGTCGTATTGACCGGGCCCTATGTGAGTTTTATAATAAGGAACACCATAACGAAGAAATTCTATACCAAGCTCCGGTAAAAGTGAAAAATCCTCTCTCCATCTTTGGTAATGGCCCGTCTTTTCCATTTCATCAACTCTTTTTTCTGTGCCGTCCGGCAAAAGTATCGTGGGGTAACTGTTTTCGATACCTGTTGTGAACATGAATTTATTACCTGCCATAAACTATTCTGTATAAATGGTTGTGTCAAAATTTTATACCTGCAATTATTGCAATGTTTCTTTACCCGGAACTGTCGAGCTCACTGATCCATTTTTTCCAGGTAAGCATAAAGTTGCTGCAGAATGGTTTCTGTAAAAAATAGCTGTGTGTCAATTCCTTCTTTTTGATCACTATCCAGTTTACCGCTGTTGACTATACGACCATCATAGGCAATGGCATAGTAGGCGAACATTTGCCGGCCCGATTCCTCTGAAGGAGCTGCATATCCGCAGACACCGATCCCCCAGTTGCTCACGAACATTTTACAAGTATGGATCGCCATACTCCCCGCCACATGTTCAGAGACGCAGTTACATGCATCGGCATGGATCGGGTCGACCATCAGGTGGCGGTATTTTTGCCCGAGGTTATAGGCTGTTACGCCGCCCTGGTAAAAATAAGACGCGTCCTTTGCCTGACTAAACGCAGCCTGTAATAAACCTGAGGTAACACTTTCACCTACTGCGATGGTCTCTTTGCGTGCAACCAGTTTTTCGCGGATCGCATCAGACAATTCTTTATTGAACATGTATGGAGTTTTATTTGCTTTAATTCTGCATCGCTTCCGATTACAGATGATTGAGTTTATGTTTGAGTGATGCTTGTAAAGCCCCGTATCCCATCTATTTTTCTTCCTTTTTAACCACACTAATGCTACCGGAACGTTCCATATGCATGCTTTGCACATGGGTAAGCTCTTCGGCATTGGTTTCAATCCGGACACTTTCAAGTAAGTCCTTTTCAGTAACCATGCACTTTTTCATATTACCGCGTAACAAAACACCATCCTGGTAAAGTGGCACTTTTTTTCCTTTGACAAGATTACCCACAGCATTACTGTAAACACTGAGCCAGCCCAGCAAACGGTGTAACAGCACTATAACCGCACTGGCACCCAGTACTGGCAAAAAAGGTGAACTACCGGTCACACCCCTGCTCAGTATTGCGCCTAACATGATCATCACAACCTGATCCACTGCACTTTTGTTACCGAATGTCCGCTGACCGGTTATGCGCAGCAATATGATCGCCAGTAAGAAAACAGCAATGGCACGTAATGACATCTGGAGCACGGTCAGCTCTTTACCTTCGCCAAATATCCTGATCAGAAAATCCATATATCGATGCTTATCTTGACTGGTAGACGCTTTATTTTTATGCCAGTCCATAAGAGGAGCTTGGTGATAAATTTGAGGAGAAAAAAGTGCAAGATCCCTTTTACCGCAGTCTATAGATTACCTCTGCTCCTCGCAAAGCCGGGAAATTTATTATCTACAATTAATTTAATATTTTCATGCTCAAGTCAGCAGATTTTCAAAATTTTCCTGAAATTTGAAGTCTTCTATACCGGTATGTGAAAGTATACCGGTTACTACAATCTGTGTATTGCGTGAGCACCCTTCTAAGCAGGGCTGTATGGCTACGCGCTACGCTCTACCCCAAATAATAACAGTTTTGTAAACAGTCAAACGCATGCTTTGCTAGGCACGGCAGTGTTTGCTCAACCCGTTTAAGTAGAACGATGAATGATAAACCGAAAAGAAAAAGATTAAATCCGATTAAGGCTCAACCCATTAGCGAACAGGCTTACCTGGAACTGGAAAAAAAGTATGGTTTCACGGTTGAAGAATTAAGAAAGATGGCCAGGGAACTGAATGTGGCGCGGCCACGACTGGAGATGCATCTACAGGTGCTTAAGCTCGAAAAAGTGAAAAATAAGTAAGCAATGACCCAGGTCTGCAGTTTGGTGCTGGCATGAAATATATACCTGATGCCATATGAAACAGGTTTCAAAAAGAATAGAAGCATTCAACAGTTACAGGCCGAAAAAATTGCTTTCGTATAAATACCGGTGCATGAAAAGTGACCTGTTCCGCTTTTATCGCGCAACAGCTCATTTGTTTTATGAGGATCTGCTGAAAATTAAAGATCTGCCGGAGGCTCCGGTTTGCTGGATCAGTGGCGATCTCCACCTGGAAAACTTCGGTTCTTTCCGGGGAGCCAATGGTCAGGTATATTTTGACATCAATGATTTCGATGATGCGGTGATGGCGCCCGTGACCTGGGAATTGGTGCGGCTCATCACCAGCATTTTTATCGCCTTCAGATCTCTTTCCATAGACGACGTAAAAGCGAAGCATATGGCGAGACTGTACCTGGAGGAATATACGGCCAGTTTACAGAGACGAAAAGCATCTTATATTGAACCACGGACCGCTCGTGGGATCGTACAGGATTTTCTGACTGCTGTCGAATCGCGTCCTTTGAAGTCGCTGATGAAGAAAAGAACGGTGAACTGTACCAAAATTGACCGTGATCATCCCAAGCACCTGAAACTTAACATCCATCTGAAAAAAGAACTGGAACAACATATCATCGGATGGTTACGAAGAGATGATACAAGCCCTTATAATTATAAAGTTGTCGATATGGTTTTCCGTTTGTCCGGAACATCCAGCCTGGGTCTCGAACGGTATTCCATACTCCTAAAATCAGTCAACCATACAGGTGATAAATTTATGTTACTGGATATGAAAGAAGTCGTTGCTTCTTCGCTGCAAAACTATGTTACAGCAGCCCAACCTGCATGGATCAGCCAGGCAGAACGGATACTGTTTATACAGCAAATAATGCAGAATCATTCGCCTTCTCTGTTAAGTACCTGCCGGTTCAATGATAAGGATTATATCATCCAGGAATTACAGCCTGCAAAGGATAACATAAATTTTAAATTGATTAAGAAAAACTATCGTGACATGTGCAGGGTAATAACAGACATGGGCATGCTCACTGCATCGGCTCAGCTTCGGAGCGCAGGCCACAGGGGATCTAGCGCACCGGACGACCTTGTCACCTTCGCCCAAAGAAAGGACTGGCAGGATAAACTGATTGCGATCTCGGAGTTGCTGGCCAGCAAAACCGTTAGGTATTACAGCGACTTTGTTGAGGATCTTAAGAATGGGAAACTCCACAAGGGCGAAGAGAGTAAGGAAGACCTTGCTCTCACTGCGTGAAACAGGGCATGGGAGGTCGATTTTGGTATCGGTTACGTTTGCGGCATGCTTATTTCATGGATTCTTGAATATATGCTTTACTTACCTACAGTCCGCAGGCTGCAAGTGAGCACGGTATCTATCCGATGCAACCTTATATTCACCAATACAGCCTACCATGAACCGAAATGCACCCGTTATAGTTATAGAAGACGATTGTGATGACCAGGATATCCTGATAGAAGTATTTAAGAACCTGAACTATTCCAATGAAGTCCTTTGTTTTCCTGATGGACAACAAGCACTTGATTTTCTGAACCAGTCGGACATCATTCCCTTTTTGATCCTTTCGGATATCAATATGCCAAAACTCGATGGATTTTCCCTTCGTGACAAAATCAAGATGGATGCAAACCTGCAGGCGAGATGCATTCCTTACCTTTTCTTTTCGACCGCCAGCAGCATGGATATGGTAGTGAAAGCTTACAGCTTGTCCGTACAAGGATTTTTTCTTAAACAGACGAAGATCGAGGAAATCGGCAAAACCATTTCAGTGATCATGGAATACTGGAAACGTTGTGTTTCCCCGAATAATTTTATGGTGAGAAAAGAAAATGTTGCTGTACACTGAAGGCTATTGTGATTTAATTTTTTTCACTAACCCGTCGTCAGTACATCTCGTTCTTACATTAGAAGATAAATTTATTCCAATGAGCGAAATGGCTGAAGACATAGTGGATGGCACATGTTGCTAACTATGCTGCTCCTATTTTGAGGATAAGAATGGAGATTTATTCACCCATGGTGAACCTGTAGTCTGCAAAGACTGTTACAGCGATTTAAGTAACGAAGAAAAAAGCGAGTATAAGCTTGCCTCCATAAATACGATCTGACAACTGTAACGGTTTGGTTTCTGCCTGGTTATATTCTCCTGGTTCCTGCTGACCATTACGTCAGACATGATTTCTGTTGCTTTGGGATGTAATATCTATGGATTCTTTACAACATCTTCCAGCTCTACCTCTGTATCATCACCATCCTCACCTTCCGTGAGTGCATCCTGGATAGAAATGGCATCTGCCTGCCTTCGCTTGATATCCTGTGATTTGGCCCTATTGAGAATTTCTGACAAAGCATCTACGCATTCAGCAACTGCACTCTCAAAATGAGCGCCGTGCCGTTTAACAAAAGGATCGTTGCCCGGCATCTCCAGGCGGATCTCACAGTAATCGCTGTTGGTTTCAGAAGCAGGTCCCTTGTATAAAGTCACATCAGCCCGGATGATGCTGTCGTTCTTTAAAGTATTTACTTTTTCATTTACAAAACCCTCAAGCGTTTCGCCTGCTTTGAATCCTAATGATTGAATGATAATATCCATTGGTCTTTATTTTTTTAAAATGATACTATAACTATGCCAGCAAGTGAGTTATTCGCGTGGTTCGCGGCCCCTTAGGAACTTGAGTCTCCTAAATACCTGCATCAACTTTCTTTCACAGCTTATTTTTACCGGAGGTTTTATTAAGCCTGTGTTGTCTGTTCAATTTTTTGGACCAGTTCTTCAATAAACAAAACCTGTGCAGGGTTTATCTTTTGTTTGGCTTCCTCAATTGTGAACCAGGCCGCGCGGTCTATTTCCGGGAAGCGTTTGAGTTTACCTGACTTAGGCGGCCATTCCATTTCAAAAACATTGCTCTGTACAGCTGAGGCTTCCACGTCAAATTCCAGTGCCCAGGCAAATACCTGTTTTCCCGATTTTTGTTTAATGGGTTTGAGTTCAGTAAACTCACCGTACAATGCAATCCCGGTTTCTTCCGTGAATTCGCGATTAGCCGCATCCAGCGGTCCTTCATCAGTATCGAACTCTCCTTTGGGTATGGTCCAGGATCCTTCGTCCTTATTCTTCCACAACGGTCCGCCAGGATGTGCCAGAAGCACTTCAATCTGTGTATCTTTTAGTCGGTAGAGCAATATCCCCGCGCTTTGCTTAGGTACCATAACCTTTACATTTTTATTTTACCCACCCAGTTCCGCAGCCAGTAGTGATTTCATCATGGCCGACCACTGGAGTTCAGAAAGGCCTGCGAGCGCAGCCGATCCCATCATCGAGTTACGGATATTATCCACGGTGCTGGCGGTTTCGTTATTGGTCACTTCATTTCTTCCGTAATAGTCTGCAGTAACCTCGTTGTACTCTCTTCTGACCACGAAGGTTGAAGAGGCGCCTGCTTTAAAGAAATGTGCGGTCGTTGGAGATTCGTTGTAGGGATTCACAGTGGGCGAGACACGCATCGCGAAAAGTTCCTCGTCTGCGCTTTCATCGGTATGATCCTCGATTGCATCGACACGAACCCAGTCATACCCATTGCCTGCGGTTGTGCCGGGGCCCGGCAGATCGATCCGGTACAGGTCACCTACCTGCGCAAGCCGGTGCGGCTGATTGCCGGTATCATTGACAAGTACAAACTCGCCGCTGAAAATCCCGCCTAACTCATGCCATACTTTCGGATTCAAAAGTCTTTTGTACGCGCGCTTAAAACAGTCAACAGCTTCATCACGCTCGGAATAACTGGCAGATGCATGCAATTCATTTTCCTTTCCTTCCCTGTGTTCGGGTAATATCGTTGTTTCCATATGACAACTATTAAAAAAAACGTGCCTGAATAATCGACCAATGCAGAATTCGTGGAAATGAGGAAGACATATGTTTGGTAAATGATTGGCATGCTGTTTAACAGAACACAGTATGCAGATCAGCTTCTATACTGACGACGTTTATTTTAATGGCACGCCCACCCCTAAACTTTTCGTTCCAACTGCTTTGATTAAACAAAAGGAAGATACCTGTAGTACGGGTACTTGTAGTGGCTCTGATTTTTTATTTACAAGTATAGGAACCTCGAAAATATTATAGGTATCGCATCCGGCATACTGACCTCGGTCTTTTTGAAAAATCCGAAAATCGTAGACCTGCAAGGCATCCTAGAACAAATCACGCCTATATTCATTTAGATGTGGCTCCTGAGATAGATCTGTATTGGAAATGAGACGTACACTCGAAGATCTAGGCCTTATTTCTAGGTTCAGCACAGGTAAAAGAAATCTGACTAAAAAAAATTACAACCCTTTACTATCACTCCTTCTGCAGGATCAAACATTGTTGTTAAAAGTTTCAAATCATCCAGGAAATGATTCGAAATTTATATAATAAGTTCACTAAAAAAGGGAAGGCTTCCTTACAGGAAAAAACAGGTTGGTGGCTGTTTTTTATGATCCTTTGTTGTAATTTAATCATTTAGGTTTATCGTATTTCCAGTCTTTGTAGATAAATCGTAACGCATCATAATAGGCATGAATTGGCTCTGTCATGTGGTCCTCCTCAGGATAATATTTATATTGGTAATCCAATGTTTTCAAACTTTCTTTTTTTATTAATTTGTCAAATTCCAGTATGTCACTTTGAAAAGTGCCATCTTCGTTTCCGCAGCTATAAAATAGTTTTTTATTAGTCATTAACAGATTTGGCAGTTTTTTTTCTGCTAATCGTAAAGTGGATTTATTGCCAAACCATAGTGACGGGCTTATCGCGATATACGCATCAAACATATTGGGACGCGTAAGCATGCAATTAATAGTCGTAAGGCCACCCAAAGAATGTCCGGCGAATATTTTGAAAGCACTGGTTTTGTAATTAGCATCCATATAAGGCATCAATTCTTTTTGAATAAAGTCAAGAAACTGCCCGTTGCCGCCAGATGTTTTATAGCTGGAATCCACTTTTCCTGAAAAGTTAATCAGGCTGTTAACTGGCGTAAGGTCTTTTCTGCGGTCTATACTAACAATGCCCACTATTATTATTGGGGGGATAATTTGCCAATGCCTTAAATATTCTATGTATGCTGAAAGGATGTGAAAATGATTTTCACCATCTAACAGATACAACACGGGCAATGCTTTGTTTACGTCTGCAGAATCGGGTTTTGGAACATGAAGGTATATTTGACGGTCTTGGTTTAGTACCTTGGAATGTATCACCTGCACATCATTTGAGATATGATTATATAACACCGGCACCTGGGCTGTTACACGTGAAATGAGCATGATAAGGAATACTGTAAAATATCTCATATTGTTAAATAGAAAAATCGTGTTTTGATTAGCCATTGCGTGACAACCGATGGTCTAAATTACCATACTTCATAAATCGCCTTATCGTTTGGCTATACTTTTAAAGAAATTGATAACGACATTCACCGACTCCGTTGGGTATGTGTGGCCACCGCTGTGTTTGTAAATTATGACTGGATTACCTGATGTAGACTCAAAGATCGTTGCATCGGTTGCGTAGGGTTTGCCCTGGCTACTGCAATTATTGATCCGCATCATTGCCTTATAAGTCATTTCCTGCCATTCTGGTTTTACAAGCGGGTCCCGTTCGCCTATGATGTGAAGAATGGGTTTCGGTTTTAAATTTCTTATGCCGCGTATATCGGCTGCCGCAGATGGTGCAGCCGCAGCCAGCACATCATTCCTTGCCTCTACCAGCAGGTACGTGAAACCTCCGCCATTGGAGTGCCCTGTTGCATAAATGCGTTTGTCATCGACCTTATATTGTTCTTTCAACGATTGTATCATCGCGTCGAAAAACAGCAGGTCCCGATCCCCCATATTGCCTTGTGTGCTTTGCCATCCCGGTAATTTTCCCTGCGGGTCTGTTAACTGACCAGGTGTGTTCAGGCCCTGGGGACTAACTATGATCGCTTCAGGCCAAAGTTCACTGAAAGGATGGCCTCTCATGACCTGGTACATATTACCGCCGTGTCCATGAAAGACGAAGACGATTGGCGTTGGTATTTGTTTGGCATTTGCAGGTGCGTAGATCAAAGCCTGGCGGTCTATCCCTCCTATTTTCCATTTCATTACTACAGGATCACCTGCAGCAAACGAAAAGCACGAGAACATACTAAAAAGGGAAATGTACAGTAGCTTTTTCATAGGTATCATACTGATGATTGTTACTTAAAAGTAAAACTTGTAGTGATAAGCGAATCATAAAATTGATTTCGCAAAGACCAACTACTGTAACCATTGTCCAATAATAGCCCAAGCCTTCTATTGGTCATCGGTATGATCGTTTTTTTCACATATATGATAAAAAAAATGATAATGTAAAAGTAAACCCATAATTTAGCTATGAACATCCCCTTTTATTTCTGTGCAGGATAGATTGATCAGTGTGCAATTCGCATTTACGTGAAAAGCATTGAACAATCGTCATCCTGATTTAATTCGCGCTAAAACTTTACACATCCTGCAGTGCTGGTTTTAATTGGTGTTAGAACAGTCTGGATGTATGAATTAACCAGAAAATTGAGTGGCATGCTTCGATTGGGATTAATTGACGAACTGGAAATATTCAGGGCGTCCTTAAAAGTTTACCTGGAATCTACAGGCATTTATGAGGTTACCATCCACGCTTCAAACGGTCTCTTGTTTTACGATGCGCTGGAACAAGCAGACATTAAACCGGATATTGTGCTTACAGAATTCCACATGCCCGGGATGGGTGGCCTGGAGCTTTCAAAAAAAATAAAATTGAAGTATCCCCAGATCAAAGTTATTATGCTGACGGCTTTTTCACATCATCACATAATATCCAGGGTATTTAAAAACGGGGCAGATGGTATTATAGTTAAAAGCAGCTCCTTAGAAACTTTTAATGCGGCAATAGACAATGTCCGGCATAATAATAAAGTCATCGTGGATAAGAACAGTGATATGTTCATCCTCCCCTCTTTACCAAACTGGCATTCAAAATTTGAGGGCCCTGTCCTTTCAGAAAAGCAGGTTAATTTTATCACGTTGTGCGCCGTTTCGGAGTACACTTACAAATCGATCGCAGATAAAATGCACATCAGTGTTAAAACAGTCGACAGATACCGCGATGAACTTTTCAAGAAACTGAATATAAAGAGCAGAACAGGTCTTGTTATTTATGCCATACAAAACGGGCTTTTCAATCCCTTACATCTATCGTCTGCCACGCAATCATGATGGGGTACGCCCTGGATCAGGGTATCCGTTCAATATCGTTATTGTTGGCCAAACGCCGTTTTTGAAGATTGGCCCGAACGGCATCGGGGTCTGAAGAAGTGCTTCCACGCATCGCCATTACTTCAACCTGGTTGTCGAGGAAATAAAGACGCGATTCGATGAATTTTTCTTTGGATACTTTGGCGGCGGGTTTATCGGTTAAATATAAAATTCCGCGCTTATTTTCAATGGTGTTCAATACAAAATTAAAATACTCCTGGCTGTCGCTTACTTTAACGATCAATCCTGGCAGACCTGAAAATTTATAAGGCCCATCACTTATGGAAATATCTGGCGCAAACCATGCCGTCCATCGTCTTCCACCGAAGTTACAAGTTGCCTTTTGACAATGAAAATCGTTGATGGTCATCGTATCAGTGGAAATAGTCCAGTTAAAAATACTTCTGGGTTCTTTGTATTCGAAAACGTTTACATCAATCCTGTCGGTATACGTAATGTATTGACCGGCATCTTTTGTAATATCATATTTCAGATCGGTATGAATACTACGCATAAACCTAAAATTAGCATTCATATTGCCCGATCCAAAAGGGATCATATTTACAGAATCAGTTAACAGGAGACGTTGGCTCTTGAACACAGAAAAGCCGTCATTCAGCAACAACAACATTTTTTCCGATTTTTTACTGGCTGTGTTGGTTGAATCGGGCTGATACTCAAATGTGTAAACACACATCGAAGTATAAGTTTTATTCTGCGCACGTAACTCATGCGCAGAATAAAACAAAATAAAACCCAGAAAAATACTGTGTAAGCAAAAAACTTTGCACCTGCGATTGACCATTATGATACGTCTGGTTTTGTCAAAAAAGTTGATTGGCTTAGGATACTCCCAAAATAGTGCTTCTGTTTTGATTAACAGTCCGAAGGAATATCACAATAACAGTTTGTCAGGGAATCATCTCCATATTCGGAGCAAGGCTGGTTGTAATAGTCATCCACTTCCTCTTCCCATGTTCCGTAGCAGGCTGTCCAGGTATGTGTGCCAAAACACATGCCGGGGCACTCGCAGTGAACGGGTGTACAATCCATCACTCTTACTGAGCCTTTTCCGCCGGAAATCTGTTTCAATTCGGGTCTGCTTAAAATTCTCATGGTATTGTACCACAGTTTTAAAAGTAAACGTGGCCTAAAACTTTAGAACGGTTAAAAAATAAATCGAATCGATCTTTAAATGCACGATAAATTTATATTTTCTTTTTTGCTGTTTATCTGGGGGTTTTCCCCCACCAATAAAATGAGGCCAGGGAAAATATATGTTATTTCACAGTGAGGGTTTTCCCCCATTGCTGACAATTGTAAAAGCCTATTTTGTTTCTTTTACTGCCCGTTTAGCAATCAAGCCATTTGATTACTAAACATAAAGTCACTTTAGATCATTTGCCTGATGCGTTCCTTTCCCTTTCATAAACAAATAAATGCAATGGACTGCGGGCCCACTTGTCTGCGAATGATTGCGAAATATTATGGAAAACATTATAATATCGAAGGCATAAGGAATACTGCCGGCTATAGTAAGGAAGGTGTAAACCTGCTTGGCATAAGTGAGGCAGCGGAAAAAATTGGCTTCAGAGCCAGGGGCCTGCAGGTTACTTTCGAACAACTGGTTACCGAAATTACGTTACCTGCTATACTACACTGGGGGCAAAACCATTTTGTTGTACTGCCGCCAGCGTCTAAAAGAGCTTTCCGTAAAGATAAAATAACCATCGCTGATCCCGCGAAAGGGATAATCTCGGTAAAAAAGGATTTTTTTTTAGATCAATGGACAAGCAAAATGGATGAAACAGGTGTACCGGTTGGTACGTTGTTGTCATTAGATCCTTCCGCACATTTTTATGAACAGCCCGGAGAAAAAGAATACAAACTGAGCTGGAGATTGATATTCCGGTATGTTACAAATAGTCGTTGGCAGATAGCACAGGTTTTTATTGCCATGTTGATTTCATCATTACTGCAATTGATATTCCCATTTCTGACTCAGAGTCTTGTTGAAACAGGCATTAGTGCACAAAACCTGCAATACATAACGATTGTGCTGATTGCACAATTAGTATTGATCGGCAGCAGGACCCTTGTGGATTTTATAAGAACAAGGGTATTGCTTTGGGTATCCTCTATCATAAATCTTTCTTTGCTTTCAGACTTCTGGATCAAGCTGACGAAGCTTCCCATATCTTATTTCGATTCTGTTCATGCGGGTGATACGATGCAGCGGATTACTGACAATAAGCAGGTGCAGAATTTTCTAACCGGGCCCGCTTTAACGACCATTTTCTCGATCTTCAATTTTATCATGTTTTCATTTGTTATTTTGAATTATAACTCACTTCTCTTTCTTGTCTTTTCGATCGGCAGCATCATCTATTTTTTATGGGTGAAATTTTTCCTGGCGATACGAAGAAAAATAAACTATGAATCTTTTCATCTGTCTGCGAAAGAGAACAATGCAACGCTGCAACTTGTTCATGGGATGCAGGAAATAAAACTTCACGGCGCGGAACACCTGAAGCGATGGGAATGGGAAAATATACAGGCGGCTATCTTTAAATTGACTTTCAAAAAACTTTCTTATGGCCAGGTGCAGCAGGCAGGCGGTCTTTTGATCAGTCAGGGAAAAGATATCATACTTACTTTTCTTGTTGCTAAGCTGGTGGTGGAAGGTAAGCTTACTTTTGGCGCTATGCTGGCCATACAATACATACTGGGCCAGCTGAGCAGTCCGGTTGAACAACTCATTGGTTTTTTCCAGTCCGCGCAGGATGCCAAGATAAGTCTGGAGCGATTAAATGAAATTCACCAGTTAACCGAAGAAGAGGATACGTCGAAAGAATATATACGCGAGCTTCCGGAAAACATGAGCATAGAACTTTCAGACTTTACTTTTACTTACCCCGGGGCAGGAAATGAACCGGTTCTGAAAAACATCTCCCTTCATCTCGAGGAAGGTAAAACAACAGCCATTGTTGGAGTCAGCGGCAGTGGAAAAACCACTTTATTAAAACTGTTGTTAAAGTTCTATAATAGTTACAAAGGTGATATCCGGATTGGTCAAACAAATCTTGCCGCTATCAGCCCCGTATTTTGGCGCAGGCAATGTGGTGCAGTTTTACAGGATGGCTACATTTTTAATGACTCAATTGCCAACAACATTGCAATTGGAAATGAAACGGTCGACCATCCCAGATTAATACATGCCTGCAAAACCGCTAACATACTTGAATTTATCGAAGGATTGCCCAATGAATTCAATACCACGCTGGGCTCAGAAGGCACAAGTGTAAGTCAGGGACAGAAACAACGGATTCTCATCGCAAGAGAAGTTTACAAAAACCCCAGTTTTCTGTTCTTTGATGAAGCAACAAATTCGCTGGATGCGAACAATGAAAAAGTTATCGTTGAAAACCTGCAGGAGTTTTTTATTGGAAAAACGGTTGTGGTAGTAGCCCATCGTTTGAGTACTGTTAAAAATGCCGACAAGATCGTTGTACTTCATGAAGGAGAAATAGCAGAAACGGGAACGCACGAAGAACTGCGGGCATTACAAGGAAGATATTTTGAATTGGTGAAAAATCAGCTTGAGCTAGGAAATTAATATATATGAAACAGGGCGCTTTGAAATACAAGAAAAATGCAAAACCAGTTCCAAGGGAAATCGCTATCCGTTCAGCAATCCTGAATGAAGTGATCTCGAAAAAGCCGGATTCATTTACTAAGTATGCGTTGTTTGGTGTTTTTTTTCTGATAATCGCCCTACTGGTTATTGCCTGGTTCGTGCCGTATCCCGAATCCTTTACCTTGTCTGGCAGGATCAAAGGCAGTTCCAACACAAAAACATTCGTGGGCGGACAGGACAGTTTTGCAGTGAATGAACATACTTATTATGTGGAATGCCTGATCCCGCAGAGGTATTATACAAAGGCTACTGTGGGTCTTCCCGTAAGAATAAGATTCGAGGCATTCCCTTATACCGAATTCGGTTTTATCACCGGGTCACTTGCTTTTATTTCTTCGCTGCCGGCGGACAATGGATTTCCTGCCATCGTGATCCTTCCTAAGGAAGCGGTTACAAGCCAGCATAAAATCCTACAATACAAAGCCGGTCTCAAAACTGAATTAATACTGATCACTAAAAACCGGCGTTTCCTCGAACATATTTTCAAAAAAAAATTGGCGGTTCAATAGCGCACACATCTGCCTGCAACATGAGGGAAAACCCCCATTCACCAAGTAGGATTTCGTCCATAATTTTATTAGCACCGCGATTGGCTGTTTGTTTTGCGGCGATCAACTTAAACGATAACAATGGACTTACAAACAATCACTTACAAATTTTTAAGTAATTGCGGATTCGAGGTTTCCAGGTATTATTTCGACCAACGCATCAAATCACATCCCAACTATCCTTCCCTGCTTTCGTTTACGGATACCCTGGATGAATTGGGAATTACTTACAGGGCCGTTCTGGCTGATAAGGACAAGGTGGATGATTTGTCCTTTCCTTTTCTTGCCGAGACCGATTCAAAAGCGGGTTTTGAGATCATCCCTTCATTTAGCTATTATAAAAAAAATAAACAAACCATACATGAGAAATGGCAGGGTGTAGCACTGATGTTAACGCCCGGTTCGGCCACGAATGAAAAAAATGATTTTTTACTTGCCAGGGAGAAAACTGTATTCCGTACTTCAGTATTTGCCATAGTTGCTGCTCTTCTGCTGATATCGATGCCATTCTTTTCTCATTATGTTTTTTTTGACGTTACCATTTCATTAATGAATGTATTGGGAATTGGCATCTGTTTGATGATCATCCTGCGTAAACTCGGAATGAGTAATACAATCATCGAAGAATTGTGTAGTGCAGGAAAGGACTCCTGTGATTCCATTATAAATTCGGAACGTGCCCAGATTACAAAAAATGTGGATATAGCCGATATTGGACTGATCTATTTTTGTACACTTTTATTGACTTCGGTGTTTAATTCCCTCAGCGATTCACCGGGTGATTTATCGTTTTTTTTTATCCCTTGTACCCTTGCGTTCTGCGGCAGTCTTTACTCCATCTATTATCAATGGAAGGTTGCAAAATCCTGGTGTAAAATGTGCCTGATAACTATTGCCATTATCTGGCTGGAACTTGGTTTTGTATTTTTTCATAACTTTTCTTCGACAAATGTTTTTTTCACCGGTATAACAGCGTTGTTAGGTATGCGTTTGTTACTGGCAACTGGTATTGCTTCTGCATGGTTGTTGATCAAACCACTTGTGAAATCGATACATAATAAAGAGCTTGTTGAGATACGGGTTGAAAAATGGAAACGGGATCCGGAAATTTTTAAACTGTTGTTGAAAAACCAGCCCCCTGTTGATATCCATATTCCCGGTAATCCTTTTGTAGCTGGCAGACCAGACGCGCCTTTACAGATAGGGATGATTTCAGGCGCTACCTGTAGCCCGTGTTCCAAAGCGCATAAAAAATTAGAAGAGCTTTACAAGAAATATCCCTCTACCATTTCTTACTCGGTAATTTTTGCACTCAGTAATGAATCAGGAAAAAATCACAATACAAAAGCTGTGAGCAATTTGTTAAGCGCGCTTGCAGCCAATGACCCTCACACGGTTTTAGACAAGTGGTATGAATTGATGAGCGCTGCAGAGTTTAACAAGATTTACCCGGATCGACAACAAACAGAAGAGGCTCGTACCCTGTTTACAAAATACGCGCAGTGGAATAAAATCTATCCGGTCGACTTTACCCCGGCTTTTTTTATAAATGGCCACCTGCTACCTGAACAATACAAATTAACCGATATCGAAACGTTTCTGGCGGAGATCAATGAGGGATTACTTGATACAGCACCAGTGCATGTGACAAAAGAATCCGTCATACCTGAAGTAGTGTAACACGACTATTCTACTGATCGACATTTTTGCAGTAACAAGGAAACTTGCTTCTGCAAGTGTAGTCTGCCGTAAATTTTAATCGATCAGGTAAAAAGACACATGAAAAAAAGTTTTTTATTGCCCATTTTCCTGCTAGCTTTTTACCCGGTAGCTTTTGGCCAAACCATATTTGAAGGCCGTGTCGTGTCTGTGAAAGGAACGCCTATTTCGAACGTATCGATTAGCGTGCATACACTGTCATCGAAAAATATCATTGCCTTTGACATATCCAAAACAAACGGATCTTTTAAAATAGCACTTCGCAGTACCGACAACCTTCTTGTACTCAAAGCCTCTATTTTAGGATATAAAGTAATTGAGGATACCGTCTCAAATGTTAATCTCGTACATGACTTTGTATTAACTCCTGCAGCCGTGACCTTAAAAGAGGTCACGGTAACCAATCGCCCGATCCGTCAGGAAAAAGATACTGTTAACTATTTAGTACAATCTTTTGCATCCAAAGAAGACAGGTCTATTTCGGATGTAATTAAAAAACTTCCTGGTATGGAAGTGCGGGACGACGGGACGATACTCTACCAGGGAAAATCTATCCAGGCCTTTTTAGTAAACGGGTTGGATCTGCTCGAAGGGCGATATAGCCTAGCCAGTAACAACTTACCGCACGATGCGGTAAAAAATATACAGCTGATCGAAAATGACCAGCGGATAAAAGTTTTGGATAGCCTTGTTTTTTCAGACAGGACCACTTTGAACATCCAGCTTAAAAAATTTATGACAACCGGAATGGCAACTATCGGGACAGGCGTATGGCCGCTTCTTTGGGATGTTACGGTAACACCAATCACTTATAACAAAACATTCCAGGCAATCAATTCATACCAGGGTAATAATTTGGGGAAAGACAAATCTTCTCAATTGCGGGTGCTGGCTAGTGATTACATATTTGAATCTACCAGCAGGCCTCATGCAACGCTTCTGGCCATACAACAAATACCCGCTCCGCCCTTTGACCAGCAATTATGGCTCGATAACAACATGCATTTATTTACCAGCAACATTCTCAAAGTTCTAAAGAAGAATCTGCAGGTGAAGTTCACCGTATCATTTATAAACGATTATCAACGCCGGGACGGCAGTACGAATACACTTATATCCATTCCCGGCCAAAATATTTCATTATCTGAAATACAACAAAATGGTTTGAACAGGAATAATCTTAAAGCAGGATTTACGCTGGAAAAAAATACCAAACAGGTTTTCCTGAAAAATATTTTTTCTTTTGAAAGAGAATGGACCAATGCAACAGATAAACTGGTTAACGGAACCAAAAACATATTTGAAAGAGTGTCAGGTGATCCGATATCACTGTCAAATAAATTAAGTCTTATTACTCCACTGGGTTCGCAGCTTGTTACTATCAATTCAACCGTTTTATACAATACATCATCCCAGGCCCTCAACATATTTCCCGGGCAATATGATTCTATTTTAAATGGCGGCAAAACCTACGAGGAAGTTATTCAGCATTTTATCATGAAAACATTCCAGACCACTAACTACCTCGGGTTTGTAAAAGGTTTCAGGCGAATCACTGTCGCTCCTAAATTCGGTTTTGAACTGCAGAACCAGGAACTGACAAGCTCCATCAATACAGTTAATCTGTCGGCAATAACTGATTTAGGAAAAGATTTCAATAATCGATTGTCCTTACTGAAAGCCGGTTTATTTCAGGAACTAAATGCTCAATATAAATCCAGGTACCTCAATTCAGGTTTTACGATCAGAGTGTCGGAACAACGATATACTTATGAAGATCGTTTACTCCAGACCCGCAACGCATTTAACCGGGTTTTGATTGAACCGCGTGTGAATTTTAAAGTAAATATCCGCCAGAATTATGACCTGGTTATATCTGGATCAGCCGATAATAATATCGGAGAGATCTCACAGTTATATACGGCTTATATATTGCAATCCTACAGAAGGTTGCAACGGTTAAATGCAACGCTTCCGGAAAATATGAATCTGAGTACGGGAATCGGCCTTAATTACAAGGAAGCCCTGACCGGTTTTTTTTATAACATCAGTTTTTTGATGGGCCGCAATAAAAAAAACCTGGTATTCGCCAACAAGGTCAACGCGGATGGATCTTCAACCTTGCAAAGTATTGTCCAGGATAACATCCAGGACAATACAGGCATAAATGGCAGTGTCAGTAAATATATAGCCGGTATCAAAACGATATTCAAGATCAAAGGCTCTTTAAATTTCATTAGTTCGGAGCAATACATAAACAGCATATTGAACAATATAAAAACTACGTCTTCCAATATTGGGGTGTCAGTGACCAACAGTTCTTTAAAACACATCGGCTTTGTTTATGATGGCTCCTTCCAGTTCTCACAAAACAGGCTGAATAACCAGGTGATCTCCGGTATACGATTACAGCAACATGATATCAAAATCAATTTCTTTCCGGCAACGGGTCATATGTTCACAGTAAATACCAAATATTATTACAACAGCCAGCGTACCACAGCCAATAAAATGTTTGTTAACCTGCTCTATAGGTTTTCTACAAAAAAGAAAATTGATTTTGAGGCCTATTGTAATAACCTGTTGAACACCCGTTATTTTACCACGGCTTTTTCAGACGGTTATCTTACTATTGAGAATATTTTTCATATGCGTCCAACAAATTTTGTAGTAGCTGCAAGGTTTCCTTTTTAGTTTCCTTTTTAGTTTAATTTCCTGTTTAAGCTTACCGGCCCTATATACCATTTTTCGAATACAATATTTTGCGTTTGATTTCTTCCTTATTTCTGCAAAGGTGTCTGATGCTGAGATGAAAGAAAGGACACCAAGCAGAGAATAAATGATCAGCACATCCTAAAATGGATTTATATTAGCTTCGCACCCATGAATCAAAAAACTGCCTCCCGCCCTCCTATTGGTCAGCGGGAGTTTATTTGCCTGTCTGCCTGCACCATGATGCTCACGGCGCTTGGGATCGATATCATGCTGCCTGCGCTGGCCGAGATGCGTAAATATTTTAACCTGCCATCTAACTCGCCGGCTACGGCGAATATCATCACGTTCTTTTTCCTGGGGCAAATTGCACAGCTTGTGTTCGGAATATTATCGGACCGCTTTGGGAGGCTTGCAGTTCTGCGCATCGGTTTCCCGTTGTATATCATCGGGGGGCTTGCCGCAGTATTCGCTCCATCCCTTATGCTGATGTGCGCTGCACGTTTTGTTGCAGGCATGGGCGCTTCCGCTGTTCTGACCACCACGGTTGCAGGTGTGCGCGACAGGTTTGTTGGCGACCAGATGGCGCGGATCATGTCGCTTGTATTTACGATATTCCTGATGGTACCCGTACTCGCGCCATTCCTGGGTATCGCCATATTGCATTTTAGTAATTGGAAAGCTGTATTTCTAACGCCTCCTTTATTTGCAGTAGTTGTCTTTGCATGGTCGTTCCGGCTTGATGAATCGCACCCGGTTACCAAACGCAGTTCGTTAAAATGGCAACAGGTAACCGGATCGATAAGGCTTGTGATCAGCAACAAACAGTTTATCCGCTTTACCACTATCACCACTTTATTGTTTTCATGCCTGAGCGTTTGGGTGTCGGCGTCGGAAAGGATCATTGGTGAGTTATATGGCAAACCAGGACTTTTCCCATGGATATTCGGTGGCATGGGTGTTATCATGTCGCTCACTTCGCTGTATAATTCGAAACTTTCTGTGCGGTATGGCGCAAAGAGAACGATCAGGGCATTGTTGTTAGTTTATACAGGGGTAGCGGCATTCTTATTTATCATAACTCTCGTAGACACCGATCCACCGGCGCCTGTGATATTTTTTGTCGCTGTTGTATTGCTGATGGCGCTCAACCTTGCCATCGAACCTAACAGCAGCGCACTCGCGTTGGAACCACTCGGAGAAAATGCGGGTGTTGCCGCTTCTATTTACGGCAGCATTTTCTTTTTTGTTGGATCATCGTTAGGGGCATTGATAGGACAATTGATGGTTCACGGTGTAATGCCCCTGGTAATCGGCTTTTTTGTGATGGGAAGTGTCGCTTTATTGTTTGCCATTGGCGCAAATCAAAAGCGTAGTTCTGTTTGATCGTATTGATCAATTTACCGTCGTCCAGGTAACCCGTTCTCCCCTACTTTGCAATTACCACTGGCTTGCGAAATTTACCTTTCAAACAAATTCCGCTGTCGGAATCCTGATGTTTGTAAATTTATTCATCATAGCTTCCCAACTGGCTGCGAAGTATCCTGTTCCGGCCGTTGAAAAAATCAATAATGAATAAAACGAATTACTTATCGGGGATTTTTGCTGCCTTGTTGTGTTTGTTAGTGGGCTTGTACCAGGGCTTGCTGCAGATCCAATTTCATACCCAACTTATTTTTCGTGAGTCTTACCTTTCCTGGGTCACGGTGTCTTCGGTTATGTATGTAGTACTGTTATTGATTTTGCTGAAATATTATCGATATAAGAAATACTTGTTTGCTTCGGGCACCTTATGTATCGTTATCATCGCGTTTATCAGTGCTTTTATCGCAGGTTATATTTTTTTTACAGACAGGCGTATGATAGGTGTTTACCAGGTTACGCAAATGCTCTTTATAGCAACTCTTCTACTACATTTTATCAGCCTTATTTTTTCAGGAACAAAGCAAAGGAAATGGCTATTAATAGCAGGCATTGCCGGAGCCTGTGTTATGTTGATATGGATCATCAACTTAGTAACGCTGGATCGAACCAACTTTGTGTCATTGGCCAGGTGGGTAGAACTAGGCGGCTGGACCTCCCTGGCAGAACAACTTGTATTGGTGTTTTTCATACTGAATTTTACCAGCGAAATACGATCACTGGCGGCACAACAACCTGTAAAAAAGATACAACCGCGGGAGAAATATGCCTTGAGCATAACGGCAATATCCATCATTTTGACCGTTATTATTTTGGGAATAAACCTGGCAGATAAAAAAAATATTGCAGCCATTCATCTCCCCAAAGTAAACGAAGGCGACAGCGCTGCAGCTCATTTTTTTGAAGCGCGCTATTACGTTAACCGTTCCGGGGATACCATGCGTTACCGTTTTATGAAGCCATTGGACTATGACCCGCAAAAAAAATATCCCATTATTGTTTGTCTCCACCACGGCGGAGGAATAGGAACGGATAATATCAGGCAGGTTGCGGCATCACCGGTTGCGCGCCTGATGGAAGTATATGACAACAGGAAAAAATACCCGGCTTTTCTTTTTGTTCCCCAATGCCCGCCCGGTAATTCATGGGGCAATGTACCGGGCCAACCGGATATGGACGCATTGCTCTTTGAAACAATGGCCTCTATAGAAAAAGAGTTTTCCATTGATAGTAACCGGCGGTACGTAACAGGTGAATCGCTGGGTGGTTATGGTGTATGGCATGTTTTATGCGCACGCCCGGACATGTTTGCTGCCGGCATTGCGGTTTCCGGCGGCGGCGATCCAAGGTTAGCTAAAAACATAATTAACGTTCCCATATGGGCATTCCATGGCGCCAAAGACAAAAACGTTTCCGTACAATTCGACCGCGATATGATCCAGGCGATCAGAAAAGCAGGTGGTCATCCAAAATATACAGAATACCCTGAGAGAGCACATGACCCATGGACCGAAGCAGTACATGAACCAGGATTGTTCGATTGGTTTTTTTCACAAAAAAAGCATTAAGAGGCACCCGCAACCATAGAAAATGTTTGGAAAAATATCAAGCGTGTTCCACGCATCAAAGGAAGATTGATATGATCCTTTTATCTATCCACTTGTCAAGCTCAAATATTGAATATTTAAGTCCCCAGGTTCAGCGTTTATCGCCACACATGCGGAATAGCCTTCGTCGATTTCAATCGGCTTAAAATGCCAAACCTGGCCATCCAAAGAACCTTTCTGCTCATCTATGTAGATACTATTTAATGGCATCAGTAACCCTTTACCATCCCCCTTAGCAATACTTTCTTTAATGGTCCAGAAAGTATAGAAGGTTTTTAGTGGATTAGCTGACGTCTTTATAATTTTCCATTCATCATTTGTAAAAACGGCAGCAAAGTCATCAAATGCTATGGCGTTCATTTTTTCGATATCAATGCCCACCTTCGCACCTTTAATTATAGCACACATAGCATATTCGCCCGAGTGGGTAATATTGAAATCGATACTTGTGTCAATATATGGGCGATGATAAACGCTGTATTTAATTTTTTGCAGGTTATCATGTTGTATCCCCAATGAATCCAATCCTTTTATCAGCAAAAGTTTACCCGCTAAATTAGCCATTCGGTCGCTTAGCCTCGTGAATCGCAGGTTTTTCATCCTCAAATCCGGGGGCAAATTCATTATCCCGCTATTTAAAAAATTCAAATCTGTATCGCCTGGCAGCCTGGTATAAAAAACAGAAACCATTTAAGTGAGTTTACTATAGTAGGACAATTTATTAGCAGCGAAAAATAACAAAAAATGAAAACATACCATTACATACTACATCAACGCAATGTATTGCTTTACCTTTGGAATTACGGGATATTGATTTAACTTGATGGCGGTTGAAGAATGGAGTTTAACAGAATTGCCGTACGACGGGCAAATTGATGTAACTGAAAATTCGATCATTCGTCAATTATCCCCTTGGTTACTATTACTCCATCTGCCGCACCAGTTCCTTCAGCCTTTCGATATGCCTGCCGAATTTAAAGTAACTCATACGCCTCACGCTGAAATACTGGAGGATGACCAATAAGGCATAGGCGCCGAATCTTATCCATGGAGAAAGTGAATGCCAGGCATCAAGCATGCGGAAATGCTGGATATAGGGCAGTACTTCTGTAAGCACGATAAAACACAGGAGCGCGATCTTGACACCGGTTACATTTTGGCGCATACTCGTTTCCAGTACATGGATCGTTTTTTCAAGATGCGGTTTTACCATCCCTTCCGTTTCATCGAGCGTGGCAACGATACGATAGTTATAACGCGCAAACACGGCTGCTGCTATACAAAACGCAACGTAGGTCCAGAAAAGCACACTGCTGAGTGTTGCTTCGATAACGGACAGGTTGGTCAGGATAAGGACAATGGGCAGAACGGCCATTACAGCTGCCTGCCGCCTGTAAGATTGTTTCAGCGCCGCAACCGGGCCATTACTGTTATGACTGATCATTTCCATGATATTCTGATTATGGTTTGTTGGTAAAGAATCTGCTTTTTTCCACTGTTGTTTCAACTCGTCGAGTTCCATACATGATTATTTGGTAAGTTGACGCAATTTGTCTTTGATACGGCTCATTTTAACACGCAACGCTCCTTCGGTCATACCAAGGATCGTTTCCATTTCCCGGTACGATTTATCTTCGAGGTAAAGCAATACGATCGCTTTTTCCACTTCATTCAATTTGCCGATGGAGTGGTACAGTTGCTGCAATTGTTCTTCGGCCACAACACCACTGTTGTCATCGGGCCGGTGAGGCAGTTTTTCCGGTTCATAGGTTTGGATGAAATCTTTTTTCTTTTTACGCAAGCCTGCGATAGCGGTATTCAGCGCAATACGGTACAGGTAAGTACCGAACGACGACTCCCCCTTGAACCTTGGATACGCTTTCCAGAGCTGGATAACAATTTCCTGGAAAAGGTCCTGCCTGTCTGCCTCTGTGAACACATAAATGCTACAGATCTTTTCGATCAGCCTTTGATGTTCCCGCAGATGTACTTCGAACTGCCTTTCCGCCTCTTGTTTTTCCACCGTGTTCAACCTTTATTGATTTAGTTGATGAACGACTTGTTTTGTTACAGGATCTGCAGAAAATATTATTCCAGTTACCGGTAACATAAGACAGGACGCCAAAGAGAGGAATTAATGTACCGATGATTTGATTAACGATTGCTGCCCACCGTGCTGAACGCACAAGCAAGTGCCTTGCTGTTCGCTGACCGGCCGCCAAAGCTTCGGCAGTGTCGCAAGCTCCACGAAGGCGGCACCAGCGACGATGCCATCAAAACCGAAAGTTGGAAACAATAACCAGTAGGCGCCGGCATCGCTCATGCACGCTTCTTATCGCCAAAAAGCAGCTCCGCTTTGGTTAGCCAGGATATACCGAACGCTTCGATGGCAATTGCTTCCATCCAGAAAGTCAGGTTATGCGATTCGTAATAAGATTCATCGATAACACCCAAGTACCCAAGGAACGCGACCAGCAGCGCCAGTGTCATAAAAAGCGAGCAGGTGCGGTAAACACGGTTGCGCCATTTTTTTTCGGGCCGGCGTTTTTCCGGCGGGCAATCGGATTTTGTAAAGAGGAAAAATGACATGGCATCCAGGCAACCCAAAAAAACAGCAGCCGATATAAAATGAAAAGTTTTCCGCGCGGGATTATCTGCGAGAAAAGTAATAATATAAGAATAGCGATTATCTGTACAATTAGCCGAAAGGTTATCGGTCGGGAACAACAATACACATAAGGCAAAAATCCCGGCTGCCGAAGACAGGTAAAAATCTACCGGCTCCTCCCCTTTGTACACCAGCAGGAAAATAGCAAGCAGGCTTACGATGATGATAAAACAAATACCCGCCCGCGTATAAAAATAATGGCTCACAGAAGGAAGTACGCTGTGATGGTCGTATCCAAAGAACAGGAAAAGGTATAACAATACGGGTAACAGCACACCTAAAATGCCCACCAGTTTGCGCAGGGTGCGCTGTTGCGTTAACCATACCTGTTTGTTCTTATCGCGGAAATCAAGCCCAAGCTGTTGTTCTACCTTATTGGGCGCGCGGTTGGTTGCCATGGCAAATCATTTGCCTGTAAGGTTGGTATAAAAATCGAATGATGCAAGAGATAGGCAACCAGGGTTCCTATAACTTATCCTTATTGCATCCAATGCCATTGCCCAAAACGCGCAGGGTCATATAGTTGTTCATCAAGCGGCCTGTTTGCTTTCAGGTCTGTATATTTTTCCGTTTGCCTGCGTTTGCCATCAAAATAAAATTCCACCCAGGTTTCTGACCAGCCGCCGCCAATGGGTACCTGTTTATTCATGTGTACATCCATCAGGTTGGTTTTTGTTTGTTCAACATAGCGAACCACATACAGGTGTTCCGCGTCTACCCAAACCTGTTTACTGGTGGTGTCGCCCTGCGTGGCGCCGATCACTAACGCCGGTCTTCCCTGCCAGCTGGTGGTGTATCCTTTGGAAAGATCAAACCCTTCTGTCTGCAGGAATTTTACGGCAGTTTCAAAAGGTGTACTATATAAGCCGCCGATAAAAAATATAAAAGGATTGGTGCCTGCTGTCGCCCTCGCGAGCTTGCCGTTTAAAAAACGATACGTGGAATCTTTACGGTAGATAGTGGCATTTCCATTTTTAGGATCTTCAACATCTATACGCAGGTCGTGGGGAAACCTGGCTGCTTCGTACCAGGTTGTACTTCTTTGCAGGCTGTCGTTGCGGTATACATCTGTTTGCTGAACGAACGTAAGGGTCTTATACCATTTACCCGCATACCTGTTATACATACGCTGCACAGTCTGTTCGCCGGTTTGCGCATGGAGATAACTGCTGAAACAGGTGGCCAGCAGAATAATTACAGGGAAGTTCTTTCTTGTCACGATAAAATTATTTGCAACCAATGTACGAATAAGGGGCCACCTGACTCAAAATAGATGCGATATTATTTCCCATCCATATATACATACACTTTCCTTTTATCACTTGGCACGATCCGGAACGAGACATACCTGCCGGAAGTTTTTTTTCTTTTACCCGGCCACCGGCATTGTTTACCTGCGGTACTTTTCAAATTAGCCCGGTTGTTCACATAAAGGTTTACTGAACGATCGGCAGGTGTACTTCTTGTTGCGTGTACAGATCGCTTTGCTACATGATCCGTTGAAGGTCTTTTCTTCTCTTTCGTTTTACCGGTCTTATGCTTATTGCCTGCGAGGAGTTCCGGTTTACCGCCGGGTTGAACCGGTGATATTATTTTTCTTGCGTTTTGAACCGCCGGGTAAGGGTCTACTGCGCCCTGCCAGGTATAGATACCAAAATGCAGATGCGCCGGTGTGGTACGCGCATTTCCGGTGTTGCCAACCGTTCCGATCATCTGGCCCTTGCGCACATGGTCCCCTTCTTTTACCAGCTGTTTATCAAGGTGCGCGTAATAAGCTGTCCATACTTTGCCCGTGGGCTGCAACCAGAGAACTTTTCCGCCCAATGGCGTACTGTGGTTTGACAGGATCTCACCATCGGCCACTGCTACAACAGGTGTGCCTTTTTTCGCAAAGATGTCGATGCCTTCATGTTTCCGCTCGCCACCATCGCCTCTCGGGTCACCCCAAAAACTGCCGACATTATTTTGCCTGCCTGCGACGGGGAAAACCAGCGGCTCGCTTTTCTTTGCAGCAGGTTTTGATTTTTTTACGAATGAAAATGAAACGATGGCGATAGCGCAAAGCGGCAGGGCGGCACAGGTTTTATTTATCACGACAGGCAGTTTTAAGACCTGAATCTATGGGTTCGGCCTGGACGCTTTTGCTAAAGGTTTACTAATTGGGAAATAAAAAATTGTTAATGGATCTTGCTTAAAGATATAAACAGGCTATCGCAATAACCGGGAATCGCAGTTGATGCCCGGCTGTCTCATACTTTTGTATGAATTTACACTTCACGGGTAAAAATCACCTGAAAGTATGAGGGTAGTTGATGGCTGCCTGGTTAGTTTTACGATCAATCACACTATTATGAAAAAGACAATCTTTACGACGCTTGCATTCACCGCCACATTTGCCGCGGGATATGCGTTAAAATCCATGAACGCGGTACAGCAACCGGCAGCAAAAGTTACGGGTATCGGGGGCATCTTTTTTAAGTGCAAAGATCCAAAGGCACTCAGGGAATGGTATAAAGTACATCTTGGTTTTGAAACAAACAGCTATGGATCGGTATTCGAATGGAGACAGGGCGGCGACAGTACACAACGCGGATTTACCCAATGGAGTCCTTTCAATGAAAAAACAAAATATTTTGAGCCCTCCACAAAAGAATTCATGATCAACTACCGCGTGGCAAACCTGGAAGCATTGGTGGAGCAACTGAAAAAAGAAGGTGTAACAGTGACGGATAAAATCGAGAGCGTTGAATACGGAAAATTCGTTCACATCATAGACCTGGAAGGGAATAAACTTGAACTCTGGGAACCCAATGATGTAGAATACCATAAAATGGGTGTGAAGATGGGAAGCAAAACGATGATGTGATCCGGGACTAAAACGCATCAAACCCATTTCCGTTTATCCGGTAATGCCAGTACCAATGAACCGGCATCCCGCTGCATACTGCTACCGGATATGTGTAAAAGGATGCCGCTTGTTTGTAAAACATGACCGGTTGGTGTTTTAGGAACCATTGCCCGCAAAAGCAGGCTGGTAAAGGTTTCCCGCTGTTCCTTTTTTCATTGGCGCGTTTGAAACAAATAGTAAGTTGCCCTCTTAAACTTATGAAAAATGAATCCAAACAAAGTATTATGGGAAAAAGGCGACTTTACCCGGATCGCTGATACCATGCGTGAAAGTGGTGAAAAACTGGTTGCCCAACTCGGCATCGCCAAAGACATGAACATACTTGATCTCGGTTGCGGTGATGGAACTACCGCCATACCTGAAGCCCTGCTCGGTGCGAAAGTCACCGGTGTAGATATAGCCGCCAACCTTGTAGAAGCGGGAAATGCAAGAGTAAAAGCGATGGGTATTTCAAACTGTACCTTCCAGGAAGGTGATGCAACTGACCTGAAAGATCTACAGACACAATCGTTCGATCTCGTGGTAAGCATCTTCGGAGCGATGTTCGCACCCAAACCATTTGATGTGGCCAGGGAAATGGTGCGCGTTACAAAACCCGGCGGAAGGATCGTAATGGGTAACTGGATACCTGGCGACCCTACCCTTGTAGCCCAGATCCTCAAGATCAGTTCTGCCTATACCCCACCGCCACCGGAAGGTTTTGTAAGCCCGATGTTATGGGGTGTGGAAGATCATGTTACCGAACGTTTTGTTGCTGCGGGCATTGCAAAAGAAAAGATATCGTGTGTAAAAGATTCATTTACTTTTCATGCATCCTGTTCACCTGCAGATTTTGTTGGCATGTTCAAAATATTTTACGGCCCCACCATGAATGCTTTTGAAGCCGCTGAAAAAAACGGGAAGGATTCAGAATTACAGCAGGAACTGGAAGCGCTGTTTAACAAACACAATCAAAGCGGTTCAGAAAATACGACTTCGATAACAGCTACTTTTTTAAGAGTGACGGTAGCTATTGATTAAAAGTTTTGCCACAGAATACGCAGAGTAACACAGATTTTTGAGGGCAGCACTCCCTGTTTCTGTGTTCTTCTGTGCGTTCTGTGGCAATAAAAAAAATTCTTGAAAAGTTTTGCCACAGAACGCACAGATTAGCACAGATTTTTGGAGGCAGTGCTTCCTGTTTCTGTGTTCTTCTGTGCGTTCTGTGGCAATAAAAAAAATTCTTGAAAAATTTCGCCACAGAATACACAGAGTAACACAGATTTTTTGAGGGCGATACTCCCTGTTTTCTGTGTTCTTCTGTGCGTTCTGTGGCAATAAAAAAGATTCTTGAAAA
>JADMIO010604079.1_pt1 | contig 33286 bp, 25 predicted proteins | sample 8958161 | NCBI WGS metagenome assembly JADMIO01 (sample SAMN16585339, study PRJNA669376) | soil metagenome | isolation source: Crop rotation soil | place: USA: Cullars Rotation, Alabama | collected 2011 | reverse complement strand
CGCGACAACTTGTCCACGTGGAATTCTAAGCTTAGGATCCCAATGTGCTGGAAAGATGTCGCCGCCGACTTCTCGATCTCGCAGCGTTTGAGCTTGTAGCAGGTACTGCTCGAGAGTAATCGAACCAAACTCAGCTCCGTGCTTCTCGAAGTGTTCGCGAAGTTTCTGTCGAGAAGCGAAACCAATGTTGGTTCTGATCGACTGCTTGCCGGGAGTTGTTGAGGTTGGAGACTGAGCGGTTGTCGCTTGGGTGTTTGCTGACGGTTGTCGATGTATGCAGCCGACAGATACGACACTCGCGAAGAGGACTGAAGCGATCGAGATGAGTGCTTTAGTCCTCATAAAATTCTTTCGTGGCGAGCTGCCTATTTGATTCCCACCAACTCAACATCAAAGATCAGAGTTGAATTGGGCGGAATGTCTGGACCATTGCCGGCCTTTCCATATCCAAGTTCGGGAGGAACAATCAACTTTCTCTTTTCACCAACCTTCATCGTCAGCAGAGCCTCATCCCAGGCTTTGATCAGTCTGCCAACGCCGACCGGGAACTCAGCCGGTTTGCCATACTTGTAAGAACTATCAAACTCTTTTCCAGTGCTCTCAGTTACGCCGCGGTAGTTGACCTCTACCATTTGGCCTTTTTGAGGACTTGGACCTGATCCTTCTTTCAATACGACATACTCCAGCCCTGAAGCAGTCTTGATGATCTTTTCTTTAGTTACGAGTGTGTAGGTAACAAGTCCGACTACAACGGCAGCGACGAAGACGAGTATGCCGATCTTAACGTTCTTACTTATGCTGAACTTGGGGCTGCGATTACCAGCGTCTCTTGAGCCACTTCGCTCTCGTTTTCGTTTGCTGATTTTGCGTTGACGACTTACTGGCACTGATTTGAATCCTTCCGATAGGGTGATTAGGTAAATGGGACTGTCCTTATACAAACATTAATTGAATCATTCAACTGTCGGGGCGGCACTCCGTGGCCGCCCCTTCTTCAATATCTAGAGTTCTTTCCTATCCAGGCTTCTTTCCTATCCTGGCTTCTTTCACATCCAAGCCTCCTTCCTATCAAGCCTTCTTTCATATCAAGTCTTGTTGTTAGGAAGGGGCGGCCACGGAGTGCCGCCCCGACAGATTTCCGCTATCCTCGGCTGCATGCCTATTGTTGCTGCGATACCGACACCAAATGCTGATGCTGAATTAAGAGAAGTTGTTTATCCGGAGCTCGAACCAAACTCAGCTGTACTGAGAGTAGAACTATCAGAAGTTTGTGGAACTGACGTACATCTTCAACGCGGACTCTTGCAAGGTGTTCCCTACCCACTCGTCCCAGGTCACGTTTCAATCGGTCGCCTCGAAAAGATTCGCGGTGAGATGCTCGACATCAACGGCAAGCGTTTCAACGAAGGCGATCGCGTGACGTTCCTCGACGTTCACCGGACCTGCAACGCCTGCTGGTTCTGTTTGGTTGCGAAAGCCAGCACTCGTTGTCCGCAGCGTAAGGTCTATGGAATCACTTATGGACTTGAGGATGGACTATGCGGAGGTTGGGCATCGCACGTTTATTTGAAACCCGGAACGCGTTGCATAAGTGTCGATACCAACCCAGAAACATTCATGGCTGGTGGTTGTGCTTTACCAACTGCACTGCACGCGGTGGAACGAGCAGAAATCAAGATCGGCGACAGTGTGCTTGTACTCGGTTCTGGTCCAGTTGGTATCAACGCGATCTTGTTGGCAAGAATGAGTGGCGCATTGAGAGTACTTTGTATCGGCGCACCAGAAGCCCGTCTTGATTCGGCGATCGAAGCAGGCGCATCGGCAGTAATCAATATCGAAACAAATGATGTCGAAGCACGTTTGGATTGGGTGATGCAACAGACGTCAGGTCGCGGAGCCGATGTGACGATCGAGGTTGCTGGAGTTGCAGAAGCGGTTGTCCGGTCGATGCAGTTTACGCGAGACGCCGGTCGAGTCGTGGTGGTTGGTCAGTACACAGACCATGGATCAGTTGAGGTCAACTTTCACACCGATCTGAACAAGAAGCATTTAGATGTTCGCGGTTGTTGGGGGTCGGACTTCTCGCACTTCTATCGCGGCGCTCAACTTGTTTCCGAACCGACTCGCGCAGCAGCATGGCAAGAGATGAACCTGACAAAGTTTGGCTTGGGTGATGCGAATGAAGCGCTGGCGGCTGTTGCTAGTGGAACCGTAATGAAGGCTTTGATTGATCCCGTGTTGTAGCAAGAGCGGGGACAGGGTCCACCTTCCTCACCTGCAAATTGGCTAATGGCCAGTTGAACCCAAAGTAATTTGCAGGTTGGTAAGGTTGGACACTGTCCCCGCTCCTCGCTCTCTCACCAGTCTAATCACTCGGTGGACCACCGGGACCACGATCTCCGGGTCCTCTTCTCTTCCGCATCTCATCTCTCACAGATTGAAACTGCTTCCACTGATCGGCGCTCAAGACTTGCTGTAACTTGTCGTCAGCCTGCTTACGGATCTCACTTACCTTCGGCTCCTGCTCTTTCCGCAAAGACCGTAACTGCTCACGAGTCTCACTAAAGATCTGCTGCACCTTCGTCTTTTGATCAGCGTTTAGCTGTAAGCGCTCAGACAGCTGTTCAAAACGATCTCGTGGCGCAATGTTGCGAGCCAACCCGCGATAAACATTCAACGCCAGAATCCCGGCAACAAAACCCAGCACGAAGATGACTGCGGCAGCCAAGCGAATCTGCCAACGATTTTTGTAAACGATATTCATAGTTACTTGCCCTCATCTTCATCTGCGTAGATTGTGCTCAACACCTGTTCGTAACTCAGTTCATCACTTCCCTGATCGAGAATTACAGACTCTGCGGTTGCAGCAGTTGCGACAGGCTCAGCATTATTTGCGGGCACCGCGAAACTCAAAGCCGCAAGAGCAACTGTCGCAACCGCCATTGATGAAACCAGTGCGCCGGCTGACTTCCACAAACGTAACCAGGCTGGAACACTTTCTACTAACTGCTGTTCACGCAACGCTGCCATCACCCGCGTCTGGAAGAACGGGGTAGGCTCGACAACTGTTTGAACTCGTTCGGCAAGCATCACGCTCGAAAGCTTCGCCGCCATGTAAGCACTCATACAGTCGGAGCACCCATGACCATGAGACCGGATGATGTCGAGTTGTTCCTTAGACAGACTCCCAAATGGTGTCTCGTCAAGAATATTAATGATGTGTTCATCCTTCATTGCTAACCGGCCTCCCGATCTTTCCTTTATGACTCAACAACTTCTCCATCGCCTCTCGTAGTTTCTTGCGTGCTCTAAACGCTCTAACTTTAACCTTCGACTCTGACCAACCAGTTGCTTCAGCCACTTCTTTAACCGAGGCATCTTCACCGTCGATCATCAAGAGAGCCATTCGATCTTCGGGTGGCAAAACCGCGAGCACTCGATCCGCGAGATCTGCTGCGATAAAAGTCTGTTCGACTGAGTGTTGCGGCTCGCTTGCTACATCCGACAGTTGATCGTCGAGCCATTTGTTTTCATCCTCAGTCAAATCACTAACTGTCATTTCAGGTCGACGCTTCGCACTGCGAATCATGTTCAAACAAGTGTTCGTAGCAATGCGAGTCAACCACCCTTCCATTGAGCCACGCCCCTCATAACTACCGAGTTGTGTGAACGCTTTCAAAAAAACTTCCTGCGCCGCCTCTTCAACCGAACTTCGTTGCCGAAAGAACCTGCTCGCTACACTAAATACTCTCGGACTGTAGCGACGAACTATCTCTGCAAACGCGGACTCGTCTCCTGCTTGCGACTGACGTGCAAGTTCCAAATCGGAGGCCTGTTCGTGCCCGTTTGTCAGATGCCTTCCTCATGACGTTGACGGAGTGGCGGACTCTAGTCGTTATTGAGTCCGCCATTTCCGTGGGGGAGACGCTTACTTGTTAAGGCCTTTGCGCCATTCGCCGCGACGTGCTTTGAATTGCGCTTTGGACTGTTCGAGCTGGGCTTTCTGCTCAGCAGTTAAGACGGACAAGGTTTCCTGGTGCATCTTAAATCGCTCACCCATGAGCCTCGCTTCAAGACTCGCCATCTCCGTCAGTTTCTGAGTAGCCAGCGCTTCGTTGAACGTACCGCCTTCGCTCGACTGACGCAACTCTTGTCGTTTCGCACGAAGCTGATCGAGCAAGGGCTTGTTGGTCGTCGCGAAGGTCTCGCGGATCTGTTTCATCTTAGCTTTCTGGTCATCAGTTAGATTTAGCTGTCGGAAGGCGCCACCACCGTGCATTCTTCCCCAAGCATGTCCTCTTCGTTCACCTCGACGTCCGTGTCTTTCCTTCTGCTGGCTCTGCGTTGTGTTCTGGCCAGTTGAAGTGGTTTGCGCAACGGCAATCGAAGCAGCCAAAGCAATCGCTGAGAGAGTAGCTATTGCCAGTGTTTTAAAGCGTGGTTTCTTCATTTCTTTTCTTCTTACTCCTAATCCTTGTTCGTAATCTGGGGAGCTCCCAAGTAAGTAGACACCGGGAGGATGAGGATGGTTACGGTTGCTTACGTATTTTCGATTTCCGATTGCCAATTTTCGATTTCTAAGTAACGAATGGGACTGACCTCATCGACGCTACCTCCCTCATCGACGCTGCCTCCCTCATCGACGCTGCCTCATTTATTAAGTACAAGCTCGTCGACACATCAATCGGAAATCGACAATCAAAAAATCGACAATCCCAATCAATCGGAAATCGGAAATTTCGTGCAAATAGCGTAACCGTTCGCATTCCCGCGGTGTCTAGTGAGTTGTGGGCGGAAATTTGACTCTTTTGACAGTGAGGAACGCTCGTACTTCAGGGCGAAAAGAAAGAATGAATTTAAAGAAACTAAATCCTGTAACTAAGTTGAAGTCGTTGAACATCGGCAAAAAGACCAGACTGGTGATGGCACTCGGTGCCGTAGTCATAGTCGCTTTCGCCGGTTTCGCTTTCTGGAGTAATCGTGCGAGCGCTGCCGAATACATGACCGCAAAAGTAGAACGCGGAAACCTTCGCAATACTGTAACTGCTACCGGCACACTGCAGGCTGTCACGACAGTCCAGGTCGGCAGCCAGGCGTCAGGAACAATCTCTGCGCTGAACGCTGACTTCAACTCAGTAGTCAAAAAAGGACAAGTTATCGCGCAACTCGATCCGTCGGTCGCGCAAGCCCAGGTGCAACAGGCGCGCGCGAACTTAGAAAACGCGAAAGCGAGTTTGGCACAAGCGCGAGCTGGCGTTATTTCGTCACGTGCGGGCACGGCGGACGCTCAGGCGAAACTGCAAGCCGCACAATCTACAGTTCAAAACCAACAGTCGGGAGTTTCTGCAGCACAAGCCAACGTTGCCGTTCTCAAAGCTGAACGTGACGACGCGCAGAGTGCGTTGCGACAACAGGAGTCGCTCGCCGCAGCTGGCGTAGTTGCGAAACGCGACTTGGAGATCGCACAGACAGCCTTCAGAACGGCTGAGGCGCGTTACAGCCAGGCTCAGGCTCAACTCAACCAGGCGATGGTGAACGAGAAGTCATCTGCCGGCGCGGGACAAGCTCAAGCAACTGCACAAGTACAACAGTCGCAAGCGCAGGTGACCCAGGCACAAGCACAGGTACAACAAGCCGAAGCGCAGGTTCAGCAGTCACAGGCTGCATTAACCCTGGCTGAAGTGAATTTGAGTCACACCACGATAACTTCGCCAATCGACGGCGTTGTTGTTTCTCGTGACGTGAACGTCGGACAGACCGTTGCGGCGAGCTTGTCTGCGCCGACCTTGTTCACTATTGCGAACGACCTGACCAAGATGCAGGTGATCGCAAACATCGACCAGGCAGACATGGGTTTAGTCGAACAGGCCAAGGGTGCAACGTTTACTGTCGATGCATTCCCCGGCAAAGAGTTCAAAGGCGCGATTCAGCAAATGCGTTTGAATCCACAAAACGTGCAGAACGTCGTGACTTACAACGTTGTGTTTGATGTCGACAATCCTGAGCAGAAGTTGAAGCCAGGTATGACGGCAAATCTGACCATCACGATCGACGAACGTAACGATGTCTTGAAGGTTCCAAATTCAGGGTTGCGATTTAGACCACAGGGTGCCAGTGGTCAAAACAGAACTGGTAATGGTGCGGGCAACTGGCAAGGCGGACAGGGTGGAGGTCAGCGTCGTTCACAACAGCAGAGCGGTGATGCGAATGGTGCACAAAATGAAAATCGAGTGACGCCTTCGACGTCACCGGTTCTCCCAGGTCAAACAAGAATCGTTTGGGTCATGGGAAGCGACAAGAAACCGCAGCCGCGAAGAATCGTCGTTGGGCTAAGTGATGGAACGTCAACTGAAGTTACATCTGGAAATCTTCAGGAAGGCGACGTTGTCATCATCGGCGAGAACATCTCGTCGGATAACAAGACGAGTACAACCACGCAATCGCCATTCGGTGGTGGCCAACGTGGCGGCGTAGGTGGCCGACGATAAACTGTCGGGGCGGCACTCTGTGGCCGCCCTTCCAATAGATTTCTCGAGAGTTAAAAGGAACGACATGTCAGCAACATTCGAACAACAGGAAATCGGAACAGTCAACCCAAGCTTGATCGCAGAGATTCCGGAAGCGCGACCAGTAATTGAACTGGACCACATTCACAAAACCTACACGATGGGTGATGTTGAAGTTCACGCGCTACGAGGTGTGTCGTTGACCATACGCGAAGGTGAGTTTGTCGCAATCATGGGCACGTCAGGTTCAGGTAAGTCGACGACGATGAACATCCTCGGTTGTCTCGATCGTCCAACTCGTGGGAGTTACACTCTCGACGGTCAAGACGTGTCGAAGATGACTAAAGATGAACGCGCTGACATTCGAAGTCAGAAATTGGGATTCGTATTTCAGGGGTTCAATCTACTTTCGCGAACTTCCGCGATGGAAAACGTTGAGTTACCGATGCTCTATGCAGGCATCGATACGCAGGAGCGGCAGAAGCGCGCGACTGAAGCGTTGGCGGCAGTGGGACTTGCCGGTCGTGAACAAAATCATCCGAATCAGCTATCTGGCGGACAGCAACAACGCGTAGCCATTGCGCGTGCTTTGGTGAATCACCCGGCGATGATCCTGGCCGACGAACCAACGGGTAACCTTGATTCTCGTACGTCGATTGAAGTGATGGAAATTTTTCAACGCCTCAATCGTGAACAAGGAATAACACTCATTCTGGTTACGCATGAGCCTGACATCGCCGAGTACGCGCAACGCGTTGTTGTCTTCAAGGATGGAAAGATCAAGAAGGATTACAAGATTGAGAACCAGAGAGATGCAGCGGAGGAGTTGAAGAACTTGCCTGCTGTTGAAGATGAGGATGATGATGAGTAAGCAGAGCGGGGACAGGGTCCGCCTTCCCGACCTGCAAATCAGCGATTGATAGTTCTTTAGATTGAAAATCGGAAATCGGAAATAGCCATGACCTTCTTCATGATAGTTCGAATTGCTTACCGGGCGTTGGCGCGAAACAAGATGCGCGCAGCGTTGACGATGCTTGGTGTCATCATCGGTGTTGGTGCAGTGATCGCGATGGTGAGTATTGGGCAGGGCGCACAGGCATCTGTACAAGCGCAGATCTCCAGCTTCGGTACGAATCTCTTGTTTGTTACTGCTGGTGCTCAGAACGTCGGCGGCGTGCGCAGTGGAACTGGAGACAACGGAACCAACACTTTCACTGAAGATGATCTAGAGTCGATCAAACGTGAGGTGCCCAGCGTCTCAGCTGTTAGCCCAAGTGTAAATACTCGGCAGCAACTCGTAGTTGGTAATCAAAACTGGAATACCCAGATTCAAGGTGTCAGCCAGGACTTACCTGGAATTCGCAAGTGGACTGTTGACTCAGGCGAGTTTTTCACCGACGCCGATGTGCGTTCTTCGGCTCGTGTGATTGTTGTGGGACAGACAATCGTCGATAACCTTTTCTATGGCACTGATCCGGTTGGACAGTACGTACGAGTCATGGACCTGCCGTTCAGAATCGTTGGTGTGTTGGGACGTAAAGGACAGGATTCGCAAGGTCGCGACCAGGATGACACTGCGTTCGCGCCTTATACGACGGTTCAGAAGAAACTGCTTGGCTCGACTGTGATTCGTACCGCTTATGTCTCGGCTATTTCGGCTGATGCGACTTATACCGCCCAACTCCAAATATCAGAGCTGCTGCGACAGCGTCATAAACTTTCCGGTGGTCAGCCCGACGACTTCACCGTGCGCAACATGTCTGACGTTGCTGAGGCGGCGAATGAAACGAACAGCATCATGACGTGGCTGCTCGGAAGTATCGCCGGTGTGTCATTGTTAGTCGGTGGCATTGGGATCATGAACATCATGCTGGTGTCAGTGACTGAGCGTACACGTGAGATTGGTATTCGCATGGCAATCGGCGCTCGTTCGTCGGCAGTAAGGACTCAGTTTTTGATTGAGTCGATCGTGTTGAGTTTGACAGGTGGGTTGATTGGAATCCTGCTCGGGATCGTGGCGTCCCTGGTGATTCCGATGTTGCTTGGTTGGCCGACGCTGGTGTCGACGACGGCGATCGTTGGTTCAGTTCTATTCTCTGCTGCAGTGGGAATCTTCTTCGGCTACTACCCAGCGCGTAAGGCAGCAGCGTTGGATCCTATTGATGCGTTGAGATACGAGTAAGCGTCAATTTCAACATACTCTACTCTTCCTGAATTCCCCCAATCGCAGTTGGGGGGTTTTTTTCAGATCCTTGCTACTAAACACGCGACGACCTTCCTGGAGTCGCTGTTTCCAGAAAGGCTCTGAACGCATGCACCAACTGCCGTTGGTGGTATTTCCGCTTTCGGGTAACATGCCGCGCATGAACCCCAAACCCTTTCGGCCACGTGTGCTCGTAGTTTGTTTAGTCCTCGTCACCGCTCTCTTAACCAGCTCATTCACACCAGCTCAACGACGACCTGCAACTGCTAACCAACGTGCGAAGCGTCCAAAGCTGGTGCTACTCGTCGTAGTCGATCAATTCCGGTACGACTATCTCGAACGCTTCAGCGATCTCTTCACTGAAAACGGTGGCTTCAAACGTCTATTACGCGACGGCGCATCGTGGACTCAATCAAACTACGACCACATGCCCACCTACACAGCACCGGGACACGCAACAATGCTGACCGGCGCTTATCCTGCTGAATCGGGAATCGTCGGCAACGAATGGCCTGATCGCGCAACCGGCAGAAGGGTGACGAGCGTTTCCGATACAACCGTGAACTTGTTAGGCGGAGCTGCGAATGAGGGAGCATCGAGTCCGAAACGATTGATGAGCTCGACCGTCGGTGATGAACTTCGACTTGCGACTAATGAGCATTCCAAAGTGATTGGCATCTCAATAAAAGATCGCTCGGCGATTTTGCCAGCCGGTCGACACGCAAACGCAGCATACTGGTTCAGTACTAATTCGGGATCAATGGTGTCGTCAACTTACTACTTCAACGAACTACCTGCCTGGGTCACAACATTCAACAACTCGCGACCCGCCGACAAGTTCTTCAACTCCAAATGGGAACGCCTACTTCCTGAAAGTGAATACTCCAAACGCGCCAACGCCGATTCCCCAACCTGGGAAAACATCGGAAATCAAGCTGGCGACACGAACGCATTTCCGCACGTCTTAACTGGTGGACTCGCGAAATTAGATACCACTACCGCGACTGCGAATCGCGCTTTCTACAACGCACTCGATTACACTCCGTTCTCCAACGACATGCTAGTGGCATTCGCTCAACAGGCAATCACGAATGAACAACTTGGCGCGGACGACGACACTGATGTGCTGAGCGTCAGCTTTTCAGCTAACGACTACGTGGGCCATCGATACGGTCCTTACAGCCAGGAGATGATGGACATAACCCTACGAGTTGATCGTCAAATCGGCATGCTGCTCGACTTTGTGAATGCCAAGGTTGGCCTGACAAACACTCTTGTCGCGTTCACCGCCGATCATGGAGTGGCGCCGATCCCAGAACATGCTGGAGCGCTTGGACTCGGTGGAAGCCGGATAAAAGTTGCTGATTTGTTTGGCGCCATGAACAGCGCAATCAGTGCGCGCTACAACCCGCAAAACAAAACGCCTGATCCAACTGCGGACTACTTGTACAAGAACGCTAGTGGCACCACATCGGACGCGTTCATGAACAACAACTTGTATTTCAACTACGCGGCACTGAAGCGAGACGGAGTAAGTCTCGATGAGATAACTCAGATAGCGGGGGAGGCTGCGTTGACAGTTCCTGGAATAGCACGGTACTTCACACGACCTCAATTAGAACGCGGTCAGACATCGATCACCGATCCAATCGAGCGTCGTGCTGTTCACGGTTTCTATCCGCCTCGCAGTGGCGACCTGGTTTTGATTACTGAACCGTACAAGTACCTCGGTGACACGATCACCGCTACACACGGCACTCCCTATTCTTACGATACGAACGTTCCAACTATTCTGATGGGCGCGGGTGTAACTCCTGGTCGTTATTACGAAGCGGCAACTCCAGCTGACATCGCACCCACTATCTGCGCGATCTTGGGAGTGACTAAACCAAGCTCAGCAACTGGTCGGGTGTTGATAGAAGCGCTGAAGAAGTAGCAATGTCCGATAAGCTTCATCAGCTTGTCGTGTCTCTGTAGTGCGTGGACTGTCGCTAATGGAGGTCACGACAAGCTAAAGAGTATCGGACATTTTCACCGTAACTTTTCGACTCCTTCACAGTTTTACTATTAGAAAACCGGCGCTACGAAGGATAGCGAGACTTGAGTCAGGCACCTGAATCCGACGAACGGCTCCTGATCGAAGCTGCTCAGAAGGACCCGAGCCGCTTTGCGGAGCTCTACGAAAAGAATTTTCACCGCGTCTACGCTTACGTTGCGCGGCGTGTTCGTGATCGTGCGGAAACCCAGGACCTGACTGCGCACGTCTTCCAACAAGCTTTAGCGAATCTCGATAAATTCAAATGGCGTGGGACACCCTTTGTAGCCTGGCTCTATCGAATCGCTTCTAATGCGATCGCCGACCAGGCGCGACGTAAAGTGCGTGAAACTAACGAACAACCGAATGCCGTAAGCGACGTCGCGACGCAGGACGATCTCGAGCAGGTCGAACGACGCGCGCAACTGTTCCAGGCGGTTGAGACGCTGCCGGAAGATCAGCGTCGCGTTATCGTCATGCGCTTCGCCGAAGAAAAGAGCATTCGCGAAATTGCTGATGAGTTACAGCGCAGCGAAGGTGCAGTAAAGCAACTTCAATTTCGCGGCCTGGAGAATTTGCGAAATCGTCTGAGTACTAACTGAGTAACAGCATGGCTGAACGATCAATCATTGACCAACTAGACGACGCTGTCTCCGCGTTGCTGGCAAAGCCGCCGGTTGATTGGTCTGTCGACGATCCAACGGTAGCGAGCCTCGTCGCCGTTGCGGACGAACTGCGTGGTCTACCACGTGAAGACTTCCGAGCACAGCTGCGTTCAGAGTTTCCAACGAGTTCGAATGAATTTAGCGATGCTCCTGTTTCGCAAGCTCAGCCCGTGTTCTCAGTTTACCTGGCGGTCGACAACGCCAAGGCCGCAATCGAGTTTTACAAACAGGCGTTCGGTGCTACCGAGTTGATGCGACTAAATCACGGTGACAAGATCGGTCACGCTCAACTTCGCATCGGCACAATGCTGGTCATGTTGGCAGATGAATATCCTGAGTACGGGGTGCTGAGTCCGAAAACTCTCGGCGGCTCGCCGGTGAGACTGCACCTCGACGTTGTAGACGTTGATAGTTTTGTCGAACACGCCGTAGCAGTTGGCGCAAAGCTTACTCATGCGATTACGGATCAGTTTTACGGTGCTCGTTCCGGACAAGTGACGGACCCGTTCGGTTACACCTGGATCGTTGCCACTCACAAAGAGGATGTGTCGACGGAAGAAATGCAAAGGCGACTAGACAAGATGTCACAGCCGAGACCACAAGAAGAAGAGCAGCATAAGCATGGACGACCTGAAGGTTTCCACAGCGTGACGCCGTACATCACTGTGCAACAACCGGGTGAGTTGATCGACTTTTTGACGACTGCATTCGGAGCTGAAGAGAAGTTTCGCACGACAGGTTCGGCGGGAGGTATGCACGCCGAGGTACGCATCGGAGATTCGATGGTGATGATCGGCGGTGCGCCACACATTCCAGCAATGCCGACCGCTATTCACCTTTACATTCCCGATGTGGATGCTGCCTATCAACGCGCAGTGGACGCTGGTGCGAAGTCGTTGATGGAACCAACGGATCAGCCTTACGGCGAACGTGGTGCTGGCGTGGAAGATCTCGGAGGTAATCGCTGGTACATAGCAACCCCGTTCGTACCTTTGACTGACATCGCAAAGGACCTGCGCACGGTCACTGTCTACTTCCACCCAATCGGGGCACAAGGCTTCATCGACTTTTTAACTAACGCATTCGGCGCGACTGAACTGATGCGTCATGCTGAGAACGACATGATCATGCATGCGAAAGTTCAGGTTGGCGATTCGGTTATCGAGTTAGGTGAAGCGCGCACTCCGGATCAACCTTTACCGACAGCGATCTATTTGTACGTCGATGACGTGGATATGATGTATGAGAGAGCAGTGAATGCGGGAGGTACCTCGATGCAACCTCCAACGAACCAGGACTATGGTGATCGCAACGCGTGGGTTAAGGATCCGTTCGACAATGTCTGGTACATCGCCTCGCCTGTTAGAACAGCGTGACAATGTCCGAGACGCTTTAGCTTGTCGTGATTTGAGAAAGCTAACCACATAGACTCAAAGGCACTGCCAGAGAAAAAATACAGGTCTCTTCTTACTTAGTGCCGTTAAGTCTTTGTGGTTAAGGTCTACGAGTCACGACAAGCTGAAGCGTGTCGGACATTGGTTCGCTAACTTCTTTAGCCGACTTTTGGTCGAGTGTATTCAGTCGCGTATTTCGGTGGTTCAATTCCTTCAGGCAAGACCGGATCTTTGATTGGATCTCCTGCCACTAATTTCAACGGAACCACTCCCGCCCAGATCGGCAGCGCATAATCTTCTTCATCATCGATGGGTGGACCAGTGCGAATCTTCGCCGAAGCCTCTTCCAACGGCAGACACAAAACTGAAGTCTGTTTCAACTCCACGTCAGTCGGCTCACGCACATCATTCCAACGCCCCTTCACGACCTGTTCGGAAAACGCAAACAGCGCCGAGTTCTTCTTTTCGGGATCGGTCACCAGCGTTGCACGTCCAAACACAACAACCGAGCGATAGTTGATCGAATGATGAAAAGCTGAACGCGCCAACACGAGCCCATCAATGAGCGTTACTGTAACGCAGGCATCGACTCCACCTGACAGTGTGCGCAACATGCGACTCGCTTGCGAACCATGGATGTAAAGTTTGTCCTCAACGCGTGCATAACCTGTCGGTATCACGAAAGGCTGTCCATCGACAACAAAACCAACGTGACAGATAAAGCCTTCGTCGAGAATGTTGTAGACAGTTTCGTGATCGAAGTGACCTCGCTTGGCGAGCCGTTTTAAGTTTGTGCGATTTGTTTGAGGGAATGTCATGGGAGGAATAGTAAAGAAGTTAGCAGGATTAGTGAAAGCGAGTAAGAAGATGTAGCACGGTCCGACTTCTTACGTTCAATCATTCAGAGCGTCAGCCTTGGATTCGTGGATGCTTTGGTACCGAAAAAAAAGATCCACGAAGCGACACCAAATAACAAACGTGCTACAGGCGGAATAGAGAAACTCCGTGGGATTCTGAGTTAGAAGCTGATTGGGTTTGTTGTTGTGAACTGAGAAGTGGCACTACAACTAACAAGGATCGGAAAGAGTATCCAATCCTTGTTAGTCGCCGTTTTTGAAGATTGGGTTACGTGAAAGGCCGTTTCGTTCGAAATGCTAGACGAGCTTATTCCTTACTCTTGTCAGCGGAGTCCGCTTGTTTGTCTGCCGATTCAGTTTCGACCGCGACAGCCGATCGAGTGAACCTGATATTGCCGTTAATTCCCTTCGCGTAGATCGGCGAGCCACCATTGCCAATTCGACCTGTGTACTTGTTGCCATGCTTAGTTCGGTCCAAGGTAACGTCTGAAAGGTCTTCAATCACGGAGCCGTTGATGCCGTGAATGTCGATGTCGGCGTCAAGCTTGTCGACCAACTGTAACTCGATGTTGCCGTTGATGCCGCCGAGTTCTAATCCTTGTGACCCAACTTGTTTCACGCCAACTGACATGTTGCCGTTAATACCTTTGAATTCACCCGCGCCACTGAAGCTGGCAATTTGAACTTTGCCGTTCACGCCACGCACATCAACTGGGCCATCCACCTCGCCAACAATCAACGCGCCATTAACTCCCTTGGCGTGCAACGCAATCTGACGAGGCAGTTTGAGAGTTATTCGCTCTGAAGGTTTCCTGCCAAAGAGACGTTCGAAGAAACCAACATCTCCTTTCTCGCCGTGGATTCGGAGACTGTTGGCATCTGCTTCGACAGTGATCTTGCGACGAGTTAAGGCTTCCTGGCTCACGGCTCTTCGTTCAATCAACACCTCGGCAGTCTTGGAGTCTGACGTTTCAATCTTGATGCTGCCATTGATATTTAAGATTTCGACAGAAGCTCCCGGCGCTAACTCGTAACTCTGACGAATCTCTTCACGAGTATCTTCAGCGGTATTTCGCGACACCAATTTGTCGAAATCGCTGGCTTTTGAGTGTGATCGAACAATACCAGCGACGCCAGCAATGCCTAACAACGCAACCAGAATCAGTATTCGTTTCATGAAGATTCCTCAGTTCGGGGTTGAAAAGTGACTGCCGGAGTTTGTAACGACAGGAGCGTGGGATTAGTTCGGAGAAATGTCCGATACGCTTTAGCTTGTCGTGACTAAAGATCGCGGCGCCCTCAAACCTATCCGATTCAACTCGTTCAATGTTGGTTTCAGGCGACGCATTGTTAAGTCACAACCAGCTAAAGCGTATCGGACATTTACCTTGACATCGATTTGACTGGCCCCTAGAGTCAGCAGCTAACAAATCGCACCGCATCTAACTCCCCCGACCTAATCGCCCTACACGCACAAACTATGACCGAACGGGATTTGAAAGATTTGAAAGTACTGCTGGTTGAGGACGTCGAGGACACGAGGTTATTCATGCGCCTCGAACTCGAGCAGCACGGATTCATCGTCATCGAAGCAGCCGATGGCAAAACCGCGGTGGACCTCGCCGAAAGCGAGAGTCCGGAAGTTATTTTGATGGACCTCTCGCTGCCCATCATGGATGGGTTCGACGCCACCAAGCTGATCAGACAAAGTGAGTCGCTGAAAAGCGTTCCCATAATCGCGATAACTGCGCACCAGGAAACGGACTTTCGTTCCGGTGCAAAAGACTCGGGCTTTGACGCCTACGTCACCAAGCCGATAGATATCTACTGGCTCAAAGGCTTAATTACTGATTTATCAAATTCCCAATGAGTTCAGTTCAGTCAGTCATAGCCATCCGCGATATTGAAACCGTCTCAGAGTTGCGCCAGGTGGAACAACTTCAAAAAGAGGTTTGGGGTGTTGACGATCGCGACGTGTTACCAGCGCTGGCGATGATCCCGATGAGACAAGTCGGTGGGGTTCTGCTCGGAGCTTTCGATACTGAAAAGCTAGTTGGGTTTTCATTTGCTTTCCCAGGCTTCGAGGAAGGTCAACCTATTCTGCATTCAGACATGCTTGCCGTGCTGCCGGACTATCGTTCACTTGGTCTTGGTCTACAACTCAAACTCGCTCAGCGAGAACAAGCATTGAAAAAAGGCATCGATACGATCACATGGACGTTTGATCCGCTCCAGTCGTTGAATGCGAATCTAAACTTCGGGAAGCTCGGTGTCGTTTCGGATCGTTACTTCGTCAACTACTATGGCGAAACAACTAGTTTCCTTCACAGCACCGGAACTGATCGTCTTTGGGTTAAGTGGAAACTCAGTAGCAAATGGGTCACAGATCGAATCGAACGCTACGCGAAGAACGAAGTGTTTCAAGAGTTGCTGCCAACAATCGTGAGTGTTGGTGACGAAGAACAGCCTCTTGTCGCGTTGAGTAGCGATTCACCGAAAGTTTTTCTTGATGTGCCGGTTGATTACAACCGCCTGGTGAAAGAGAAGCATGCTGTGGCAGTTTCGTGGCGCGAGGCCACGCGAGAAGCATTCATCACGGCAGTCGCCAAGGGATATGCCGTTCAAGATTTTTCGTTGGTTAAGACTGAAAGACGAACCTTCGGTAGATACCTTTTAGTAAATCACTGACTGCGGTGACGCAGTACCACACCTGGCTTTGCGCCGGTAACTTTGTCTCCATCCCAAACTTCACGCCCGTTCACGAAAACTTTTTTGATTCCCGCAGCAATCAACTGAGGCTTTTCGAAAGTTGAGCGATCTATTACCTCGTTCGGATCTAACAAAACCAAATCCGATCGATAACCTACTTTTACAAGTCCACGATCTTTTAGACCAAGTCGCGAGGCTGGCAACGAAGTCATCTTGCGAATCGCTTCCTGCAGCGTGAACCAATGACGCTCACGTGCAAACAATCCGAGAACGCGGGGAAAACTGCCGGCACCTCTCGGATGTCTTGACCCAACACCGCCGTCACTACTCACCATCACCCACGGCTGCTGGTAAAAGGTTTTAATATCGGAGTCCTTCATTGAGTGACAAACAACACCCGCACCACCGTCTTTAACAATCTGCATGTACAACTGAACGGGCGTGACGTTGTTGCTTTTCGCGATTTCTTCCATTGACTTGAACTCGTAGTCAGGATGCGCACGACAACTAACGATCGTGATGTTTGCCGCACCTCCTACATCAGCGATTGCTCTCGCGACGTCAACTGGATCGTCATGTTTTCCACTGGGAACTAGAACTCGAATCGTTGAACTCCACGCATCGTAAGGATAACAGTCTGCAGTGATGTCCAGTCCACTTCGTCTAGCTCGTTCTATCAGACGCACAGCTTTAAGAGACTGGCCCCAAACACCTACGGTTCCCAGTTTTATGTGCGACACCTGCGCTGGAAGTTTTGCTTCACGAGCAATTCGAATTAATTCTTCAAACGACTCAAACGATTTGTCCGCCTCGTCGCGCATGTGGCTAATGTAGATGCCGCGATACTTGCCGGCAACTTGTGCGAGCGCAATGATCTCTTCTGTTGTCGCAGGTTTGCCAGTTTCATATTCGAGTCCCGTCGATAGTCCGAAAGCACCGTCGCGCATTCCTTGATCGACAAGACTTTTCATCTTCTCGATCTCTGCAGGCGTTGCCTGACGATTCGTGTCTTCACCCATGATCTTCGAACGAACAGTTGCGTGACCAACAAAAGTGAGCACGTTGACTGCAACTGGATTGCGTTCAAGATTCTGAAAGTAATCAGCGATAGGAAAAGGTGAACCACCGTCTTGTCCGATGGCGAGTGTCGTTATGCCTTGTGAGACTTGAGTCGCAGCGGATGGTTCTTCTGCGAGTCCACGATCGGAGTGATTGTGTGTGTCGATGAAACCCGGCGCGAGTACCAGACCTTTAGCGTCGATGAGTCGCGCATTCGGCGGTATCTGCACTTTGCCGGTTTGGCCAACTGCGGCAATCGAATCGCCTCTTAAGATCACGACTGCGTTTCTAAGCGGCGCTCGTCCCGATCCATCCATCAATGTCGCGTTAATAATTGCGACTAACTCAGGTGGCTGGCGTAGTAAGCTAGTTTCCGCCGATGAAAAGCAAGTAAGGGTAATGAGCAGGGTTGTGGAGAAAGCGAGAAGACGCAGTTTTAGCATGCGAGACGATGGCTCCGAGTTATTGATCGAGAGAAACGAATCTGAGAGCGTGTGCAAAGCGTGGTTCTTCGTGTACTACCGACTAGCACTATGAACATGACGTCCTTTTGGGGCGAAGAAGCTCAAACCTACGAAAGACTCTTCAGAGGCTCTCGCAAAACTGGATTTGCTGTGAGTCTTTTCTTCGTGCTATTTCGTGTGCTTTTGTGGATGGCTCTTAATGGTTCGAAAAAAAGCTATCCACGAAACCACACGAAATAACACAAAAAACCCAAGCGCGCGATTTGCAGGGGCCTCTTAAGGTTTCTTATTTGCCGTCACGTAATCCTGAAGCTTTTTCTTTTCAGGATATTCAGGGACCTTCTTCAGAAACTGCTCATACTCAAAGGCTGCTTTGTCTTTCAGACCAACGGCGTTGTAGAGAGTTGCTAAACGCAAGTGCGCTTCGGCCATTCCTACGGGATCTAATTTGAGTGCTTCGTAAAAGTAAGTGACGGCCTTCGAACCCTTCTTCGTCTGCAGATACGCTTCGCCCAAATAATAATTTGCCGCCGCTGATTCAGGCTTGGCTTCCAGGGCTTTGGTTAGAACTTCGATCGCTCCGTCGAAGTTACTTTGCATCACACGTAAACGACCAAGATTCATCAAGGCGAGAAAGAATCCTGGCTTTACTTTCGTCGCTTGAAGATAGGCACTCTCGGCATCAGCGAAACTTTTTTGCGCGAGGTAAACAGTTCCCAATTCGGTAAACGCCTGGAAATCGTTTGGGTCATCGGCAACAATCGACTTAAATCCGGTAACTGCTTCATCGTATTTCTTTGCGTCAGCGGCCGATTGGGCCTTCTCAAATTTTTTCTGGTTCTGAGAAGAACGGCTATATAAGTCGGCTACACTGATGTTGGTGCTTTTAGTGCTCGACCCAGCACCAGGATTAGCTTTCCACTGCAGCTCGATGTCTTGACGCGTATCAGCCTTGAAGTTGGTGCGAAGAAGTTCGACTCGGACTCGAGTGATCTCGTTACTCTCAAATTCTACCGCAAGAAAGTAAATTCCGGTCGGTAGGTTTAAGAAACGAAATCTTCCGCCATTGGAAACTTTTTGACGCGCGGCTACTGCCCCGTTGTCGGAGTACAAGATCAGATCGTAAGAAATTGATTTCGAGTTTGGGTCCGCATTTCTTTCATCGACCTTGAAATCTCCGTACAAGATCTGAGTACCCTGCGCTTGAATAGCACCGTTACCCAACCAACCGAAGGTCAACGTCAGCAGCAAGAGACAGAACAATAATTTCCTACTTTTGAGGTTGGATGGAACAGATAAAAACCTGCAGCGGGTCAAAGAAGTAGTAGTCATACATCTTCCTCCTACGAGTGCCAGACGTGAGTCGCCAATATAACAAACCAATAGAGAACTCTACGATCAATAAACAACGGGCCAAGCTTTGCAGCTCGGCCCGTCGGAAAAGTATATCGCTTAAACTGACTTAGAACTCATACCGGAAACCGAACTGCATTACGCGACGATCACCTTGAATCGCGCCGAACGCTGACCAGTTGGGTGGCGGAGTTGAAATCTGCGGATCGACAACCAAACCGTAGCCGGTTCGACCACCGACCAACGCACCCATTCGTTGAGTGTTAGTCACGTTGAAGGCCTCGAAGCGAAGTTCAAGTTTTTGAGTTTCGCTCCATGGCATCACGAAGTTCTTCGACATACCCATATCAAGTACTACGTAGCCGGGCAGTCGGAACACATTGCGATCGCCGGTCTCACCTGGCTTCGCATTGCGGAAGCTTTGATAAGCAGCCTTCACATTGCAGCCAAACAGTGCTGGTGCATCTACGCCGCCGCGATTTGGACATGCTTCGATCCCGGCAACTGTGCGTACCCCGTTACTCTGGACGTTCCAGTTCGTCGACCAGGTAGCAGCGTCAAACGGAGCTGAAATCGGCAGTCCTGAATTCCATCGGAAGATGCTGGATAGCTGCCATCCACCAACGATCTGATTCAACACACCGTTGTTGACATTGAGCCACTTCCCACGTCCGATTGGTAACTGGTAAACCGAATTCATGTTGATGATGTGGCGGACATCAAAATCCGAAACCGAACGATTGTCTCGTTGCTTGATCGGATTAAGAATGAACGACGCACCAAAGCTGCCGCTGTTTTGAAGTCCTGAAGCATCATCCATGGATTTCGAGAAGGTGTAATTGAAATCCAGAAGCAGAGACGTGCCCAGACGTTCTCGCAACGACACCGTTGCTCCGTGATAGAGCGAGTTGGCGACCGTGCTGAACGAGGAAAGGGCACCGTACTGTGGCTGATAGAACAACAATCCCAAACCTGCAGCATCGAGGGCATTATCCATGTCAGCTTGGGTAGTGGTCCAATCCGGTCCATTGAAAATGAACGCATCACCATAAACAGCCTGCGTAGCGTTTGCCGCAAGACCGGCACGGCTGGCGCCTAGCATGTTGCGCGCAAAGTTTGGAACGTTGCCGAATAGATTTTCGAAGAACGGAATCGCCGGAATCTGGTTGATTGGCGTTCCGTTACGACGATAGTCTTCAAGAATTCCCGCCGCCGCGTACCAATCTGTTTGCGATTTCACGTCGACGATGTTGTTCGGCATCATCACGTCGCGCGACGCGAGCAGGTTGTGAGCCTCCCGACCCAGGTAAGACAGTTGCAGCGTCAAACCTTTTGGTAGTTCGCGCTCAAAGGTGAAATTCCAGCTGTAGTTGATTGGCGAAACGATCGCGGAATCCAGCGATGATTCGATGCGCAACGAAAAGTCAGCTGGCTGTTGCTGTGGGAAACTTTGCCGGGTTGGAATCACTACGCCAGTCAAGTTTCGAACAGGCATTGAATAGGACGTGAACAGCGGACATGGACGATTCGTGAAATTGCAGTTGTTCGTCGGACTGGTCTGACTCGAAACGAAACCAAGAGAGTTGTTCAAGTCAAATCGGACGGCGAGTTGCTGACCGATGTAGTCATTCGTAACTGCAAAACCACCACGCAGTACTGATTCACTGTTAGAGCCAAACAGCTTCGCCATGAAACCTTCCTTAAAGTCAGGAGAGTAGGCCACAGCGAATCGTGGTTGGAAATTATTCTTGTCCATCGGATACATGGACGGTTTACCGTTCTTCTTACCCGAGAGATCCACGGTTAAAGTTTGAGTGTAGTTTTGACCTTTTCTCGCAGCCTCTAGTCTGCGTTCGAAGTAATCACTTAGACCAATACTGGGCGCCGCTTCAAAACCATTTGTCTCCCAGATTGGCTCACTCAGACCGTAGCGCAGGCCATACGACAAAGTCAGATTTGATCTGATCTTCCAAGAGTCCTGTCCATAGAAATCGAATTCCCGAGTATTGAACTCACGTTGAGTCGCCGTACCGGACGGAAGCAAGGTTCCGTCTTTATCGAAAGTAAATCTCGCGGTATAGGTTGAGAGACGTCCTAGCAAAGCTGCGGTAGCGTTCTGGACCACAGAGCTTTGACCAGCACCAAGTGCAGAGAATGCACCGATGGCGTTCGAAAGGATTGCTCCTGACGATTGGTAGTAGGAAGGATTTGTGTATGCGGTGTCAAACGCATTAGCAAATGTCGCACGTGCGTTACTGATCAACCGAACGTTGGTACCAAACTGGTAAGTATGGTTTCCCTTGATCCAGTTAAGGTCGTCCGTGAAATTCTGGGTTGGAGTTGTGCGAGATACCGTTCGCGAATCCAGAACCGGGAAGAAAATGAAGCGGAAGTAAATCTCATTCTTTGCGGCGTCACCTTGTTGAGTAAATGCTTCTCGGGTGATTCCGTAATTGAAGTGATTCACCAAAGTGTTGGAGAAACTCCAGGTATCACCAATCGCCACGCCCCAGGGATGTGACCAGGTATTTGGTTTCGGCGTATCGGGAAATGCCGGAGTGTTTGCGATCGTGTCGCTCTGATATGAGATACGAGCGAAGAGCGAATGCCTGTCAGTTAGATTCAAGTCAAACTTAGCTTGTTGGGAATTTAGTTTGACCGGCAGTGGTGCATTAAATCTATAACCAGCAGTGTTTAGCAGAACGGTTCCACCAGACGACTTGAAACTATCGCCGCTGGTACCGAAATCATTAGCCGGATACTTAGCGGCTGCTGCTGCCAGGGCGGCTACGGCAATCGGGTTCTGCCCATTTAAGCCTGGGAAAATCGTCAGGAAGTTTGCAGTGTTAACGGTCGTCACACCACCGGCTGGATTGACGTAACGAAGTTCGCCACGTCCGAGACTTGGCAGTGGCACCGTTCTGACAACAGTAGTCTGACTTTGATCTCGACGACCATCCAAGTTGTAGAAGAAGAACAGTCGATTCTTGATGATTGGGCCACCGATAGCGCCACCAAACGTGTTCCTAATCAAAGCGGGACGTGGCACACCGCTACGATTGTTGAAAAAGTCGTTCGCCGTGAGGATGGTCGGACGATGAAACCAGAATAAAGCACCATTGAACTCGTTCGTGCCGCTCTTTGTTGTGACGGCGATCTGGGCGCCAGAGGATCGTCCAGCCTGCGCGTTGGAGTTAACTGTAACAACACGAAACTCCTCAATCGCTTCCGCACTTAGTCGCAGTACGGTGTTGCTGTCTGGCGCAACATTCGAGCTCGAGGTGGTGCCGAGTTGATTTGTCTGGGCTTCATTAATATCAACACCATCCAGAGTTACGTTTGACTGGTCCGAACGTGCACCGGCGACATAGCCTTCGCGCGTTACCCCAGGTTGAAGTGTTAGAAAGCTCGCGACGTTGCGAGCCTCGGAAGGCAACTGCGTGATTTGCTTGTTGACGATATTGTTGCCGAGAGTAGCGTCTTCACGATTTACTAAAACATCTGAGCCGGCGCTAACAGTAACTACCTCGCTTACGCTTCCTACTTCAAGAGTGACGTCAACTGGGGTCGCACTCGCGATCAGAGCGTGAATTTCATTGACCTGTGCTTTCTTAAACCCCTTCGCTTCAACATCAATCTTATAGTCACCGACCTGAATCAATTCGAAAGAGTAAGTTCCATTCTCAGTTGTCGTAGTTGTGCGTGTCTGACCAGTACCGATGCTTGTTAGCGTTATCGTGGCACCAGCGATCACGTTTGACTGCGGATCGACGCAGTTCCGTTTTGGCCAAAGACAGGCAGCGCAACAAAGAGTGATAAGCAAATGCCCAGCAACAGCATTTCGCGGCGGCCTACCGACCTTCGTCTATTCATTAGGGTCTCCTCCGGTTAGTGAAAATGTTCTGGGATTCTCAGGTGGGTATGAAGCTTCGCGATGATGTCACCGACCTCATCGCTCGTCCCCATCACGAGAATCTCGAGCTGAACCAAGTTGTACCTAGGTAGAGTCTGAAAGCTTAGCGATAAACCTTAATGGCTTTGAGGTTTATCGTTGCAGCTACTATTCCGTGAGCAAAATGAATTGCTCAAAGCCAAAATCATGGAGTATTTCTGGCAAATTTTGAATTCTGGAAACTTGAAGTGGCCACAGTATATCCAAAAATCTGGCCTCGTCTATAAAAATTCGGAATCAGGGAAGCCAAAACCTCGAAAGCTGCACGTCAAAATAAAAAACGAGCCGAGGACTTGCCTCGGCTCGTGAAAGTACCAGTTTGTACGTCAGTTAGAAGGTATAACGAAGGGCGAACTGCATGATGCGCCCAGCTTTCGTTTCACCCAACGGTGCCTGAGTAGCGGTCATATTGCCGAAACCAACGGGTGCTTGTCCGCCCAGCAGGAATGGATCCTGGGTGACACCTGTGCCGTTGAATCCCGTCAATCGCTGAGTGTTCGTAACGTTGAAAACTTCCCACCGGAACGTCAACGCTTGTCCTTCCCAAGGCATCTTGAAAGTCTTGTGAAGACCCGCATCGAGAGTGAAATAACCTGGTGATCGAAGTGTGTTGCGGTCACCGGCTTCACCTGGCATCGGATCTCTATAACTCAAGAATGCAGCCTGGGGATCTGCGAAAAGATTCGGCTCGCCATTGAAATCGCCCGGATGGGTTTGCACTGGACGAACCGAAATCATTCCCGAAGACACCTGCCAGTTTGTTGCCCAACGTTGGAATGCGAATGGACGACCGGCCGGCCCGGTAGGCAGTCCTGAGTTCCAACGGAAAATGCCAGTTAGATCCCAACCGCCGAGCACTCCGTTCGTCAATTTTCCAGCACCACTAAACAGCTTCTTGCCGCGACCAAATGGCAGGCCGATCAGCCAGTTCGCAGTGATGTTGTGCCGAATATCGAAATCGGAGTTCGCGTAGTTGAGTTCTGGATTGAGCGGATTGAAGATCAACGATGCAGCATTGAAGTTCCCAGCGTTCTGCAGACCTGAAGCATCGTCGAGGGAGTGTGCCAAAGTGTAATTGAAGTCAAACACGACATCGTTCGACAACCTTTGACGAACACTTAGCTGAGCTGAGTTGTAGTTCGAATACCCAAAAGTCGACCACGTGTTGAGTGCCGCGTACTGGGGATTGACGAACGTGTTGTTGAAGATCGAAGCGGGTTTATCGTCCCAACGTGCACTCGATTGTAGGAACGTGTAGTCGGTTGAGCTTTGACCACCAACAGACGCGAGTGCAATGCGACGATAAGCTGCTTGCGTGGCGGTCAATGTTCGGTTGACGCCAAGCACTGCAAAGGTTCCAGCGATACCGGGTAGAACATTTTCGAAGAACGGAATCGGTTGAACAGAAGTGATTGGGACGCCCGCATAACGGAGATCGATCAGGGCGTGCATTGCTTCGTAGAAAGTCTGACCTGACTTAATGTCACGAATGTTGTTGAAGTGCATGATGTCGCGTTGAGCTAACAGGTTTCTGGCGAAGCGACCAACGTAACTTGCTTCGATCGAAAGGCCTTTACCTACTTCACGCGCATACGATGCGTTCCAACTGTAATTGACTGGTGTGGTGAGAGTGTCGTCGAGTGATGTCTCGATTCGTTCAGCACCGTTTGGTAGTTGATTCAACGGGAAGCTGATGGTGTTGTTGAACAAGCCAATAACTCCGGGGAGAGTTCTAACGTTCTGCGAACCGCCGCTAAACAATGGCGCCAAGTTAGAGCTCACGTTGTAGGTGTTCACCGGAAGAGTGATCGCGGAAGCGAAACCGAGTTGGTTATTGAGATCAAAGTTAACTGCCAACTGGCTACCGATGCGATCATAAGTGGTGCGGAAACCGCCACGGAGAACCGCTTTACCTTCACGACCGATTAACTTGCCCCAGAAGTTGTCTGGCAACATTGGCGACCAAGCGACTGCAACTACTGGCGCAAAGTTGTTCCAGTCTTGATGATAAAAATCAGGTTTTCCATTTGCTCGACCTGAACGATCAAGCAAGATCGGATCATTAAACGGAACACCCGCATCTGCGCTGCGTTTCCGTTGTTCAAAGTAAGCACCCAGGCTCGTGGTTGGCTGCGACTGCAGGCCATTGACTTCATAAACCGGAGTCGACGTTCCCCAACGGAGACCGTAGGTTAAGGTGAGATTCGATCTCATGCGCCACTGATCCTGCAAATAGACCTCATACTCCTGGGTCGCAAAGGTTCGATCAGCAGACACGCCGGCCGGAAGTAGCTTGCCGTCAGCGTCGTACAGGAAGTTCGCCGTGTACTGAGAGAAACGACCGATGACTGCCGAAAGAATATTTCTCAACGGAGTTAACGAACTGCTGCCTACATCTCCGAAGATCGCCGCACCCGTTCCATCAGCACCCGCCGAAGTAAGTACAGCAGATGAAGCGTTGTAACCGGATGGATTAGTCGTCAATGTGTCAAAGGAGTTCTGAAACGACTGACGAGTGTTTTTGATTAGTCTGACGTTACCACCAAACTGTAACGTGTGATTGCCCTTCACTAACGTGACGTCGTCAACAAAGTTATGAACTGGAGTGACGCGGGTAAGACCGGTTGTGAGTAGGGGATTGAAGATAAACCGAAACTGTATGTTGTTTGCAGTTTGGTCACCTTGTCGCGAAAACGCGGCGCGAGTTAGGCCATATGTAAACCGGTTAATCAGGTTGTTCGACAGTGTCCATGAATGACCGATACCAATACCTTTCGGGTGATACCAGATCGTGGGAGCCTGCTGATCAGGAAACGTCGGCGCCAATCCGATATTGTCTTCCTGGTAGTTGCCACGAACAAACAACGTCTGACGATCAGTCAGGTTAAAGTCCAGTTTGGCAGTGTACGTGTCATAGTTTGTCGGGGTCGATGCGTTAAAGCGAAACCCACCAGTGTTGATGCCATCGCCAACAGTCGTGTCGTTCGCGACGTAACGTTGGGTTTTATCCTTGAGAAAAGCGATCGCCGCCGGATTCACACCAGGCGTTACACCATTTGCTGCGATGTACGCAGCATTTATCTGAGCTGCGTTTAGACACTTGAATCCGGACGGAGTGCCCGCCGGACACGAAGGATCACTGGCACCACTCGCAGTGCGATAGCGGATGATTCCCTGCCCTACGTGTTGAAGTGGAACAACCTGCAACACCTGACTGGAGGTTGCTTCTCGAAAACCTTCATAAGCAAAGAAGAAGAATGCGCGGTCATGTTTGATTGGCCCGCCCACTGAACCACCAAAGAAATTCCTAAGCAGCGGTGGGCGCCCAAGTCTTGGCTCACCTACCTTGGCAGTACCACTCAACACTTGCGGATCAGTTGCCACGAAGCGACCAGCTCTGTTGCCGAAGAAATCGTTCGCAGTTGTGACTGTGTTGCGATGGTATTCGAATAGTGAACCGTGCCAGTCGTTGGTACCTGACTTCGTCACTAGCGAAACTTGCGCACCGGAAGAGCGCCCGGTGTCCGCATTCGGGTTGGTAGTTACGACGCGAAACTCCTGCACTGAATCTCGCATCACGCGCAGTACACTCGAGAAGGCCTGGTTCGTTACAACGTCCAGACCACTCTGTTGTTCATTTACGTCTACGCCGTCGAGCGTGATGTTTGCCTGGTCGGAACGTCCGCCGTTGACGAAGCCTGTGCGTGTAACACCTGGCTGCAACGAAAGAAGTCCGACAACGTTTCCGGCGTTGAGTGGAAGCTCTGTGATACGACGCGATTCAAACGTATTACCAATGGTCGCGTCCGAGGTGTTGATTGGAGCATCTCCACCAGCAGTGACACTCACTGTTTCGGAGACGTTTCCAACTTCAAGGGAAATGTCGATGCTCGTGGGTGTATCGACTAACGCCTGCACTTCGGAGATCGCCGACTTCTTGAATCCAGTTGATTCGACCTCGATTCGATAGGTGCCTGGGGGGACGGCAGTGAAGATATAGGTTCCGCTGTCGTTTGTCGTTTGGGTGCGATTGAAATTTTTTTGTTCGTTGATCAGGGAAACAGTTGCACCTGAAACTGGTCGACCTTGAAGGTCGTTTACGATTCCTCGAACAGAAGAAGAACCAGCTTGCGCAAATGCGATACTCGACATCGCGAGCAGTGCAAACGCCACAACGATGAGCGCAAGTCCCTTTTCGAGAGATGGTCTATTACTCATTGAATCCTCCGATGGAAGCTATTGTGCGTCGGGGAGACGTACAAGTTTTTGGATAGTTGTTCGCGATGGAGCTTTCGAACAGCAGGACCACTTAGCAGTGGCACTGGGCGAACTAAGGAGTTCAATGGATGTCTTTGCAGAAACTATTCCAAGATGGCGTTCAAATATGCAATCCGTTGTCGATCGCTTATTCACAGAGATAGACAAACCGCTCTACACGATTGTGTAGAGAAATCCAATATGTTCGACAGTCGATCTTATAGGTTTTCGGATAAGGAATGAGGTTCTTGAATTTCGTGCGCTGCGACTGAAAATGTGGTGAGCTAATTAAGTGAGGACTTCAGGTCGAATAATTTCCAATTTTATGTACAAGGGGCGAAGACCAAAGAGCAAAGGACAACAGCGTAGCCTCTTAGCTCTTTGCCCTTAGCTCTTCCCTAGCCCATTCACTAACACTTCCGACAGCTGCGACATCAATACGTACGCCGGGTTATCAACTGACCACATGATCTCAGGCATGTCGTCGCAAGAGATCGCCATCGCAATCTTGCCTTTCTTCGAGTAGATGATCGCAATTGAACTGCGCAGACGATCTAACGCGCCGTACTTACTCGCCATCGGTAAATCCCACAACGAACGGCCGATTGCGTACCTTCCCTGTTCACGCTTCATCAACTCAATCATTTCTTTGGAGACCGCGGGACTGATCACTTCACCGCGTTCAAGTTTCTCCATCACGAGTACCATCTCGTGCGGAGTTGCGAACCCAAGCCCGTACTTCTTGTTTTCCGGATCTTTACCCGCTTGGCTTTCACCACCACTCATGACCTTCCGGTTGATCTTTATATTTTTGAAACCGAGTGACTCCATACGGGCGTTCACCGCATCAGTAGTCAAAACATCGAGTACGAGATTCGTCGCTGTGTTGTCACTCAACATCATCATGAGATTCACAGCGTCGCGTAGTGTGAGATGGAGATTCTCCGATAACTCGAAAAGAATTCCTGAACCTGAGACTTTCTTCTCTTTTGTCAGAGTAATTTCGTCAGTCCATTTCGCTTTGCCTTCGTTCACACGCGCAAACGCTTCGATCATTACTGCGATCTTGATAGTGCTCGCCGTACGAACGCGGTTGTCGCCATTGAGTGTGTAGGTCTCACCATTGTCGAGGTTCTTAGCGTAGAGACTTACGTTGCCCTTGAACGCGGAAACTAAGGCTTTGACTTGATCGTCGAGTTTCTTCCCGTTGGGATTTTCGCTGCTTAATGACTGCGAGAACGATGAATTGGGAATCAGAAATAACAGGATGGCGGTTATATGGATGGCTTTCATTTGAATTGAAAAAATGACTTGATGAAATTTGCGGGTAAGAAAGGCCGACCTTGTCCCCGCTCTTCCTATGCCTTCAAGCTATCACATCTCAATGGAAGAGCGGGACAGGTTCCGCCTTCCATACCCACAAATTAGACCAAAACGTCGAGTAATTTACAGTCTTCCCTTTGCGACAAGCAGTTCCGCATTTAAGATTGCCGCTCCTGCCGCCCCACGAACCGTGTTGTGACTAAGGGCGACGAAACGATAATCAAGCACCGTATCAGGTCGCAACCGTCCAATCGTGACTGACATGCCACCGCCCGCATCACGATCGGCTTTTGGTTGAGGACGGTCTTGTTCATTACGAACTACTATCGGCGAGGCTGGCGCTGTATGAAGACCCAGTTCCTGTGGAAGCGATCGATAGGAAGTGAATGCTTCATATAAGTCTTCAATCGCCGCTTGCTTCTTAAGCTTCACGCGCACGGCTGCCATGTGCCCATCAGAAACATTCACGCGATGACATTGAGCACTTACTTTCATCGGGTCAGTTACAATCTGACCTTCAGCTAAGCGACCTAAGATTTTAGTCGTCTCAGTTTCAATCTTTTCTTCTTCACCACCGATGTAGGGCAACACGTTGTCGATGATGTCGAGCGATGCGACTCCGGGATAACCAGCACCGGACAGCGCCTGTAGTGTCGTCGCTACTGTCGATTCAACACCGAAAACATTTTGTAGCGGTGCTAACGCGAGCACGAGCATGATGGTCGAGCAATTTGGATTTGTGACAATGTAGCCGCCAGATGGATAACGTTCGCGTTGTCGATCCAATAAGCCAAGATGTTCGTGATTGACCTCGGGAATTAGCAGGGGAACATCTTCATCCATGCGAAACGCAGATGAGTTGCTAATGACCGGGTAACCAGCCGCAGCGAAACTGCCCTCGGTCTCGCGAGCAATGTCACCGGGCAAACTCGAAAACACGAGATCACAATCGAGTGGCGGAGTAGGAGCAGCGACTTTCATCGATCGCACGAACTCCGGCATTTCACCTGACAATCGCCAGGTACAAGCGTCGCCGTACTTCTTGCCCTGGGATCGATCCGAGGCGGCAACTGCTGTTACTTCAAACTGCGGGTGGTTCTCGAGCAGTTGAATAAATCTCTGCCCCACCATTCCCGTCGCTCCTAAAATTCCAACTCGATGTTTCATGATGCTCCTCAAAGAATTTCAGATTTGAGATTTCAGATTTAAGATTGACCTTCGAACGTGCGCCAATCTGAAATCTTCAATCTGCAATCTTCCCGAACGCCCTCTTCATGCGCGCGACACCTTCTGCCAACGCATGCAACTCTGCACAGAACGACACTCGCAAGTACCCTTCACTCTGACTACCAAATGCTGAGCCAGGGACAGTAATCAACTTCTCTTCCAACAATGCCTCAGCCACTGTCATCGACGAACCATATTTACTGACATCGACCATCGTGTAGAAGGCTCCATCAGGACAAACAGCTCGCAGTCCCAACTCATTTTCGATTAGACCCAGCAAATGGTCGCGTCGCGTCCGAAACGTATTGCGAAAGTTAGCACGTGAACTCTCAGCTTCATCACTCCATGACACCAACGCCGCTTTCTGGGAAACTGCTGATGCGCACGTTGTTACATACCCATGAAGGATCAGAGCTGACTTTATTACTTCCGTGTCACCTGTGATCCAACCGAGTCGCCAACCAGTCATGCTCATCGACTTCGACAAGCCACTGATAACGATCGTCCGATCTCGAAAAACTGAAGCTGACTCTGGTCGTTCATCACCAAAGTACAACTCACGATAGATCTCATCGCTAATCAGGTAGGCATCGTGATCCTTCAAAGCGTCAGCAATGCCGGCGAGATCTGTTTTCGAAAGAGCTCGTCCAGTCGGGTTTGAAGGACTGATGCAAACGACAGCTTTCGTGTGCGGCGTCAATGATCGTCGAAAGCTATCCAGATCAAACTCGAAGTCGGTCGTCGCCGGCAGTTCATAGAAAACTGATTTGCCTCCGGCCATTCTGACAATCGTTGGATATGCAACAAAACCCGGGTTCGGCAACAACACTTCATCGCCATCGTCGACGATACTTAACAACGCAAGGTACAAAGCTTCCTGCGAACCTGCTGTGACGATTACTCGCTCCGACTTCCCTTCAAGGTACGGATAGTCGGCGGCAATTTTTTCTCGCAGTGCCGGTAATCCTGCGTGCGTCGTGTAACCGTTTTGCTGTTCGGAGATCACCCGAACCGCTTCCTGCCTGATGATGTCAGGTGTTGGTAAATCAGGCTCACCCAATCCGAGATTCAAACTCCCCGGAAGAGCTCGATCGAAGATCTGGCGGATTACACTTTTTTCAATTCCCTGAAGTCGCTTAGGCGGCGTTAGCTTGTTCAACGCAAGTAGTCCTCTAGTTGTACTGATCTTTCTGTCTTCTCATCGCGATACTTCACGATGATAGCCGCGTACAACGAGAGTCCCCAACTTTTTCCTGGTTCAGTTTGAATATTACGCGCCCCCGGTACGACTACAGCACCAGCCGGAATTTCGAGTGGCCGATCTGACTGACGTTGATAGATCTGATTCCTAACCAGATCATACACCGGAGTCGATCCGGTTAAGACTGTACCGGTCGCAAGCACTGCTCGTTCACGAACAATCGTTCCTTCATACACGCCGCAGTTACCGCCAACGAGAACATCATCCTCAATGATTACCGGAACTGCGCCGACAGGCTCGAGTACACCGCCGATCTGCGCCGCCGCAGAGATGTGCACTCGTTTTCCAATTTGCGCACAGGATCCAACCAACGCGTGGCTGTCGATCATTGTTCCTTCATCGACAAAGGCGCCGGCATTCACGTACATCGGCGGCATACACACAACGGTCGGAGCGATGTACGCACCGTCGCGAATACTTGAACCACCGGGGACGATGCGAATGTTTTCTGCACTCGTCGTCGGACGTAGTGGATAAGTGTCCTTGTCAAAGAACTTCAAGCCCGAACCGTCCGACATCTCAGTCAATTTGCCCATGCGAAAGCCGAGAAGGATTCCCTGCTTCACCCAGGGATTGACGATCCACTCGCCGTTGGAAGACTTCTCAGCAGCGCGAACTTCCCCACGATTCAATGCGCTCTTTAGTTCCTCAAAAACTGCGCGGTCATCTGCGGTGAACTCACCACTCTGTCGGGTTGCTATCGCTTCTATCTGTTCACGCAGTGGCATGTGAAGTTTCCTTTAGCACGCCAAGTTCCAACACAATTTCACGCAGTCTGGCCCGTGTCTTTTCCTGAACGGGAACAAGTGGCAAGCGGAAGTTTTCATCGAGCAATCCCATCATGGCCATGACTGCTTTCACTGGACCAGGACTCGACTCAATGAAGTTACCTTCCATCAACGGCAACAACCGATAGTGAAGTGCACGTGCCTCATCCAGCTTGCCAGCTAAAGCGAGATCGATGAGTTCATTCATCAGTCCAGGAATTTCATTTGAAGCGACTGAGATCAATCCGTCGCCGCCGAGTGCAATCATCGCCAACGTCAATGAGTCGTCGCCAGAGATAACTCGGAAGCCATCAGGTCGCGTTCGAAGGATTTCCATGATCTGGGCCAGGTTCCCGGATGCTTCTTTTACTGCGACGATGTTTTCGTTGTCTCGGGCAAGCCTGACCGTCGTCTCGGCAGAAATGTTGGAAGAAGTTCTGCCAGGCACGTTGTAGATTACGATCGGAAGATCGCTAATCGACTTTGCGACGGCAGTGAAGTGCGCATACAGACCTTCCTGCGTCGGCTTGTTGTAATAGGGAGCAACTTGCAACACCGCGTCAGCGCCAAGCTCTCGCGCCGTCAGTGAATACTGAATCGCGGCCGCCGTCGAGTTGCTGCCAGTTCCTGCAATTACTTTCGCACGACCCTTTGCGACCTCGACGGTCGTTTTGATTACGAGTTGATCTTCTTCATCGGTCATCGTCGCGCTTTCGCCAGTTGTTCCACACGGGACTATCATGCGAATGCCGCCTTTGATCTGATATTCGATCAGACTTCGTAATGCTTCGACGTCAACGGAGCCATCGGCTTTGAATGGGGTTACTATCGCAGTCGCGCAACCGCGTAACCAATCAACTTGCATCGTCATAAGCTACCTCCAAAGTTGTCCCATGTCCGATACGCTTTATTAGCTTGTCGTGACTATGTAAAGGCTAACCACAAAGACTCAAAGGCACTAAGGTAAAATAGATATTAAGGTTCTTTTCTTTTAGTCCTTTGTGTCTTAGTGGTTAAGGTACTTCGAGTCACGACAAGCTAAAGCGTATCGGACATTCGATCGGACATTAGTTCGTCAATTACCTGTCCAAACTCATAAACACCTTTTCGTCCTAGAACCCATCTCGCCGCGAGTATTGCTCCGGCAGCAAATCCTTGTCGCGATCTCGCAGTATGCGTCATCGTGATCGTGTCTGCCTCTTTCCAGCACAGTGGGATCCGAAGCTTGGAATTCACGTGACTTGAAGTCGCGGC
>JADMIO011426205.1_pt1 | contig 33287 bp, 25 predicted proteins | sample 8958161 | NCBI WGS metagenome assembly JADMIO01 (sample SAMN16585339, study PRJNA669376) | soil metagenome | isolation source: Crop rotation soil | place: USA: Cullars Rotation, Alabama | collected 2011 | reverse complement strand
CCGTCGTTGTAGGTGCCGTTATTGTTACCGTAACCGCCGTTGTTGTTGCCGTACCCGCCATTATCGTTGAAGCGATTGCGGCTATAGACGACCCGTTCGCCGCTGTTCGGATTGTACGTTTCGATGGCGTTGCCCGATCGAGTGATCTGGACCCGCACCGCGCCAAAGTCTGCCCAGTTATTCCGCGTGTAGACGCCGCGCGCGATATTGCCTTCGATCTGCGACGTTACCGTACCGTCACGATAGATCGTGATCGTGATTTGCGGCCCGTACGAGGTCTGTCCGGTAAACGAACCCACCGCCCAGCTCGGCGGATTGACCTGACTCTGCGCGGCGGCGGAAAATACCGCTGCCAAGCCCAGTAGAAGTACACCGCTAAGTAATAGTCTTTTCATCGTTTTACCCTCTCCTGAATGTCCCGTCGCACTTCGGTTTACCTGTTTCTTAGCGTGATTTTAGGTCTCCGCCACGCTAAAGGCAACGCCCATCGGGATGTTTAGCAAATCTTATGCCCGAACCCGTACGGGTTGCGCTCCGGTTTCGAGTTGTACCAAACGCGCCGCCGTCCGCATGAAATCACGCGGATCCACGTGCGTTCCGTTAACGATCGTGTCCAAATGCAGGTGCGGGGGCGATTTCTGGCCTCCGCTGTTGCCCGAAAGCGCGATCACCTGGCCCTGCACGATTTGCGCACCCGCCCGTACCCGGCGCTCGGAAAGGTGTGCATACTTCGAGAAGACGCCGCCGCCGTGATCGATCACGATCGTTTGGCCGGCAACCCATTGTTCCATCTCGAGCACCACCGTCCCGTCGTTGATCGCCTTGACCGGGGTGCGCATGGAAGCGTGGAGGTCCAACCCGCGATGCCGGTATTTCTTCGTTTTGTTGACCGTCCGTTTGACCCCGAAGTTATCGTTGTCGCCGCGCGTGGTGGGCATGATGAACGGTTTGCTCCACTGGCGCGGAGTGCGGATCTTCAGCACCTCGACCATCTTTTGAAAATCGGAGGCGATCTGGGCGTCAATCTCGGGCGTGCGATCCGTAAACTCGCGCGCGAGCGTCAGCACGGTGTTGCGGTAGGTTCCCTGCCGGATCGTGTAATTGAACGAACCCTTAGCATCGGCTCCGCCGTAGGCATCGAACCGTAGCGGATAGGTTTTTCCCGCCACCGGATCGAGTGGCGCGGTAAGGATAGTGCGCGCGATCTTACGGTCGGGGCTCAGGTAGAACGAAAGCGGTTGCTTTTCCTCGAGCGCTTCGCCGTCCGCGGTGGGTTGGATCGAGACGGGAAAGGTGCCACTCGGGTCGGTCACCGGCGACGCGAAAGTCAACGCGATCAGGAGGGTCCGCCCCTCGATCAACACCGAAGCGCCGTCGTCGTTGTAGTTCGTGAGCAGCGGCAGCCGCGCGCTGGTCCTGATTTGACCGTTACGCACCTGGCTATCGGACGCGCCGACTTTGTATTTCGCGGCCGCTAGTACCGCCGGTGCGAGTACCAGCCCCTGTAAAAAATCTCTCCGTGACGTTGTCATACCCTAGAACGCTCCTTAATTTCATGCCGACCCGCTTCGGGTTCAATTTCCGCGAACGAATAATTTGGGCCGAACCAAGATCGGCAGGGAGACCAACATTAACCTTTATAGAATAACACTGTCAGGAACCCATTTGATGAGACGTAATGGAAACAGTGAAATTGCGTCGGTTGAGGGATAGGAGTGTTCGATTCTTTTCCAGGTTTAGAGGCGGTCCTTGACGGCCGGGCGACGAAATCATTAGACCCGGCGGTGAAAGACCGACGCGTTCGTAGTCCGGCCTTTAGGCGGAATGGTTAATCAAAGGCTTCGTTGAATCGATAGGGCCCGTTCGCCACCATTCCGCCTAACGGCCGGACTACGAACACCGCTCACTAATCACACTTCCCGCCTTGCGGGCTGAACAGCGTGCCCCACGCTTTAAAGCATCTGACCCCGGTGAAATCCCACTCGATATCTTCCTTAAAGAAGTCGTTGTTCAGGGTGTTGCTTCCGACCAATCTAACGGTCACCTTGGTACCGGGCGCAGATTCGGGAATGCGGAAGGATTTTCCTTGTCCCGACAACAAAAGCTCGGACTCTAGAATAAGGGGCCTAACGGTCCCCTGTTCATTCCCCTCGAAGTACAGGATCATCAGCTTGGCGTTGAATCCCGAGGTGTTAAAGAAGGTAATGGTGCGATCCTCGGTCACCGGCGTGAGCGCCGTACAGGGCGCGCCGACCGGCTGAAAAACCGTTCCCCAAACCTTGATACAGGGAACACTCTCATTGGAAAAATTGGCCGGGATCTTGCCGAAGAAGATGTCATTGCGGACGGTCGCGTTACCGATGACGCGCGCAGTGATCAACCGGTTCTTCGCCGTCTCGGCCGGTACCGAGATCGTTCGGCTGACGCCGGCATTGATGAATCCGGTGGTTACCGTCTTCGGCGTTTCCGTCTTAACCCCATTCACCTTATTGGTTTCGATATAGGTCACTTCTAACGCGGCATCGAAGGTGCCGACGTTATTGAATCGTATCTGACGCGTATTGCCGGCCAACGGATTGGCGTCGCCTTCGCAGGTGGCGCCGGTGGGCTGGAAAACCGTACCCTCGGTTCGATAGCAGTGCTTGTCGTTGAAATCGTAGGGTAGCGTCGTCCGCAAGGCGATCGTGCCTTCGTCCCGGGTTACCCCGGCCCGCCGGATCACGATCTCGACCGGCTTGGTCGAAGAACCGCGCGGGACCATGATCGTTTCTTCTCCGCCCAATTCGAGAACATTGGTCGAAACGGTCATCGGGGTCTCGCCGATCAGCGGGCGATTCGAGTTGTAGTAAGTCACATCCATCCGCGCGTTCCACCCGCCCCGATTCCTGAGCGTCAACAACCGGCCCTCGCCTTCGACCGAACACGGTCCGGCTTTCGGAACTACGGTTGTGCCCCATACCTTGAAACACGGAGAAAGGGATCTGGCATCGAATTCTTGATTCATCACGACGGTCGATGAAGTCCACATGCCATTGATAAGGGCCGTTACGTTTCCCGTAGCGCCGTCGGGAATATATAGGACGCGCTTGCCACCGATACCGAGGGCGCCGCTTTGCACCATCGCTCTCGGATTGGAGAAAGTTAGCCGCATGTTGGCCATGAATCCCGACTCGTTACGGAACTCAACGTGCGGCGGTTCCACCCCTTCGCCGAGCGTGCTGTCGCACAGCGCAACCTTGGGGTCGATCGTGATGCCGCCCACTTCGTAACAAATATTGGTCGTGTCCAAGTAACGGCGGAAGGTGTATTTTCGGATCAAGTCTATGGTGTTGTCGGCTAGATGCTGCATATAAATTCGCAGTTCCACGGCCTCGTCCCCACGGATACCCGGGGGCGATTGAACCGTCACCTGACCGCCATTGAGCACTTGTGCGCGGGGTGGATTCGCGTCTTGCGGCCGGCTAAGGGTCGCGTACGCCTCGAAGGCTGCGCTGCTTTTCAATTGGATCGTGCGGGCAGGAATATTTGCGTTTTCGCTTGCGGTTTGGTCGGCCGCCAATTCGACGGGTGTCTCCTGGAGAGTAGCTGCGGTCGTTTGGCGGATCTTCGTCCATACGTAGCCATTGGACCATTCGATCCGCCAGCCGCTCTGGATAATGTTGCCGGTCAGGTTCCAAGCCGAGACGGTGTTGTTAACGATGGCGGACGGCACGATGCTGCCGTGACCATTGTTGATGGTCACGCTAGTTCCCGACTGACTAATGGTCGCGTCATTGGGAATGTACGTGCCGCGTTCATCGTACATCTTCCATTTGCCGTTCAGGTCAATGGCCTGAGCCGGCGGGGTCTGCGTCGAGAAGATCGACGGCGTCTGGGCCTGCGAAGGGATCTTGACCCAGACATAACCATTGGACCACTCGATCCTATTTCCATTTTGTTTGACCGTACCCAACAGACCCCACGCCGAGACCGTGTTGTCGTTCATAAGGGTCGTCGGCACGACGCTGCCATGACCGTTATCCAGCGTCACGCTGGCGCCTAGTTGCCGGATGGTCGCGTCGTTGGGAATGTACGTCCCACGTTCGTCATACATTTTCCAGGTGCCGGCGAGGTCAACGAATTGCGCCCGCCCAACTTCCGCGAATGAGCAGATAGCAATGGTTACGGTGGTGAATAGGATCACTCGACATAGAATATTGTTCCCAGTTATCCGGTTCATGGTTATCTCCTCGATTACTTATTAAGATTGCCGCGTAAATCTTGCTTACAAATGGAAAGTCGTGAGGATCAGCCCTGCAACCAGTCCGCGGATGCGGACGGCCCGTCTAAAGCCCCGGATGAGTCCTCGAACCCGGGGTAGAGCACCCGATTAACGCGAGCCCATGAAATGGGCGGCCGCGGTGGCCCATTAATCGGTCGCCCATTTCATGGGCTTCAAATGTTTTGCGATCGTCCCCGGGGTTCGCCGACTCACCCCGGGCTTTACACGGGCCACCCGCTTCGCGGGTTGGTTGAAGGATTGAATCTCCGTTGATTAATTCGTTCGACTCAAAGAACATGCATCGCCCGAGGCGATTCATTCCCCGTCCCCCGTCCCCCGTCCCCTAACCCCGTTTTTCCGTCTACTTACACGCGCCGCCTTGGGGACTGAACAATGTCCCCCAAGATTTGAAACAGCGATCGCCGGTAAAGCCCGCGTCGAGGGTGGTCTGATAAAAGTTATCGTTCGTCGTGGCTGTGCCGATCAGCTGGACCGTGATCATCTGATTGGGCGCCGATTCGGGGATCTCTAAGGTTTTGCTTTGCCCCAGCATCAGCTCGCCGGACGTTAGAATTTTCGTCAGCGGGAAGCCGCCGGGGCCGACCTCGGAGTAAATCACCATCAGCTTGGCGTTGAATCCACCTTCGTTTCTGAAGGTGATCGTTCGCGGCGCGGCGGCGGTGATCGGAGGGGCGGGTCGAAGCTGCGTTTCTCCCTCGATACCGGCTGCTGCCGACCCGGCCGGTCCCATCTTCCAAATGTTGTAACCGTCGTCGATCGCCCAACGGGTGCCGTCGCTATCGACCGCGTAATCGGGATAGGTAGCGGCCAGCCCCGAGGGATCGCGGCCGATCACCCACGAAGTTGCGGACTCGCGCGTTAGCCGTTTCCCGGTGGTGTCGACGATCTGTAGCGTGTCCGTGCCGGCGAAATAGTCGATACGCGTGGCGTCCAGGCCTTGCGGATTGGTCCAGCCCGCGCCGGTATAGCGGCTGACCGATCCGCCGCGGGTTACTATCCAGACCTCGCCGCTGTTAGTGATCGCAATGTCCCGCGCCGGCGAATCGCGTATTCCCGGCACCTCGACCCAGGCGCCGTTCTGCCGGCGAAGGATCGCGCCGGTGCCGTTGATAATCCAGGCTGAACCGCGTCCGTCCGTCGCGATCCGGCGAGCGGAACCGTCGACTTCGACCCATCCGGTCCCATCGTATTTAAGGATCGCCCACCCCATATTTACGCCCTTGATCCCGACGATCCAGACCTCGCCGTTCTTGGCGTCGATGTCGTGCGCTTGCCCCCACATCATTGCGGTCCCGGAGGAGGAGCCCGGGGCAGCGGTCGCAATCGCCGAAACCGTTGGCGGCGCTCCGTTACTCGAGCTCGCAGCCGTACTAGCGGTTGCATCTCTGGTCGGAGCCGGCCGCGGTCTCTCACTTATCCTGCGGGGTGTCGCCGCGGCAACTACCGTAGCGGCCTCGTTCACCTCCTGCGTTGAGCTTTCCTGCTGCGCGCGGAGTAGGTCGGCAATATCCGGATAGGTCGCCACCGGTTGTCCGTCACAGGTACCACCTTGCGGGCTGAAAAGCGTTCCCCAGGCCTTGAAGCAAATGTCGCCCTTCAATATTCCGGTGAAATTGCTGGTATAAAAATCATTCTTAACCGTGGCCACGCCGATCAGCGAAACGGTCAGGTTGTGGGCATTGGACGGAACCTCGACCACGCTGTTCTGCCCCAGCGGCATGTCGGCCGTGATCCGGTTTTTCATCACGGGGATACCCTGCGGTCCCTCAACCCAATAATTGACGAACATTCTGGCGTTGTAACCCGCTTCGTTGCGGAAGGTGATCTTGTTGACGATCTTCGTGGTCGGTTCGAGCGTGGTGGGATAAAGGATGACCGGCTTGCCGGCTTCGAGCCAACCGTTGACGGCGAATACTTCCGGCTTTCCGTAGTGGCACTGGTTCACAGTGTCGTACACGCAAAGCCGCAGGCTTTGGATCATGATCGAACCGACATACCAGTTCGCCCCCGGACCCAGGGTCAGCGTAAGGTTCTTGATCGACGCTTTCGAACTCTCTTTGGCCACGATCGCCTGATCGTAGAGTACTACCCGGTCGGTCTGACCCCGTTCGAAGGGATCACCCGACATACGCTGGTCCACCCGTGTTGGCGGCACGACGCCGTCCGGGCCTTGGATCGACAGGGTCATGCTGGCGTTCGTCCCCGCTTGATAGACATCTCCGGTGATGAAGCTGATGTGATAGTCCGCCAGGTTCGGATCGTCTTGAGGATAAAAAGTTTGGACCAATGAACCCGGCACGAACCACCGGAATTTCAGTACGTCGATCAGCACCCGCCCGGCGCTAGAGAGCGTCAACTGATAGATCTGCCAACGTGGGTACCAATCTTCGTGTTCGAGGGTGATGGAAGTAACGTTGCCGACGTCAAAGCTGTTGATCACCACCGTGGTCTTACTGCCGCTGGGAAACTGATTGTGGGGGATGACCGGGGCCGCGATCACCTCTTTTCGATTTGTCCCCCAGCGGACGAAGGTCGAGGCTTGATCATAGTAAAGACAAGAACTATCGGTCCGGTGCGCGTCGTCCCGACGGACCGTGACTCCGCCGGAGATCTCGATCTTTCCGGTCGTCCCTTGATCGCCATTGATCGTGACAAACACCTTGCCGTCGGCGCCGTCATCCGCGTCTATCCCCGTGCCGATCACGACCACGTATTCGCGGCATTCGGCGGGGATCTGCAACCCGTTCTTCGGCGTGTTGTCGGGATTGGGCGTGAGTATGCGGCCAAAATCGACCTGGGCATTGGTTTCACCCGCGACCAAGATGATGAATATCGTTGCCGCGAACAAGAGTAAGCTCGCGGCGAGTGACGAACGCAATTGGTCGGGTTTTGTATTCACGAATTTTTCCTCGGCTGCTAACTAAGTCAATGCAACGGAACGTTTAGTGCAAGATCGCTTCCAATTCGGACAGGTTGTCCTTCAACACAAAGCCGACCGCACCGGCCGCGAACGCCGCGCTGCGGATATCCGCGTCATCGAACGCCGTTACCATGCAGATCCGCGCGCGGGGAAATTCGGTGATGATCTGCCGGATGGCCGTCACGCCGTTCGTATTCGGCATCTCCCAATCCATCAGCACCCAATCAGGGAGGTATTTTTTATAGAGCGCCACGGCCGCCGCGCCGTCGCCGCATTCGTAAACGGCATCGACCGCGGCGGGCAGGTATTCGCGCACCACCTCGCGCACCTGCTGGTTGTCGTCCGCAATGAGGATCTTCATCGTTTCCTTCGATCTATGAGAGAAACTGACCACGCGGGAACGATACGGGGAAAGCCGAGCGGCGGGAATACGCAGATCCACGCATTTGAGGTACGTGTTCCTACGTATTTAGAAACAAAAACAGTTCACCACGGAGACACGGAGGACACGGAGGAGGCAATGGACAATGGAGAATTGATAATGGATAACGACCGCCAAGGTGTATTTGCACACCCGCTTAACTAGCTCCGTGCTCTCTGTGACTCTGTGGTGAATTGGTTTTTTCTAAAGCAATTCGGATTTGTGCGCGAGTGCGAATTTTAGGAGCGAGTGGCTGCCCTGAAGTTCGAGTTTTTGGCAGATGTTTTGGCGGTGCTTTTCGACCGTGCGCGGGCTGATGAAGAGCTGCTCGCCGATCTGTTTGGTGGTCTGATCTTCGGCGATCAACTTTAAAACATTTCGCTCCGTGGGCGTAAGGTCGTTGATCGTTGGTTTTGTTTCGGTCAGTTTAACGGCGCGGCGGCTGCGATTCAGCAGAAAGCTGGTGAGCGCGGCGCTGGCGTAGTGTTCACGAGCGGCGACGGCGTTGATGCAATCGACAATGTCGGCCAAAGCGCTGTCTTTGAGCACAAACCCCTTCGCACCCAGATCGATCGCTTCGTTGAACAGATCCTCGTCCCGGTGCATGGTAAGAAAGACTATCTCGGTCGGCAATTTCTTGGTCCGGATCTCGCGCGCGGCGGCGAAACCATTCATCACGGGCATGTCGACATCCAACACGGTGACCTGTGGGGCATGCAGTTCGATCGCATCAACCGCTTCGCGGCCATTGTTAGCTTCCGCCACCACGCGAAAGCGCGGGTCTTCGTCGATCACCTCGCGCAAACCTTTGCGCACGATCGGATGGTCGTCGGCTAGAACGATGGTTATGGGATTATACATCTCGGAACTCATTTATATCGACATTTCGAGTTTGCTCGGGGCCACTTTTGCAGTCCACTTTTTGGGCGGCATCGTGTAGCCCCCGGCGTAGTCTCGAAGCCGGGGGTTAATCGGGAATGCGATCCGAGCCCGTATTTTGGGCGGCAGCCGCAGGGATTTGTAATCGCGGTGTCTGTTATTGCGTCGAATGTCGTACCCGCCGGGCGATGACCACGTTTTCGTCAACGCAAAAAGAATCTGCCGCCCTTTCAGGGCTCCGACCTGCTTTCGCATCCCCGGGCTGCGCAAAAAACGCTTCGCCCGGGGCTACACTATGCCGCTTAAAAGACAGGCTTATAGATCGTCGAACCTACCGAGCATCAAATGCTCATCGCGCGACCGGAATATCCACGAAGATGGTCGTACCCGCACCGACACTCGTATCGATTGTTAATTCACCGCGAAGTAATTGCGCACGTTCACGAAGTCCCACTAAACCCAATCCGCGCTTCACCACAGCCGGATCAAATCCATTGCCGTTATCTTTGATAGATATATTAACCCGATTGCTTTCCCGCTCGATGGTAACGCTCGCTTTCGAGGCTCCCGAATGTTTGATCACATTATTTAACGATTCCTGCACAATGCGGTAAAGGCTGATCTCTTCGTGCTCGTTGAAAAGTCCATCGATATCGGCGATGTCGCAGTGGACTTCGACCACGCCGGACACTTTATTACACATCGCGGTGAGCGCCTTGGTTAAACCTAGCCGGTCGAGGAGTTGCGGACGCAAGTTGTTGGTTATCTCGCGGACCTCGTCCAAGGCCTGCGCGGCGGAATCGGAAATGTTGTGTAACTCTTTCGCGACCCGTTCGGGATCATCGCCTTTCTTAATGCCTAGCGCCGCGCGGTTTTTGATCACGACTAAGCTCTGGCCCAATCCATCGTGGAGTTCTGCCGCAATGCGTTTACGCTCGGCTTCCTGCGATTCGATCAGTTGCCGGGAAAATGCGGTTTTGGTTTCCGCGACCTTTCGCAGACGTGATACGCGCGTGTAAAAGATCAACCCGATCGCACCGGCGACCAACAACGCTAATAAGAGCCGGAACCACCAGGTCTGGTAAAAATGCGGTCGCACAATAATGCGCACGGTCGCGCCGTTGGGGTTCCAGACCCCATTCGCATTCGCGGCGATCACGTGAAAGGTATAGGTACCCGGTGGCAGGTACGAGTAATTCACCGTTCGCCGCGTTCCCGCTTCGACCCAGTTCGGTTCGATCCCGTCCAGTCGGTATTTGAACTTTACCTGCTCGGATTTGATCAGACTGAGCCCGGTAAATTCGATCTCGAGCGAAGATTGGCCCGGAGCCATTTCGACCGCCGTGCTGGCGTCGCGCAGGATCGTCGACAACGCCTGTTGGTCCAATGGCTTGCGATCGACCGCGACGTTTTCGATCACGGTCGGCGGCGGCAGCGGGTTCAGCTTTTCCGCTGCCGGATCGACGATGGCAACCCCGCCCATCGTCGCGAACCAGAGTTTACCGTCTTTAGTTTTGATGCCCGCCGGGATACGGCCGCCGTTGCATTCGGCGTTGAGCATGCCGTCGCGCTCGTCATACGACACACTGTTCAAACGCGCGATCTTCCCGTCGGCCAGGTCGTTTAATTCTTGCTTGGCGACGCGGTGGATCCCGCGGTTGCTCGACATCCATACGTTACCGCGGTCATCTTCTAAGATCGCGAACACGCCGTTATTAAAAAGACCGTGTTCCACGCGGTAGTTAAAGAATTTACCCTCCTTATACCGCACCAGACCGTCACCGTAGGTGCCGAACCAGAGGACCCCGTCCGCGTCTTCGTAGATCGACCGCACGAACCCCCTCGGACTTTCCGCGGTCGAGTTGAAACTGGTGAACTTACCGTCCTTGAACTGGGCCAATCCGTCGAACGTACCCAACCACAAAGTTCCGGAGCGATCGAAATGGAGCGTGATCACCCGCACGCTAGGTAGACCATCATTCGCAGTATAGTGCGCGATCTTTACATCGTCCTTATATTCAAAAAGGCCCTCTTCCGTGGCGATCCAGATCTTACCAGCGCTATCCGCCGCAAAATCCGTCGCGCCCGTGGGTAATTCATCCTGACCAATATGGTTCACTGACGCCGGCGGTTCGATCCGCCCGAAGCCGCCTTCGCCCTGAAACCCGATCCAGAGTCGTTCGCGCGGGTCCTCCCACAAAGCCCTGGTGTTGAAGGGTTGGTTGCTCTCGTATCTCCACCCGGGGTCGGTCAGTCTCCCGGCAACGTAGCGGCTGATTCCATGGCTGGTCCCGATAAAAATGTCACCCGCAACCGTTTGCAGTAGCGGGTAGACCTCGTCGTTGACCAATCCGTCCTTTACCGAAAGCGTTGTGATCAATTGCGGCCGCAAGCGACGCAAACCGGTCGAGGTCGCCAACCAGAAGTTTCCCTCGCGGTCGGTGATGCTAAAACTAGCTCCGATCGACCTGCCTAGTCGAGTGGAAGTGAACCGATCGTCTTTGAAACGGACGAGTTGCGAGTCGATCGTCAGGGCCAGATCCAGGGTCTCGAACACGAACCAAACGCTGCCGTCCGCGCCCTCAAAAACGCTGCGTGGCCTGAGCGTGCCCAAGGCCGGTAATTCATTCTGTGAGAAGATCGAAACGGTTCCATCCGCCAAACGCAGCAACGTGTTTTCGTAACTCGTCCACAGCGCGCCGTGCCGGTCTTCGTAAGTCCACAAACCGCGCGAAGAGATCAGGGAATCCGGCGGCAATGCGGCGGCATAATTCAGGGTCTGTCCGTTTTGCTCGCGTATTATCGACGTGCGCGTAAAGGTCCACCGCGCGCCGGAACGGCCGTAGTAGACCTGCCGTTCGTTCCGTATCTTCCTGTCCGTCGTGATTACGAACTTCCCGTCTTGAAGCCAGTAAAACGCGTCATTGGTCTCGATGACCGCGCTTCCGCCGGGACCGGCGATTAGGGCGATCGCGCTGTTCCAAACTTCCGGTGTTGGATACGACGTGAAAACGCCGTCCCGGTAGGTTGTGACCACGCCGTTCTCGGTCGAAGCCCAAAGCACACCCTCCGGATCGACGAAAACACCCGTGAACCGGTTATTGAGGACCCCTTTAGTATTGCCCTTATCGAAGATGGTAAACCGCACGCCGTCGAACCGCGCCAACCCGTCGAACGTGCTCAACCACAGATACCCATCCGGGGTTTGGACCACGCCCGTCACCGTGTTCTGCGGCAAACCGTTCGCGGTGGTCCAAAGATCGTATCCGTACTCCTGCGCGCTAACGGTGAGGATTAAGCACGACCAACAGGCCAATCCTGCGACGATCCGTAGCACGGAACGTGGGCTTATCGAACGCTCGTTGGGATTCAGCCCGCCATGAGTACTTGTCCGGCGAACGGCTGGTCGTAACCGTCTTTGATATTGTTGGCAAAGCTTCATGTCGGGGAACCTGAACTTGGGTGCCCAACATATTACATCCGATCGAACTGGATAGTGATAGCTAATCGCCCAACGCCCCGAATTAAAGGCGACACCTCCACCGAAAGTGCCCCTACGCATTCACCGACAGATACACTGGAGTTTTCGAGCTTTATTATAACTGCGAAGGATTTGGAGGCGGCGATCGGAATCGAACCGATGAATAAAGGTTTTGCAGACCTCTGCCTTACCACTTGGCTACGCCGCCGGAGGCGTGATCGCTGGGGTATTTGCCGTCGATAATTTGCGTTCGACGGGTCAAAAGCCCAGCAAATTGCAGACGGACAACTTATCAAACCGGTGGTGGTTCCGTCAAAGACCCCGAAAGGTCAGCCGAAAACGCTTGAACAATCACGATTTCTATTAGACTCCGCCGCACTCCGCACGTTTCTAAACGAGGGATCGAAACACCTGACATCGACCGTTTCGGATTTGATCGAAATTTTCTACGTCGCGGTTCCGTCAAAGATCCCGAAAGCTCTGTATCCGGGCGCCGACGCACTTCCCCAACATCAGTCGAAAACGTCTGCATAGCTGCTACTTCATTAACCCGCGGCGCTCAGCACGTTCCTCACGGAGGGACGGAAGCGCCGGCGATCAACCGTTTCGCATCGCGTCGAACTTTGTTATATTGCGGCAAGTCAATGTCCGGGTGTCCCATTCTCGACAAGCTTTCGCTCGAGGAGCTTTCACCAATGAAGACCAGATTCGCGCAAACCGGCCTCGTGGCCTTAGTGATCCTGTTAGGCGCGTACGCAAGCAGCGTTCAGGCGCAGCAGGTTACTCAGAAAGTCGAGCAAATGGGTAACTTTCGGGTGGATCCACCCGAAGGATGCTCGATCACTAAATTTCCGGTGGATAATCGCGGCTCGATGTTTATCGATGACGATAAAACCGCGGGCATGTTTTTCGCTTTCGAATTTCCCGGGGACAATCCCGCCACGATGACGGAGAAAATGAAAGCCGCGGTTTTCGAACGATATTTTCCGGGGCAGCCCCAGCCGTCGAATTGGACCGCTTCGGCGCTTCCGGCGCATCCGGGAATGGTCAACGAAACCGCGATCCTTCATGCTTTTGCCGGTGACGGAGCCGAGATCCAATTGGCGGAATACGCCATGACTTCCGGACCGATTCGAATTCATTACGGTTATTTCGCGCTCCGCCATGCGAAAAAGAAGAAGAAAGATGGGCCCTTTCTCGATCTCTCGGGCGGCGGGGTACCCAAGTTTGAGACGTTCTGGCGTTCGATCACCTTAGAAAATTGACCTAACCGATAGACAACGAAAAAAGGCGGCTGTGAATCGCTCAACGCGTTCACAGCCGCCTTTTCGTAGCTTTTGGAGCGGGAGACGAGATTTGAACTCGCGACTTCGACCTTGGCAAGGTCGCACTCTACCACTGAGTTACTCCCGCTCAGGGAATTAAAGATTCTACCAAGGGGAGCGGGGATGTCAAGGCGACTGCGGAACCGTCGCAGGGGCGGAAGACGGTTGTTCGCGTCAGGTGATGCGGTGGACCTGATTTTATCAACAATGCATTTTACCTGCCTACACTCCAGCTAGGGAGGGGCGCGGATGTTTTAGCTCGGTGGGTAAAACAAAAACAAAATCGTGGTTTAGGGCCGTTCGTAAGTATAGTCTTCTTCCGCCCAGCGGCGTTTGCGGAATTTTTCGTCTGTCCAGAAGTTCTTCAGGAGCGCAAGTTTTGGATTGCGGGACACGCCGTCTTCCTCGGGAGGTAGGATGACGGTCAACACGTCGTAGCGGAATTTCGCTTGGCCTAATCCGAACAGCCGCCGGTACGACCGCGCGGCGCGCGAGATCTGCCGCTGCTTACGGAGATCGACGTTAACTTCGGGCGACGCGAACCAACCGGACGCGCGAGTCTTAACTTCGACAAAGCAGAGCACGTCGCCGTCGTAGGCGATCAAATCAAGCTCCGCCGCCACCAACGCCCCGCGTAAATTACGGCCGACCGGAACCGCAAAATTCGCGGCTACCAACCGGTATCCTTGCTGTTCGAGATAGGCCGCGGCCAGTGCTTCGCCGCGGTGGCCCAATTCCAAATGAGGCGCTTGCATGGCACTCGCCGGGGTTACGCTTTGCACCGGCGAAACGGGTTGCTGACGTTTGGGCGGCATACAGTCAGGATGGGCACCGCGTAGGCATTATTCTTCACCCTTATCGTCCGCACCTTCCAATCCTAATTCCTTGATCAACCGGTGCATGTAACTGCGACTAATATCCAACCGTCGGGCGGCGGCGGCGCGGTTACCGTTCTCTCGTTTCAAGGCTTTGTTGATCATGCGGACCCGTAGATCGTGGATCGCGGATTCCAACGACTCGTTGACTGGCGGTGTGCCCGCGGTGAAATCGGTCCGCATGTTGTCCGGTAGAAACTCGACACCGATCTCCGGTCCCGGAGTTAGGACGATCAATCGCTCCATCAAATTCTCCAACTCGCGTACGTTGCCCGGCCAAGCGTACTCTTGCAGCGAGTGGGCCAGTTCCGGAGAAAGCGTCGGTGGTTCGCGCCGGTATTTCTCCGCCAAGCGTTTAACGAAAAAACTAGCGATGAGCAAGATGTCTTCGCCCCGATCGCGCAACGGCGGCATGGTGAGCGGTATCACATTCAACCGGTAAAAGAGGTCTTCGCGGAATCGCCCTTCCTTAACTTCGGTTTCCAGGTCGCGATTGCTGGCGGCGATCACCCGAATATCCACGTTGATCGTCTTGGTGCCGCCGATCCGTTCAAAGCAACGCTCTTGCAAGACACGTAGAAGTTTCACCTGCACGGCCAGGGTAAGCTCGCTGATCTCGTCCAAAAAGAGCGTGCCGCCATCGGCCCACTCGAACCGGCCTTTTTTCGATTGCCAGGCGTTGGTGAAGCCGCCTTTGTCATAACCGAACAACTCCGATTCGATCAGCGATTCCGGCAGGGCAGCGCAACTGACCGCCACAAAAGGCGCCGCGGCCCGCGGGCCTTCGAAATGGATCGCCCGCGCCATCAATTCCTTACCGGTGCCGCTCTCACCCCGGATCAGCGCGGTAGCGGTACTATCGGCCACCGCCCGGGCCTGCTTAACAATGCGCGATAACGCGGTCCCATTCCCGACGAGGGAACCGAACCCGAAGTCGTAGACCCGTTCCGTGCGAAGCCGTAAGATCTCGGCTTCCATCCGCCGTAACTGGGCCGCCTGGCGGACGGCGTGCGCGGCTTCGTCCGGCTTGACCGGCTTTTCAAAATAACCGTACGCACCCCGTTTGATCGCTTCTAGGCCGGCGCGCCGCGAACGGCTTCCGGTTATGACAATGACCGGAACGGGAGGGCGTTGGATCCGCGCGGCCGCGATCACCTCTAAGCCTTCGACCGTATCCTCGCTATCCGTCAGATGCAGGTCGCAGAGCACGACATCGACCTTGTCGTTAACCAATTTCGCCAATGCTTGGTCGCGAGTCGATGCCTGCACGATCTGAAATTCGCCTTGCAACGCCCAGACTAATCCTTGCCGGACATCTTCGCGATCGTCCACGATCAGGAGCGTGGTTGTGCCTTCCATTAAAGCCGGCATGATTTTATGTACGGGTATGGGAAGTTAGAAACAGATACCGAACAGAACCCCTCCCCTATGAGGATCTGTATCCTCGAGGCTATGTTCAGTTTAGCGTGGTCCAGAACCCCTGCGCGCGCAATGGTAGCATGACCCGAAACGTTGTGCCAGAGCCCTTCACGGACTCGGCTTGGATGCTGCCACCATGCGCACGGATCACCTCGCGGCAGGTGTATAAGCCCAATCCAATACCAAGCGGTTTCGTGGTCGCGAAGGCGCGAAAGAGTTTTTCCTTCAGATATTCTTCGGTCATGCCGACGCCCGTATCGGTGATGGAGATCGTGCAATTTTTGGCATCGGAAACGGCGGTGATGGATAGCGTACCGGCGGCCTTGTCCATCGCCTGCAAAGCGTTGATCAGCAGATTTTCGAACACCTTCTCCACGCGTTCGGCATCAACTTCGACGATCAATTTATCCGGCAACTCCAGATTCACCTGATGGCGCGAATCCTGTTCCGCGGTGGCTCGTATCAACTGTCGTAACATCGGGACGAGATCGGTTGGCTGCGGACGGGGCATTTCGCCGCTAAGGCTGCGCATCGGTTCGCTCAAGCGAGCAATCAAGCCGGTGAGAGTTTCCGTCGATCGGGTCAATCCTTGGACCGCATGAGCGCGAAACTCGGGATCGTCGAAATGAGCTTCCAAATTCCCCACCAGCAGTGAGAGCGATTGGATCGCGTTTTTCAGGTCGTGGGTGATCGTCGCGGACAAGCGCAGGAACGATTGGAACTGACGCGCTTCCGCCTCGCGCCCGATCTGCTCGCGCAGGCGCTCGATCATTAAATTAAAGTTACCGGCGAGTTCCTGCAACTCGGCCGAGGCGTCGACCTCGATCGGTTGGGTCAGCTTTCCGGCCGCCACGTCCGCTGCGCGGTTAGCAAATTTCCTGATCGCGATAGCCTCTCTTCTTTGCGCTTTTTGGTGCCAGCGGACGAAAGCAAGGAAAGGTATCGTGACGAGGACCAGAGCGATGAGAAATCCCCACCAAGGAAGGCGTGCTCGGGCGGCGTCTTGCATTACTACATACGAAAGATCCAGCGTGCCGACGGGAGCATACCCAATAAGGTGTGCGTTTCCCCGGTCATAGATCTCCGTTACGCCGCCCGAGCCCGAGGTCACCGCCGGGGTGATTCGCTTAAGATCCGGAAATGCGGTTTCAATTGGTTGATAGCGAACATGAGGCGGCAGTTCGTTTAGTAAACGACCCTGCCCGTCCACCAGGATGGATCGGGTGGAATCGCTCTGCGTGGCTTTAACGCCCAGTTCCTCGCGCAGGAGCGATTCAAGGGAGACGTCCACCACGAGTGCAGCGGTGTAGGACCCTGCGGGGATCGCGACAAAGTATCGCGCGATACCATTCCGCATGAGCTTCGCGACTGCTTTCCCCGGCGCCGCGCCGTCCCAGAGCGATCCATCGAGCACTATGTTAAGAGCCGAACGCGTGGGGCTTAGGACAAGCGGCGTTTGCGCGCCCGGATCCCGGTCGCCGGCCAGTAGCGGTTGACGGTCGACACCGAACACATACGCAGCGCGAAGATCGCCGCCGGTGAACTGATCGAAAGTTTTAAGTAGATCGGCCGGTACGGACGTCGGCGGTGCCGACGGATGGGGCCGATTGCTATTGATATAGTCGACCAGCGCCGCCGATTGGGCCAGTAACGCTACCTGTTGTTCGCGCGCGATCAGGGCTGCCCGCAGTTGACGCGCCGTTCGTTCCGACTCGCTGCGAACCGCGGCTTCCGACGAGGTTCGTTGTACCGACTTTCCCACCGCGAAAATCGCACACGCCAACCCCACCGCCGGTAACCAGCCGCAAAGAAAAAAGAGTAATAAAGTGTGCCGCCGAATCGACATGCGTGGGAGACGCCCAATTCCGCGCGGAAAAATCTCTCGATGATCAGGAAGCGGCCGGGGCATCTCCGCTGATCAGCGAACGGTATTTAGCGGTAAGAACGGATAGAGACACCGCTATTAGACCGGATTGTATTTTAGGTTCTCGAAAAAAGCACGTTAAGGGCGACCTGAAGAAAAAGCCCGCTATACGGCGGGCCTTTCCGTCGGGCGTCGGGTCCACAACCCTAGGATCACTTACTGTGGAATCAGATTACCCTCGGCGTCGTAAACCGTCACATCACCGAAAGGTGCGACCTGGTCCTTCACCTTGGCGTAATCACCCACGATGACGATGGCCGCGCGGTAACTATCGAAATATTTCGCCGCGGCCTGTTGGATGTCCGCCGGGGTCAGTGAATCGATGTTGCTCCGGAATTTCTCGATGAAGTCCCGCGGCAGCTCGTAGGTGTAGATGGTCGCGATGCGCCCGGCCAAACCGGCCTGACTAGCCAACTCGATCGCGAAGTTGCCGTTCGAGAACGTTTTGGCCGAGGCCAATTCGTCGTCCGTAACCGGCGCCACGCGCATCCGATCCAACTCGTAGAAAATTTCCAGCAAGGTCGGCCCCGTGACTTCGTTACGAACCGACGCTCCGGCTTGGAAATATCCGGAGATGGTTTGGGTATTCGACCCGCTGAAGGGAGAGTAGGTGTAGCCCTTCTCTTCGCGGATATTTCGCGTCAGGCGGGAGTAAAACGACCCACCGTAGATCGAATTCGCGGTCCTTATCTTAAAGTAATCAGGATGTTTACGGGGTATCGTGACATTCCCCACAAAGATCGTTGATTGGATCGAGCCGGGCCGGTTTACAAAGTAAATTTGACGTTTGTCACGCGTGGGGACGGCCGGTACCTCCGGAGCTGGAAGGTCGCGGCGCGGCCAAGAACCGAACGCTTTTTCGATTTGCCCGAACGCGGCCGCCGGATCGAAATCACCGACTAAGACCAGGACGGCGTTGTTGGGGACGTAGTACTTCGCCGCGAACGCCTTCATGTCGTCCCGCGTTAACGCGCCAATCGATTTTTCGTCAGCCACCGAAAAGCTGTAAGGGTGCTTGCCGTAGACGGCTTTCAAGAAACGTTCGTTGGCCAGGAAGTTAGGGTTGGAACGTGCACCACGTATCTGCTGAATGGTATTTCCTTTGACTAGTGCAACTTCGGCTTCCGGGAACGACGGATGTTGGATCACATCGCTCATCAACTCGAAAAGTTTCGGAGTAAATTCAGAGAGGGAAGACGCGAACATCGTGGTTGCGTCCGAACCCGCACCCAAGCCCAAACTCCCACCGATCGAACGCAGCTCCTGCTTTAACTGTAGCCCGGTGCGTGAATCTGTCCCCTCACTCGCTACACTCGCGGTAAAGCCAGCGATGCCAGCGTGATTTTCACGGTCGACCGCTTGGTCCACGCGCAGCACCAACTGGGCGGTGACTTTGGGTACGTTGGGCAGCGGCGCCATCACCACCGTCAGACCGTTGGGTAGCTTCCGTTCCGTGATCTTCGGCAGCGTGATCGGCCGTGCGGGGCCTGGCCCTGGTGCGGTTTTCTGTTGCGCTCCGGCGCTGCCGTAGCTGGTCAGTGTTACACAGATCGTAAGCAAGCCGGTTAAGAGCCGCGTTTTTGTTCGGGTTTTCATTAGTTGGCTCCTTTCGGCACAGGCACGCGCGCGATCACGGTGCGGTTGCTGGGGACTAAATACTTAGCGGCGGCGACTTTGACCTGGTCGGCCGTGACGCGTTCAAAACTATCCAACGCGGAGTTGATCTGGTTCGGATCATCGCGAAATAGCGCCAATACAGACAACAGGTGGGCGCGGCCAAAGGCCGATTCGAGCTGGTTGTAATAGTTCGACCGGTAGCGCACCTTGGCGTCGGCCAATTCGCTGGCGGTGATACCGCCCTTTTGGATCTCGGCCAAGACCGCGTCCATTTCCCGCACGACCTCGTCGACGGTGCGATCCGGTTTGTAGGTGCTCCGGGTGGTCATGATCATCGGGCCGTAATAATCGAATTCGTTCCCGAAGTAGTTAAGCGCGCCGTTCAGGTCGAGGCTGACCGCTTTCTCTTTGACCAACCGTTGATAGAAACGCGAGCTATCGTCGCCTTGAAGGATCAAGCTCAACAGTGCCATCGGCGCAAAGTCAGGACTGTTCTGTACCGGCATGTGATAGCCCGTAACCATCGCGGGCAAAGTCGCGAGTTGGTCGGGTTGCGACACGCGCTTTTCTTGGGTTTGGGCCGGTTCGGACAGGTCCATTTTCGGCGGGTCGGGTTGTTTTGGGATGGAAGCAAAATGCTTTTCGACCATCGCCCGAACCTCGGCCGGGGTGACGTCTCCCACCACCGACAGCACCGCGTTGTTCGGCGCGTAATAGGTTTTGAAGAAGGCGCGTACGTCTTCAATGGTCGCGGCGTTGACATCGTTCAGGTCGCCGTAACCGTCATGCGAATTGGCCCAGTTCTGGAACGCATTTCCCCACAACTGCGCGAGTTCGAAAAATTGGTACGGTTGATTCAGTACGTTGACGCGGATCTCTTCGCTGACGACGTTTTGCTGATTTTTCAGATTCTCCGCACTGACATCCAACGAACGCATGCGGTCGGCTTCCAGCCAGAGAGCCGTTTCCACGCGGTCGCTCGGGACCGTTTGGTAATAGTTGGTGTAGTCAAAGTCGGTGTGGCCGTTGGCGCTGCCGCCATTGGATTCGACGTAGCGGATGTGTTCGAATTTTTTGATGTTGGCCGAGCCCTGAAACATCATGTGCTCGAACAAATGGGCAAACCCGGTGCGGCCTTTCGGTTCGACGCGCGAGCCGACGTTGTAATAAACGGCCACCGCCACCACGGGTGACGAATGGTCTTCGGAAATGACCACTCGTAATCCATTCGGAAGTTTGTAATAAACGACCGGGATGTTGAGCGGCTTCGGCGCGGCGGGAACCGGCGCCTTACCCGCCACCCCCGTCAGACCGAGCAGCGTAGTCAGACAGACCGCCGCTGCAAGGTAGCGATTAAACTTACGCATGATTTCAACCTCGTATCGGAAAAGATGTGCTCGTACACGAGTCCCAATGAATTCGATCTTGTGGAAAAGTTACGCTATTGGACCGGAAAACGTTTCGGGATAGTGACGAGTCACAAGCCTTGGGTGACGGAGGGTTGCTGTGATGGACGGAACGTTTGCGCCCGACCCGACCAAGCGCCGGTTTGGCCGGCGCGAGAATTAGGGATTCCGAAAGTTCCTTCCTAGAAACTCCTAACCCGTACGTCGATCTTGCCGTAAACGATCCATCCACCAATCTTCACGAATATGATCCAAAAAAAATTCACACGAAGTAAGAAGCACGCGCCTTTTATTTGTGCTTATTGGTGGTCTCGATTCGTGATGATTGGTGGATAAGTTTCCACCAGGCTATCCGTGAGGGAAAGGACTCACTGGCAGACCAAGCAGTAGATCGGACGGTTGAACGGCTACGGCGAACCCAACGATCTCTTGAAAAACTCGATCACGCGCTGGTCGTATTCGCCCGATTGTTTATCGTTGGACGCGGGCAGGTTGGAACCGGTCAACGGCAGATCGGGTTGGAGCTGTACCCTGGACTTATCCGCGAAACAATCGGCCAAGGCAATGGTCGAGGCGCGGAAGGTCGGCGCGTCGTTACCCGCGAGGAGCAAGACGTTCAAGTTATTCGCGGCTTTCGCAGCCTGGCAGGATTGGATGTTTCGGAAACACCGCGGCAGGTAGAGTTTGGCGCCGACCCGAGTCAACGGCTTTAACAGTCCCCAATCGAACGCCGAGCGGCCCTTAACTATCGTATACAGCTCGTCCGCGGACGAGGACGGGATCGAATCCAAGACCACGGCGCGCACGCTCGCATCGGTGGCCGCGGTCATCAGCGCGACATAGGCGCCCAACTCCACGCCGTAAATCCCGATCGATTGGCCCACCAACGGATCGCCCTGCGGGGTCTTCAAGGTGCGCAAGTACGTGATCACGCCGACAATATCATCCGTCTCGCAGCCACCGAACGAGGTCCACTTTACGCTGGCGGCCTCGCCGTGCCCGCGGAGGTCCGGCCAAAAAACGGTGAAGTTACTGGTCTCGTCGGAACCCAGCTTGACTCCTAAGTTTAACAACCACGAACGGTCGGCCCCGTACTTATGCAACACGATGATTGCCGGCGCGCCGGGTTTGCCGCGCAACAACCATCCGTGCCCGGCGGTGTTGTCCGGGTTGGTCCAGGTCTCTTCGGCCACCTGCACCCCGCGCGGGTCCAAGCCGGCGAACTGTTCCGGTTTAGCGAGGAAAGGATTGCGCGGCGGACGCGCCGCACCGTAAACCAACCAGAACGCAAAACCACCGATCGCTACGATCAAAAGGACCAGCACGGCTAGGACCGTGCGCAATCTACGAAACCTTCCGCGTCTGCGTGTCATCTTCGGCATGTGGTTTTACCGGTCTGGCGTGGTTCGAACGTTTTACCGCTTTTGGTTAACTGAATGCACGGGCCACCCATTGGCCTCCGGTGAGCACTCTCGATTTTAACCTAACTTTAACGCTTTGGCTTGTGCGAAATCTTCCGGCGTATTGATATTGAGAAAAAAACGGTCGGCGCCGGGTAGGTCTGCCAGCTCGTTTGGGGCGAGCCAGCGGGTACGAACTTGATCCAACAATGCCCGCGGTCGATGCTCTCCCGACGCTACGGCCCGTCCGGCGGCATCGACGCAAGCGGCGCGTTCGTAGACCGCGCATAACGGTTGCGGCCGGCCATCTTCCTGCACCGGCACCACGGCGTCGTACCCTTCGCGCAACGACAGCAGCCGCTCAAATAAGACGGTCGTTACGAACGGAAGGTCACAGGCGACGATCAGCGCTGTTTCCGTTGCGCAAGCCTGTAACGCGGTTTCGATGCCACCCAGCGCACCCCAACCGGGATGCCGGTCGGGAACGTTAGCGTAGGGCCACTCGGTTTCCGGACCGTGCGCGCCCACGATGCGCACGCTGACGGTTACCGGGGACAGCGCCGCGCCGATCAGTTCGACGAATTCGCGCTCATCGAAGCGGAGTCGCGCTTTGTCACGCCCCATCCGGCGGGAAGCGCCACCGGCGAGAATAAATCCTTCGACTATGTCCACAGGGTTCAAAGGAATTGGATTTTATCATGCATACCCGGCCAGACGAACGGGACGGTTGGCGCGAAGTGTGAAATTGATTGACAATTGAAATGGGACAATTGAAAATCAAAACGGTCGTCATTCGTCCCCGATTTTTCTGTTTTTCACCGCTCCCTGAGGTTTTTTGCATGTTAAGAAAGTTCGCGGCCCTTAGCTTCTTTATTTGTCTTCTCGGTACCGCTCGTGGAGTGCTGGGCCAAAACCCAGCGCCAGACAGCGCCAAGACTCCCGCCGTTGCGAACGACCCGCGGTTTATTGGATTGGACGAGATCAAGCCGGGGATGAAGGGCGTGGCCTACACCGTCTTCAAGGGTACGGTGCCGGAAGAGTTCGGGGTGGAAGTCTTGGGCGTATTGCCGGGCTATCCGAACCCGCGCGGCTCGGCCATTATCATCAAACTTTCTGGTGCGAACGCCGAGCGGACCAGCGTTTTCGCCGGCATGTCCGGTTCGCCTGTTTACTTTGACGGACGTTTGGCGGGTGCCATTGCGTTCAGTTTTCCGTTTGCCAAGGAACCCATGGGCGGCGTGACGCCGATCAAGCAGATGATCGATCTGTTCGAGCAAGGGAACGGGCCGACCGACGCGGGCCGACGGCGCGAACCGCGGTCCTATTCGTTCTCGGAGTTGGCGGCGACCGAATGGAAAGGAACATTGCCGCGCCCCGTGGTGACCGGTGCGCCGATGTTGGCAAATGTATCGGGCGGTTCGCCGTTGCTTCCGTATCTGGGCCAGCAGATCATGCCCATCGCGACTCCGGTGGTATTCGGCGGTATCTCGCAACAGACACTGGAGATGTTCGCTCCGCAGTTGATGGCCAATGGATTGATGCCCGTGGCGGCCGCGGGGGGTGGCATGCCGATGGGGCCGCTCGGTACGATCACGCCGGAAACGTTGAAGCCGGGGACCTCGATCACGGCGGCGCTAGTGCGCGGTGACTACTCGCTGGCGGCTTCCGGGACGGTGACGTTCCGCGATGGCGACCGGATCTACGCGTTCGGTCACCCGTTCCTCAGCCTCGGCGGCGCGAACATGCCGATGGCGGAATCATCGGTGGTGACGGTAGTTCCCAACACCAACAATTCGTTCAAGCTTTCTATTCCCGGAGCCATGGTCGGCAGCGTGACGCAAGACCGGGCGTCGGGGATCTACGGTCAATTGGGCCAGGTGCCGCGGATGATCCCGGTGACGGTCAAGCTGCACACTACGCGCGACCGCGACCAGATCTTCAAGTACGAAGTGATGGAAGATCAGACCTTGACGCCGTTGCTGTTGAATCTGACGCTGGTGAACACGCTAAGCTCCAGCGAACGGACATTGGGCGATTCCACCATCACGATCAACGGCAACATCACGATGGAAGGTCAAGCGCCGGTCGTGGTCGAGCGGCGTTTCTCGGCCAACAACGCGAACGCGTTGGCCGCGGGATCGATCGCCATTCCGGTGGGTCAGTTACTGGGGAGCGGTTTCGACAATGCGCACATCGGCCGCATCTCCATCGACATCAAGTCGGAAGAAAATAAGCGGGAGGCTACGCTCGACCGCATTGCGTTGAGCCGTACCGAGGTCCGGCGCGGCGACGAATTCGAGATTCAGGCGTTCGTTCGCACCGATGGCGGTCAGGTCTTCGTTCAACGGATCCCGGTTTCGATCCCAACCGATATCCCGCCGGGACAAGTGTTGCTCTTCGTCGGTGACGGCGGGTCGTTGCAGCAGGCGTCGGCCTCGCAATCGTTCGTGCCCACCAGTTTGGGCCAACTGGTGAACGCGATGAATCAGATCAAGAAGAACGACCGGCTTTACGTCAAGCTTTACCGCGTGACTCCGGGCGCGATTATCGGCACCAGCGAAATGCCGAATTTACCACCCTCGATGCTAGCGACGCTGAACAGCGACCGCTCGACCGGCGGCATTACGCCGACCATCCTTTCTCCGTTTTGGGAAAAGGAATTGCCCCCGGCAGAGTTCGTGATCTCGGGCCAACAGATCTTGGCCCTTGATGTATTGCGTTAAACGTCCGACAGACTGTTCGTCTGTCGATGGATTCGCAATGGGCTCGCGTAACCACGGCTTGTGTGTCGGGCTACCATCGACGGGCTAACAGCCCATCGGACGGTGAAAAATCTATGAACTCCGCCGACCCTAAGGAGCAAAATGTCCTCTGACCTCGCGCGCCTGCTGCGCGCCACCCGTTTTTCCGCGGAAAAACACCGCAACCAACGCCGCAAGGGCGGCGACGCCGCGCCCTACATCAACCACCCGATCGCCGTGGCCGAACGATTGGTCAGCGTCGGCGGCGTGGAAGACCCGGACGTGCTGATCGCGGCGCTGTTGCACGACACGGTCGAAGACACGGGCGTAAAACCGGAAGAGTTGGAGGAGATGTTCGGTGAACGCGTTCGCTCGATGGTCGAAGAAGTGACGGACGATCGGTCGCTACCGAAAGCCGAACGCAAACAGCGCCAGGTCGAGCACGCACCGCATCTTTCCCCCGGTGCAAAGCTGATCAAACTTTCGGACAAGATCAGCAACATCCACGACATCGCGAATAATCCGCCGGCGGATTGGTCGCTGGAAAGAAAATTGGAATACATCGCCTGGGGCGAGCGCGTCGTAGCCGGTCTACGTGGCAGTAACGCCGGACTAGAGGAATTCTTCGATCGCTTAGTCGCCGATGCCCGTACGAAATTTGCCGCCAGCGCGGAGTAGTACTCGCTTGTAGTTCGGCCTTGAGGCGGCCATACGACGGAACCCCAACCGTAAGGGCGGGGGCCCCCTCCTTTACAGTCGGGGTTCTGCCGTACACCAACCGCCCAAAGGTCGAATTACGAACGCGAGGCTTGGACCACAAACAAATACCGCCCGGCAGAATTGGGCATGACGTGCGCATCGAATTTGCGGTGAAGCGCCGTTAATGCACGCGTGATCGCCTCGCCTCCGAAGAGCAAGAAGGCCGCTCCTTGCGGCGCCCACTCCATCATCGAAGGCAACATTGGAACGAATTGCTCTAACGCACGGCAGGTTACGAACTCCGCGGCGGGTGACTCGGTGGTTTCGAACCGGGCCGCTGTAACGTTAGCGTCGATGCCGGCTTGATTTATCGCTTCGCGAAGGAAAACCGCTTTCTTTGGAGAAGCCTCGATCAAGGTCGCGGACAGATCAGGCCGCGCGATCAAACAGGGAATGATCGGCAGTCCCGCACCGGAGCCGATATCGACAATACGTGCGCCTTCGCTCAGATACCGAACAGCCGTCAGCGATTCCAACACATGCCGCGTGACGAATTCTTCCGGCGAGCAAGGCGCGACCAGATGAAGGCGTGGGTTCCATCGCTGAACCAGCGAATAATACTGGCCCAGCCGCGCGACGGTGTTGTCGCTCAGTTCGACCCCATACGCCGGACTTTCGCTCCGTAACGCGTCCTCGAACGCTCTAAACATTTCCCTCATCGCTAATAGATAATAGAGTAGAGGTTAAGGAAACTGCATTCGTGCATATTCGTGGCTTGGATCTATTAGTGAAAATTCGTGGATAACTTCCCCTCGATGGACGACACCCGATCTCTTGATTTGATCGCGGAGCATGAACGTCTCGGTGAATTAACGACCCGGTTGATCGCTGAATACGCGCGCCGTTTGGACCAGGCGCATTTGTGCTCCGAAGCGACGCCGGGAGAATTGTCCGCGCGGTTCGACGAGCCGCTGCCGCGAAAGGGCCTCGACGCGGGGGAAGTATTGGCGCGATTTGAAACAGATATCGCACCGCACTCAATGGCGATCTCCAGTCCTCGTTACTTCGGCCTATTCAATCCGGCCCCGCTGCCGGTGGCTGTGTGGGCCGACGCATTGGCTTCCGCGTTGAACCAGAACGGGGCGGTGTGGCGTAACTCGCCCGCGGCGAATGTGATCGAAGCGCGGGTGATCCGCTGGCTTTGCGAACTCATCGGCTACGACGAGAACGCGTACGGGACGTTGACCAGCGGGGGATCGGAAGCAAACTTGGTCGGGCTCAAATGCGCGCGGGATGCGGCGCACGAGGCAATACGCGATCGCGGTCTGCGCGGTGCGGCGGGGGAACTGACCGTTTATGCGACGGAACAATCTCATTATTCGATCGAGAAGAGTTTGGACATCCTCGGGATGGGCCGCGCGAGTCTGCGCAAGATTGCCACCGACGACCGATTTCATATCGATGTGAATGCGTTGCGCTCGGCGATCGAACGTGACCGTGCGGATAACCACATTCCGTGCTGCATTGCGGGTGCCGCCGGGGCCACTTCGACGGGTGTGGTCGACCCATTGACGGAATTGGGCGACCTGGCAAAGGAGTTCGGTTGCTGGTTCCACGTCGATGCCGCGTATGGCGGGGGACTGGCGTTCTCGGATCGGCATCGAGGATTGTTGTCCGGGATCGAGCGCGCCGATTCTATAACTATCGATGCGCACAAATGGATGTTCGTGCCGTTCGCGTGCGGGGCGTTGTTGGTTCGCGGCGGCGCGGACGTCCTTCGCCGATCGTTCGATCTAACGCCCGAGTACCTAACCGAAAAGCGCGAACGCTTCGGTGGTGCGGACGAGGAATTCGACGGCTTTCGTTACGGCCAACTGGGCACTAAACGATTCAACGCGTTCAAGTTATGGGCGGCTTTCAAGACTCTTGGTATCGAGGGTTACGCGGCAATCGTCGACCGGCAGATCGAATTGACCCGATATTTGGCCGCGCACTTGGACCAACTGCCCGATTTCGAACGCGTAGGTCGGGTTGAAACCGCCGTCTGTTGCTTTCGCTACCTGCCCGAATGGGCGCAAGCGCTGGACGGCCCTGCCCAAGACCGCGTGCAACGCGACCTGCAGCAGCGCATCGAAGCAAGCGGCGAGGCCTGGTTCGCGACCACGGTTTTACGCGGCCGCCGGGTGCTGCGGGTGAATGTGAACAGCTTTTTAACCCGGCGACGCCATATCGACTATCTGCTAGAATTATTCCAACGAATGGGCGCGGATCTCACGACGGAAAGGAAAGTTTTATGAACGAGGATGACATTCGGAAAAAGATGGAATTCATTGTGGAGCAGCAGGCGCAGTTCGCGGTGAATATCCAGAAACTGGAAGAGGCGGACGCTCGCGCCAGCGAACGAATGAGCAAGTTAGAAACTGGATTCGTGTCAATGTTCAACTTTGGTGTCGAACTTAGAGAAGCGCAACGACAGACTAGGGAGACTCAACAGCACACCGACGAGGCACTGGCAAAACTAACCGGCCGAGTTCAGGAAGTAACGGACCGTCTCGACAACTTGATCTTGGTATTTGAAAGATATATTAGCGGCAACGGTCGTAAACAGAATTGAGCAACCTATTTTTTATTTTCGCAAGAAATTTATGAAAGTCCCGAGACCTATAGCCGTACTTCTTTTGTCGATTTTTTGCATCGTTGGTTTACCGTTGGCCCACACCCAAACACCCGCGGGCGCCAAAAACTCTTCGCAGCGTTATTTGGGTAAGGTCGGGTCGCGCGCGGAGTTCGACACCATTGCGCGTGTATATCATTCCGGGACGCCCTACGCGCTGCCGCACGTCATGTTCGTGATCGACCGGCGAAACGACAACAAGATGTATTACATCAACTCGCCGCGGTTCCGTTTTCATCAGGATTTCGTGAACGCGATGTACCTCTCGTTGGATCGCGGTGAAGATTTTTTTAAGAATAATTACACCACCCCCAAACGACGGTTCATTCTCGGTACCGTCGCGTTCCAGACGCCGATCAAGAAATGGACCTACGAATTTTGGGAAGGTGACAAGATCGGCCCCGAGCTGATGAAGGTCGCCAACGATGTGATCAACCGCACCTTCTTCACAACGGTGGCGTACAAACCGAACTCGCTAGAGCAGGAAGCAAACTCAGCGAATATTACCGGCATGACCCGGGTTCTGCTGAGCGAGATCAACCAGGGGCAAGAGTATCAAGCCCTGAATGTCTCGCGCGGCATCGGCCGCATTCACATCATCGATCGCTTGGACGACCGTACCGAGATCGGCGACAACGAGATCTTGGTCTTGAACGAAGTTCCGCTCAGCCTGCCTTCGGTGGCGGGGATTATCCTAACCAAACCGTCGACGCCGCTTTCGCACGTTAATCTACTCGCCAAAGGTTGGGGCGTGCCGAACGCGTATATCAAAAACGCAAATGAACTCTTCAAACAGTACGACGGTTGGTGGGTCGAGTTTGAAACCAAACTAGATAACTACACGATCAAGCGGGCGGATCAACAGGCGGTCATTCGCGAGCAACAGCGGCTGGCGGCCTTTGATAAGACGATGATCCCGCGGTCGGACCTAGCGACGACCAAGATCGCCGGCCTGCGCGAACAACGGGCCAAGGATGTGGTGATCTACGGCGCTAAATCCTCGAACCTGGGCGAGTTAATGAATGCCAAACTGCCCGGCTTTATCGTTCCGGACGGGTTTACCATTCCGTTCGCTTACTACGACCGGTTTATGAAGGAAAACAAGTTGGAGGATGTGGTTTACGATCTGCTGGACAACCAAAATTTTGTCCACGATCCCTCGTTCCGGCGGCAAAAATTGTTGGAATTGCAGGGCAAGATCCAGGCAGGAACGGTCGACGCTAGATTGAAGACGGAACTGTTGGAACGCATTCATCGCCAATTCCCCGACCGGGGACTGTTCCTACGAAGCTCGACCAACAGCGAGGACCTACCGAACTTTAACGGCGCGGGGTTGTACTCGACCAAGGCCAACGTGCGCGGCGACGACCAGGTGATCGCGGCGCTGAAATACGTCTGGGCGTCGTTGTGGAATTATCGCGCGTACGAGGCGCGCGAACGTTCGCACATCCCTCACGACAAGGTCTACATGGCGGTGCTGGTCCAAGAAGGTGTGAATTCCGAAAGTGCGGGCGTCATGATCACCACCGACCCGTACGACCGCGAAGACAACGATTCGATCTACATCAGCGGCAAGAAGGGGCAGGGCGAAGCGACCGTCGGTGGCGAAAAGGTCGCGGAGCAGATCATTTTCCGCGAACGCTCGAACACCGTGCGGGTTCTGACCCGTTCGGAAGAGAGCGAATACCTAACCTTTGACGAGCGCGGTGGGCTGAAACCGCTTCCGATCACCGGCGATCGAAACGTGTTGACCGACGCGATGGCGCGGCGGCTAGCGGTGGTGGCGGCCAAGATCAAACGCGTGTTTGGGGGTAAGGAGCAAGATATCGAATGGGCCATCGTCGGCAACGAGATCTACATTGTGCAGGCGCGGCCGTACATCTCGAACCGTCGCGGTCGTTACGGGACGCCGCTCGATCCGTCCTTCGCGCCCCCGGCGAAATAATGCGGGCCGTCCGACAAGCTATTAGCTTGTCGCCGGGTTCGGGGCGGGTCTCTTAAAGGAAAACTTGAGCGGTAACTGACGAGAAGGCAGGTTGAAGCCTACCCTACTTTAAGGATGGCCGTTTAATGTAGGGTAGACTTCAGTCTGCCTACTGAGACGCAAGAATATTGCGAAGGGTAGCGCGCACGATTCGTACGCAAATGACAGGCTAACAGCTTGTCGGACCGGTAAGGGCGCTACAGTGTTAAGATTCAAACGATGAAACAAAACTTGAAACTGCTGATCCTGATCTCCTCCGCACTTCTGCTCGGCGCGTGCGCCGAAACGCCGACCGTCCAAAACAAAAACACAGCGAACGGCAACACCAAGGCGGGCGCTAACGCCACCGTGCCTGACGTTCCGCCCAACCCCGGCGGGCCAAGTGCGAACGCCGGCCCCGGCCCGAGTGGTGATCCGATTGACGCCAAGGAATTGGACGCCGCGATCGATAAAGCCGAGAAAGCTCACACCGCGAAACCGAACGACGCGAGGGCCACAAAAGTGTTGGCCGATGCCTACTTCGCGCGGGCATCCGCGCTGACCGAAGCGCGTCAATACCGCGCGGCCCTGGGCGATTATCGCAAGACGCTAAAACTGGATCCCGCCAATGAAGAAGCGAAGTCGATGAGCGGCATGATCATCAGCATTATGCAGCAGATGCACCGCGATATACCGGCCGAGGGGCAAGAGCCGCCGGCGATGCGTAAATAGCACCGCCGCCGCTCGCTTTGGCTAGGCGCCGCACCATCTCTTATCATCGTTCGCGATGCTGATCATTCCTTCGATCGACCTGAAAGACGGCCGGTGCGTCCGTCTGACGATGGGGCGCCAGACCGAGGTCAAAGTCTATGACGGCGATCCGGTCGCCATCGCCGAGCGTTTCCAGGCCGACGGTGCGCGCATGCTTCACGTAGTCGACCTTGACGGCGCGTTCGCCGGCGGGGCTTCGGCCAATCGTAAGGTGGTGCGGCGCATTATCCGCGCGTTGGATATTCCGGTCCAATTCGGCGGCGGCATGCGGACCGTGGCCGACGTGCAGCAGGTGATCGAATTCGGCGCGGCGCAGGTAGTGATCGGGACCATCGCAGCGGAGGAACCCGAGACGCTCGAAAATTTTGTGCAGTTGTTCGGCTTTCGCATCTGCGTCGGCATAGACGCCCGCGATTCGCGCGTGGTTACGCACGGCTGGGTTAAACAGGAAGAACTATCCGCCGTCGAATTGGCCCAACGCGTCGCCGACGCCGGCATCGACCGGATAGTTTATACGGATGTCACTCGCGACGGTTCCTTAACGGGACCGAACGTAGAACAGGCCTGCGTGCTGGCCCGTGAATCGGGCCTTCATGTAACGGCGTCGGGCGGCGTCGGATCTTTGGAGGACATTGCGCGCCTGCGTGCGGCCAGCGACCGCGGCGTGGACAGCGTCATCATCGGGAAAGCGCTTTACGAAGGCAGATTCACTTTGGCAGAAGCCCTGCGCGTCGCGTGATTTCTTTTTCGTGCTTATTTGGAGTGACCCCCAAAAGTGAGACAAATATAATTGACACACTTCGGGAAAGGAAGGAGTGTGCAGAGTGGGAGGAAAGAAGCGAGTAGGGAAATATCCGCTGGCATTTCGCCGGGAAGCGGTGGCGCGGATGAAGGAAAGCGAACACATCACGCAGCTGGCGGAGGAATTGGGGCTCGAGCGAAGCATTCTGTACAAATGGCAGAAGCAGTTAGAACCGGGGATGCTGGCGGAGAAACGCCGGACCGGTCCGAAAGCGCCAGCGGAGGCGCGCACGAGGGAGTTGGAACGGGAAGTTGAACGGCTGAAGCGGGCGTTGGGAGAGAAGACGCTGGAAGTCGATTTTTTCAAGGGTGCCTTGCAAAGAGTCGAGGCTCGACGGCGGTCGAGCAGCGACGCTGGCGAAGAGACATCTACGACCAAATCCGGGAAGTGATGTCCTTGCAAGGCGGGTTGAGTATTGAACGGATGTGCCAATTGGCACGGGTGAGCCGGGCCAGTTTCTATCGTGCGTTGCAAGAGCAAGAGCCGGACCAAGCGGAGATGGAGTTGCGGGCGGAGATCCAGACGATCTTTCTGGAGCACCGGCAGCGCTACGGATACCGGCGGGTCGCGGCGGAGTTGCGGCGGCGGGGCTATGGGGTGAACTCGAAACGGGTGCAGCGGCTGATGCAGGAGGACAACTTGCTGGCGCTGCAGCCGCGGGCTTATCGGCGGACGACCGATTCCCGGCATGAGTTGAAGGTGCACCTGAACCTGGCCCGGCACCTGCATTTAACGGGGCTAAATCAACTTTGGGTGGCGGATATTACTTATATCCGGCTGCAACAAGAGTTCGTTTACTTGGCGGTGGTGCTCGATGCCTATTCGCGTAAGGTGGTAGGTTGGGCCTTGGAGCGGAGGTTGTTCGCCTCCTTGCCGAAAGCGGCCTTGGAAGCGGCCCTGCAAGCGCGGCAGCCGCCGCCCGGATTGATCCATCATTCCGATCGCGGGGTGCAGTATGCGTCGCACGAATATATGGAAGTGCTGGAACGGCACGGGATCTTTCCCAGCATGAGCCGGCCGGGCAATCCCTATGACAATGCAAGTTGCGAGAGCTGGATGAAGACGCTCAAGCAGGAGGAGATCCACGCGCACCGGTACCGCGATCTGGCCCACTTGCGCGCGCACCTAGAGGAGTTTATCGACCACTACTATAATCATTGCCGGTTGCATTCCGCGCTCGGTTATCGCACCCCGGAAGAGTTCGAACAGGCCCTCGTTCCGGGGGCCGGGCTCGCCGGCCCGACACTGAGTTTTTTTAGGCATGGGGAGGACTATCGCCCCGATGTGCCGAACCAAAATACGAGGGGCGGCGCGCCGGCCGCCCCTCCGCCCATCGGTTACGATGAGTCTCCGACTGGCTATTCCTTGGTGAGTTGCTCTCCAGCAGCGCTCACCTCCGCTTCACCAGCTACCGTTGATGGTGCAGCACCGGCGCAAACTTGAAAAGGCTTATTTTACGTGATCAGGCTGTGTCAATTTTTTCCTGTCTCACGAAAGGGGGTCACCCCAATTCGTGTCTTCTGATTCGTGTTTATTCGTGGATAATTGTCTTTTACCTTGACTCAATTTCAAAACAGTTTATGACCCAAAATATTTTCACTCCGAACGTATTAAACGGCCGCGTGGCTTTCGTTACCGGCGGCGGCACCGGCATTACCGGCGGCGTGGCGCGCGCCTTGGCCGAGGCC
>JADMIO011367131.1_pt1 | contig 33293 bp, 16 predicted proteins | sample 8958161 | NCBI WGS metagenome assembly JADMIO01 (sample SAMN16585339, study PRJNA669376) | soil metagenome | isolation source: Crop rotation soil | place: USA: Cullars Rotation, Alabama | collected 2011 | reverse complement strand
TTCCGATCTTGAGTGGTTGGGGGCGGTTGGGTGGTTGGGCGTTGAGCGGTACGTGGCTGAGTGGTCTGGTGGTTGTGTTTCGGGCTCGGCGCAGACGCCGAGCCGACCTTGCGAAGCAGCAACCCGGCGCGGACGCCGGCTTGCTGCTTCGCAAGGTTCTTATGGGAGGGATGGCCAAGGAGGCCGATGGACGGAGGAAGCCACACGACGAACCAAGCGCTGCGTTGGCAAGCAAGGGGGGCAAGGCGTGGTTCGTCCTCCTTCTCCGCCATTCTCTTGCATCTCTCCTCCTCGTCTCCCTCCTCTCTCCTGGTTCCTTCTCCTCGTTGTCTTCTCCTCCTTCCTCTCTCCTCCTCCTTCCTTCACTTCTCTCCTTCTCTCCTCTCGTTCTCTCTTCTCGTTCTCTCCTCTTCTTCTCTTCTCTTCTCTCCTGCCTCCCTGCCTCCTGCCCATCCCCCTCCCCTCGGCGGCGGGCCGCCCTTGCGGGAGACGCAAAAAAAAAGAACCTCGCAAAGCAGATGGGCGGCGTCTGCGCCGCCCATCTGCTTTGCGAGGTCGGCGAGGCTCCGCCTCGCCCGAAACACAACCTCACATCCCCAACACCGACACCAACACCGACACCGACACCGACCAACACCGACACCAACACCAACACCAACACCGACACCAACACCAACACCCCGCGGATCACCGCCCGCGCGCCAACTCCGGCGTCACCGTCGGCTCATACTCCTCCGAGATGATGATCTTGGCCCTGATCAAGATCAGGATCTTCTTGTTCTGCACATACGTTCCCTTGCGCGAGAACAGGAAGGACAGGCCCGGCAGATCCTTCAGGATCGGCACACCCGAGATCTGATCCTGCTTCTCGGCGAGCTTCATGCCGCCCAACATGATCGTGCCGCCGTCGGGCATCGTCACCGTGGTGCGAACGCGCTGCAGGGTCACTCGCGGCAGCTGGATGGAGATCGGCTGACCGACACCGAGCGTCGTGGTGAAGGTGGGGATGGGCTCTTGCAAAGTCATCACCGTGGGCCGCAGCTCCATGGTGATGAAGCGGCGGTCGGCGGAGACCACGGGTCGCACGTCGAGGACGACACCATCGCGCACGACGTCGACGACGGGGTTGGCGACGGCGGCCGCCTGCGCGATCTCGACCTCGAAGTCGCGGATGTAGGAGATGTGGCGCAGCACCTGCATGTTGGCGCGGGTGTTGTTGTAGACCAGGAGGCGCGGCGCGGTGATCTCTTCGCTGCGCTCCTGCTTGGCCACCGCGCGCAGCACGACCTCGAGCTGGACGTCGTCGAGGTAGGCGTACTGGAGGGAGAGGCCGCCCGAGTTGGTGAGCCGGCCTTCGCCGCCGCCGAGCGAACGGTCGTAGAGATGCTCGGTGCGGGCGAGGTAGTCGCCGTCGCCGCCGTCGTCGTAGAACAGCCCCGGCTCGGTGCCGGTGCCGATGCCGCCCGGCGCGGCCGGTGAGATGGTCTGCGTCTGGCCGAAGTCGTCGAAGCGCAGGTTCGAGCGGTTGTTCTGCTCGAGGCCGCGGCCGGGGATGCCGCCGGCCGACTGGTCGCCGAGGCCGCGGAAGTCGACGCCGACGTCCTCGAGGAACTGGTCTTGCACCTTGAGGAAGCGCGCTTCGACGTCGACTTGCACGCCGACGGCGTGGCGCAGATCGGCGAGCAGCTTCTCGATCTTCTCGTGCAGCTCGCGCGGCGCGCGCACGACCAGGACGCCGCGCTGCTCACCGAGCGTCGAGCCCGTGCTGTCGAACACTTCGGTGCCGACCGTCTGCCGGATCATGTCCATCAGCTTGGTCGGGTCGACGACGGTGGGCTTGGACTCGGTGTCCTCGCCGCCGCCGAACTCCTGCTCGTCACCGGGCACGAAGAGCTTCAGCTCGCGGCCGGGCTTGTCCTGCACGCCGTGCACGAGGTCCGGCACGGGATAGTTCTTGAGGTAGGTCGGGCCGACGGCGTGCTCGGGGGTGACCAGCTGGACGACACCGTTCTGCACCTTGTAGCGCACGCCGGTGAGGTTGCCGATCACTTCGAGCGCCTGGCTGACCGACATCGGCGGCAGGCGGAAGTCGGTGAGCGTCGTCTTGTCCTCGGGCAGCTCCTTGACCGGCTGCGTGACCACGAAGTTGACCTCGGTCACGGTCTGGTAGTAGGCCGCCCAATCCTGCACGGTCGCCTTCGGGAAGCGGTGCTCGATGCGCGTGCTCGCGAGCTTGTCGAGGATGGCGCGGTCGTCGGGATTGTCCAGCGAGGCCGGCGGCGCGAAGGTCAGCGGCTGGCGGACCGCCACTTCGGCCCAGCGCTCCATGTCGAGCTCGATGGTCTCGACCTGGGGCACGTCGGACGTGCGCAGGTCGTCGAACGTCTTCGACCACTCCGCCTTCCACTCCTGGCGCAGCAGATCGACGCGGTTCTCGTGGCGGGCGCGGCCGGCCAGCTCGCGGAGGTGCAGTGCTTCGTCGTTGCTCGGATCGGTTTGCAGCGCCTGGTCGATGAGCGTCACCGCGGCCGCGTAGTTGCCCAGCTGGAACTCGTAGTTCGCCTGCTCGAGCAGCCGCTTGACCTTGGCTTGGCGCTGGATGCGCAGCTTGCGCTCGGCCTCGGCCAGCTCGGCCTGCGAGGCCGCGCGCTGCGACTCGACCGCCTCGCGGTCGGCGCGGATCTTGGCCTCCTGCGCCTCCTTCAGCTTGCGCTCGAGCCGCTGCTGCAGGTCGGAGCCGGGCTTGAAGTAGATGGAGTAGCGCAGCGTGAGCAGCGCCCGCTCGTAGCTGTCGATGGCGTCGCCGTAGCGGCCGCTCTCGCGATGCGCGTCGCCGACGGCTTCCTCTTGTGCCGCACGGAAGCGATCGCGCTCACCGGCGATGGTCGTTTCCAGAACTCTGTCCTGGAAGCGGCGAGCGACCCCCGGGCTGATCTCGCCGAGCATGTCCTGCGCGCTGAACAGGATCTGGCGCGCCTGCTCGTTGCCCTGGTCTATGGCGAGGACCTCGGCCGCGATGCGCGCCGCGTCCTCCCACAAGCGATTCTCCATCGCGCGCTGCGCTTGCTTGAGCGACTCCTGGATGACCGTTTGACGGCGCTGTTGATCCACGCCGCCCTGTCCTTGCTGCGGCTCCTGCGGTCGATCGGGCAGCAGGTTCGCGGCGGTCGAGCTCGCCGTCTCCCCGGGCTTGCTCTCAGTGCTCGCGTTGTTCGAGGTATCACGACTCCGAGTGAGCGCATCGTCGGAGCTGTCGTTCACTTGCGTGGAGCAAGCGGCCGCGAGGACCACGAGCACGGAGGCGAAGAGTCCACGCAGCGGTAGGGAATGGACCAGTTTCATGCTTGGGTTTCCGGACGGATGGAGCCAGGGCGGGGCGCAGGGCGCGCGGGGGAGCACGCGTGCCGCAGGTGCAAGTCGGACGTATCAGAGGGCTATCGCCGAGGGTCCCGTGCGATGGGGAGCTCCCGGAGAGGCGCAAGAGGGCCGGACGGTAGCCACACGCCGTATGAGGGTCAAGGTGAAGATTCCTGCGCTTTGGGCTGCCGCCACGCGGTTCTCGTCACGCGTTCCGCGGCGGGACCTCGGGCAAGCCGAGCAGTCGATTCACGCGCTTGATGTCGGCCCAGGTCTCGCCCTTCGCGGCCGGATTGCGCAACAGGTAGGCCGGGTGCCAGGTCGCGACCACCGGAATGCCTTCGAAGGACAGCTCGCGGCCGCGCAGGGCCGACATCGATTGGGTGGCGCCGAGCAGGTTCTGCGTCGCCACTCGTCCCAGGGTGACGATGACCTGCGGCCGGATGATGCGGATCTGCTGGTGCAGGTACGGCAAGCAGGCGGCGACCTCGTCCGGCTGCGGCTCGCGGTTCTCCGGCGGGCGGCACTTGTTGACGTTGGCGATGAACACGTCGGCGCGCCGAAGCCCCATCGCGTTCTCGATGATGCGATCGAGCAGCTGGCCGGCCGGACCGACGAACGGTCGGCCCTGCCGGTCCTCGGTCTGGCCGGGCGCCTCGCCGATGAACAGCACGCGGGTCGCCGGGTTGCCTTCGCCGAACACGACGTTCGTGCGGTGCTCGGCCAGCTTGCAGCGTGTGCAGGTGATCACGCCGGCGCGCAGCTCGGCCAGGCGTTCGGCTGCGGGGCGGGCATCGCCGGGTGCGGCGGCGCATCCTTCCGGCACGCCGTGCGGCGCCGGTGCGCCCTGCGTGATCGCCACGCGCTCCTCGATGGCGCCGCGCGGCGCGGTCGCGGCGCGCGGCTCCGTCGGCGCGTGCGACTCGGTCGGCGCGTGCGGCTCCGTCGGCGCGCGCGGCTCGGTCGTGTCGCGCGGCTCGGTCGGCGCGCGCGACTCGGTCGGCGCGCGTTGCTCGGTCGGTGCGCGTTGCGCGGCGACGGCACTGCCCGGCCGGACCTCACTGCCGTTCGCTCGCGGGGGCGTCGGCGCGGGCTCGCGCCGCGCCGGCATCGGCAGGTCGCCGCCATAGCACTCGATGGCGTGCTCGAGGTGGCGCAGCAGCGCGTCGCGCATCAGAAGTTCCAGCCGATGGCGATGATGAAGCGGTTGTCCATGCGGTCGGCGCCGGCGCTCGGCGTGTTGTCGAAGTCCATGACGTGCTGCAGCTGCGCGAACATGTTGTCGAGGAGCGTTGCCTTCAGGCGCGAGTCGAGCTTCAGGTAGAGATCGTCCTTGTCCTCGAGGCCGGGGAACACGTCGAGGTTCTGCAGGAAGCGTAGACCCTTGGTGATGCCCCACTCGAAGCGGTAGGCCAAGCGCGCCGCCAGGTACTCGTTGGTCGGCATCATGGTGCGGTAGTCCTCGAAGAAGTAGCTGACGCCGGCTTCGGTGGCGAGCTTGAGGTCGTCGTCATCGAGCACTTGGTAGCCGAAGCCGACGCCGGCCGTGTAGCGCAGGTCGAGGTTCGCCTTGAGATCGCCCTCGGCGGTGGTGGTGCCGAGCACGTAGAAGCGATCGGTGAGGAAGTAGTCGTACTTCAGCGCGGCCGCCGTGCGGCGCTCCGAGATCGCGAACGCGCCGGTCGAGTTGCGTTCCTCGGAGTAGTTCCAGTTGAAGCCGAAGGTCAAGCGATCGGCGAGCGTGCGCCGCTCGAGATCGACGACCGCGCTGGCGTTGCGGCGGTCGGTGTTGCCGTCGCTGTAGAAGGCGCCGAGCGCCATCGAGCCGCGCCACTGCGCGCCCTCCGGCGCGTTCATCGATTTCACGCTGGTGAGCGGCAGCGCTGCCAGGCCGGTGCTGTCCGGGTCGCTGATCCGCACGTTGCCCTGGGTGATGCCGAGCACCTGGCGCTCGAGGCGCTCGCCGCGACCGGTCATCAGCACCACCGGCACCGTGGTCTGCAGGTCCTGCACCTTCGCCAGCGGCACCTCCAGATCGCCGAGGATGTCGCTGTGGAAGGCGACCTTGTCGCCGATCAGCGACTTGAACACGCCGGTGACGTGGTCGCCGTTCCGCAGCACCATGGTGTCCGGCGGGCGCGGTGCAGGATCCTGGCTGCGCAGCGCAGGCGCGGCGATGCCGAGCGCGAGACACGCGACGAACGAGAGATGGGCGCGGAGCCGACGTGGTGATTCCATGGTTTTCCTGGCGCTGACGAGGGTCGCGTGGACGGTAGCTTGCTGTGGTGACTCGAGCAACGGCGAGCGAGGGCCAGGCCGGCGACGCTCGTTCCCCAGATCCGAGCGCGCTCCGTGCGAGTCGCACCGCAGTTGCCGCGACCTGGTGGTTTTGACTCCGGCTCCCACCCACCACGCTTGCCGCGACCTGGTGGTTTTGACTCCGGCTCCCACCCACCATGTTGGTGGTTCTGACCCCGGCTCCCGCCCACCGCTATAGTCCGCGGCCCCGATGGCTGCCCTGTCCGACAAGCGACATCCCGACGCGCTCGCCTTCCTCGTACTGCTCATCCTCGGCTTGGTGACGTTCGGGCCGCCGCTCGCCGGCGCCGGCTTCCTGAACTTCGACGACAACCTGTACTTCGGGCCGGACAACGCGGCGCTGCGGCAGGGCGTCGCGAACATCCTCGACCCGACGACGACGATCGCGAACACCTATCTGCCGGTCAGCGATCTGTCGCTCTATTTGGACTACCGGCTGTTCGGCGCCAACCCGCTCGGCCCGCACGTGCATTCGCTGCTGCTGCACGTGCTGGCGGCCTTCCTGCTCGCGCGCCTGTTGTCGCGTCTCGGCGTCGGACGCTGGGCCGCGACGGCCGGCGCCGGCCTGTTCCTGGTGCACCCCGCGCTGGTCGAATCGGTGGCCTGGGTGAGCAGCCGGAAGGACCTCTTGTCCGGCGCATTCACGTTCGCGAGCCTCATCGCGGTGGTGCGCGCGATGCGCGAGCCCGGCCGCCGTCATGCGGTGCTGGCCGTGGTGTGGGCGGTGCTGGCGCTGTACGCGAAGGGCACCGCGGTGGTGCTGCCGCTGTTGGCGGCGGTGGTCGCCTGGTGCGCAGCGCCGGCCGGCACGCGACGGTGGCCGCTGCCCTGCGCCCTGCTCGCGGTCACGCTCGCGATCGGGCTGCACCACACGACGATCGCGATGCGCGAAGGCACGCTGGCGCAGGGCGCAGTGCTCGAGCGCCTCGCGCAAGTGCCGGGCGCATACCTGCACTACCTCGGCAAGCTGGTGTGGCCGGGCGGGCTGAACGTGCTCTATCCCGAGGCGGCCACGCTCGCCGCCTTCCGCGGCCGGCTGGTCGAGGGCAGCATCGTGCTGTTCGGCGTCGTCGTGATCACGTGCGTGGCGTTGCGGTGTCCACGCTGGCGCCTGACCGGCGCCGGACTGGCGCTCGCGCTCCTGGCGCTGGCGCCGTTCAACACCGCGTTCCCCGCCTCGGCGATCGCCGCCGCCGACCGCTATCTGTACCTCGCGGTGCCGGGGCTGGCGCTCGCGCTCACCGCGTTGCCGCGCTCGGTCGGGACCTGGCTCGCGCTGCTCGTGGTGCCGGTGTTCGCGGTGCTGGCGCAGGAGCGTTCGCGCGACTTCCACAGCAGCTCGAGCCTGTGGCGGGCGAGCCTCGACGTCGAGCCGCGCAACGCCGTGGCGCGCATCAATCTGGCGATGGATCTCATGCGCGCGGAGCCCGATGCGGCGCGCGAGCTGCTGGCGCAGGCGGCCGCCGATGCCGACTACGCGGTGCATCGGCTGCGCGCGCTGGAGGGGTTGCGCGACCTGGCCTGGAGCAAGGGCTTGCTGCAGGAGGCGAGCGAGCACGCCACCGCCGCGGCAGCCGCGGCCGCGGCGCTGCCGCCGTCGCCGGCCGCCGTACAGCGCCGGCTGCAAGCCTGGCTGCAGGCGGCGACGCTGGCCAGCGCGCGCGGCGACACGGCGGCGAGCGAGCGCTGCCTGGGCGAGGCCAGGACGATCGCGCCCGACGATCCGCTCGTGCTGACGCACGAGGCGGCGTTGCTGCTGGCGCAAGGCGTCGACGAGAAGGGGTGCCTCGCCGAGCAGAGCTCGCGCGCGCAGCACATCGGCGGCTTGTTGCGGCGCGCGCTGGCCGTGGCGCCGGCGGCCTTCGAGCCGAACTTGGTGCACGCGCAGCTCGAACACGCGCTCGGCCACTTCATGGAGTCGCTGCGCTGGTTCGAGCAGGCGCGCGCGGCGGCGCCGCAGCGCGCCGAGACCTATCTCGGCAAGGCCGACCTCTATCTCGAGCAGGGCATCTACAGCGGGGCCGAAGAGGCGGTGCGGCAGGGCCTGGCCGCCGGCGCCGCGGACCCGGCCCTCTACTGGAAGCTCGGCCTCGCGCTCGCCGGCCAGGGCCAACTCGACCAGGCGGAGAGCTACTACGAGCGATTCCTGGCCGTGCGCCCGCGCGACGCCGGCGTGCGCAAGGCGCTGGCCGCCGTGGTCGCCTCGCGGGTGATGCCCAAGCTGTTCCAGCTGAAAGCCGACGAGCTGGACAAGGCCGCCGCGCGCATCGACGACCTCGATCCACAGCAGCCGAAGGCCGTGCTGATGCGCGCCGTCGCGGAGCGCCAGCGCCGCCACTTCGACCAGGCGTTGACGCTGCTCGAGCGCGCTTCCGCAGCGCTGCCGGCCGACGACGACGTCGCTCGGCTCTTGGCCGAGACGCACCGCGACCTCGGCTACCAGCTCATGCTCATGGACGGCGATCGTGCGGCGGCGATGGATCATCTGCGTCGCTTCGTCGATCTGGCGCCGGCCAACGTGCCGACCGAGGCGGCGGCGACGGCGCTGCGCGAGGAGTGGAAGCGGCGCGAGGGCGAGGGCGTCGACAGCTTCAAGCACGGCGAGCTCGAGCGCGCCGAGCGCGCCTTCCGCCGCTGCCTCGAGCTGGTGCCCGAGCAGCGCTGGTCGTGCTATCAGCTCGGCCTCGTGCTGCTGCAGCGCGGCGGCCACGAGCGCCTCGACGAGGCGCTGAAGCGGTTCGGCGAGGCCGAGGCCTCGCAGCGCGAGCTCGGCCTCGACCCGTCGCTGCCGGTCCTCTATCAGGTGATCACGTTGAAGCAGCTCGGCCGCGCCGACGACGCGGTGGCGGTGGGGCAGCGCTATCTGAAGGACGCGGACGCGGGCGCGGCGCGCGCGCGCATCGTGGACGCGATCGCGCGGTGAAGTGATGCGTGCGGTGGTCGGGGGTGCCGAGCATGACAGGTCATCGGCAGCCCGTGCGTACACATCACCTGCGCGCGCCGCATGGCCTCACGCCCCTGTGCGCCCGCTTCTGCCTCGGTGGCTGACCCTGTCACGGCGAGCGGCGTAAACTGCGGATCGCGGGTACTTTCCGCGACAGATCCGCGCCGTCCAGGTCTTGCTTCCTCACCAAGACCCAGCCCGAAGGTGCACGACATGACCACTGCCGCCGACGAGGGCGATCGCAACCACCCCGACGACGAGGTCCGTGACCGGCTCATTTCCGGCCTCCGTGACCTGCTCATCTCGCGCCTTCACAGCTTCCCCGCCCCCATCCGTGAGGACGCGGCGCAGGAGGCGATAGTGGAAGCATTGCGACTGGAGACACAGCCTGGTCGGGAGCGTGGGGGGCCCAGGGATCCCTGGCGCTTGGCGTTCCTGGTCGTCGTTGCCAGGCGCAAAGCGATCCGCCTCCTCAGGAGGCAGAGGCGGCAGCAGGCGCTCGACGATTCCATGGAGTGCAGCTTGCCGTTCCGGCAGGGACAGAAGGTCGACCTCTGCGACATGGAAGGCGCCATCGAGCGTGTCATCGCCAAGCTTCCTCCCCAACAACGCAAGTGCGTCGAGCTTCGATTCCTCCATGACCTGAGCGGCGCAGAGACAGCAGCCGAGCTCGGAATCACCAGAAACGCGGTCGAGCAGGCCGTCAAATATGCGAAGCAGCACTTGGGGTCGTCTGGCATCTTCCGGAGGCTTCGGGACATCCATGCTGCGGGTCCCTACGGCGGGTTGGCTTGGCGGCTGCGAAGTCTTCCGCAGACGTGTCCCCGAACCGGGCGTGGCCTCGTGCGCGCCTGCGGTGCGCTGTTCGGCTCGCTCGTCGGAGTCGGGGCGGTGCCGAAGCTCAGCGCTGCATTCTTGTCGTTGGCTGCCGTGGCGGTTGCGGGGTGGTGGCTCCTGGCACCCGAGGCAACTGCGGTAGCGGCTTCCTCGCACCGAGGAGCGCACAGCGCAGTCCCGACGCACCTGAACGAGCGGATGCCGGAGCATGAAGCGACGGCCCAGTCCATGGCCGTCGAGCGGCAGGTGCTCGGCACGGCACGAGGCGTTCTCCAGGCTGGGTTCATTGCGCACGGGCGTTGTGTCGGCGAGAACGGTGAACCGCTGCTCGGCGTGCACGTCCGGCTGTGCGAGAGCCCGAAGGCCGAGCGTATGGCCACTGGTCCGAAGCGCGACGTCGAGCAGGTCACCGGCGCCGATGGTTGCTTTCAGCTGAGCCTGGAACCCGCGCCCGGCCAGCGCTACGCGCTGGCGCTGGACATGCCCGAACGAGTGGGGCCACCGGCAAGGGAACTCGAGCCAACGGTCCACGAGTTGGGTGACATCACGATGTACCGAAGCGTACGCGTGACGGGGCGGCTGCTGGACGAGAGCGAGCAGCCGGTACCTTACGTCGAGCTGCAAGCATATGAGCCGGAGCGCGATGCCTCCGAGGTCGCCACGAGCAAGGCCGACGGCAGCTTCGAGTTTCCCGCACTCTCCGCCGGGCGCTGGAGTCTGAGCATGCGCATTGCTCGGCTCTGGCAGGTCGTCAGCTCGCAAGTCCTCGTCATCGATCGCGGGGAGCAGCGCCGGCACGTCATCGTGCAGCTGCGCCCACTGGCCGGTGCCGTGTCGATCGCCGGCAGAGTGACCGACGAGCAAGGCAAGCCCGTCGAAAGAGAGGTGCGGGCGATCGGTTCGTGCGGTGGCTGGAGCGAGAGCTCGCGTGCGGATGGCCGCTTCGTGATCGACGCGCAGGGGCGTCCCGACGATGCCGTTCGGCTCGAGCTCGTGGACGGGAACGGTTTCGAGCTGATCGACTGCACTCGCACCTACCGCTGGGGGCAGCGAGATGTCACCGTGGTCGTGCGGCCTGCTGCCCGCTCGCTCGAGGCCGCCGTGGTCGACGAGACTGGTGAACCCGTCGAAGACTACGAGGTGCGCTGGTGGCCGGAGCGCCTTACCGACGAGACGCGCACGGGAGACGACCAGATCGTGAGGGTGACTTGGCAGCCTCCTCCGCACACCGCGAGCGGTCATCACGCTCGCGGCGTCGCTGTCTTGGAGAAGCTGCCGAAGAGTCGTGGCTTCTTGATCGTGGTTCCAGCGCGCCACGAACTGCTGCCCAGCACCCCGCTGCTGATAGAACCGGACGGAGTGCAGCGCGTGCCGGTCCGCGTCCATCGCGCTGTCGCACTGCGTGTCACTCTGGTGTCGAGAGACGCCACTCCCATGGTGGGCTGCCACGTCGAGCTGCTCCGAGGGTGCGCGCCCCGGCCTGGCATGGACGCTCCCACGATCGATTTGGACAGTGCGGCGGCTTCGATCGACGACATGTTCGAGAATGGTGGCCGCCGCGCGACCGCCTGGTTGTTGGCCGAGGCCACTACCGACGAGCACGGCGTCGCGACTCTGCGCTGCAGCCCGCTGGGTGCATCGTGCAGCGTCCGCGCTCCGGGCCCCGGGCACGTGCCGACGCTTCGCAACGACGTATTCGTGGGCAACAAGCCTGAACCGGTCACGATGATCGTGGACCGAGGCGCCACGCTACGCGGCACAGTCGAGTTGCGCGAGCGCTTGCTCGGGCTGCATGGCACCACTGCTCAGGAGAGACCGGCCATCGAGCTGGAGCAAGTGGCCGAGCGTCCGGTGCCCTGGCCGGCAGCCGCGCTGCGCGCGACGATCGACGAGCACGGTGCGTTCATCGTTGCCGATGTGCCGCCAGGCATCTGGCGGGTGTGGCTCGCAGGCTTCCGCGTGCACAACGGTGAGAGCGAACGATTCCGGCCCAGCCGGCCGCTCGGGACCGTGCGGCTGGCCGCCGGGCGGGAGACGCAGGTCCAGCTCGAAGCCCCGGATCTGTCGTCGGGGACACTGACCGGCACTCTCCGCATGCGCGGGCAGCTCAGTGCCGGCCTCCCGCTCCGTCTCGAAGCTGGCTACCGCGATGACGATGGCGCGGTGATCCAAACGGATGCGTACTGCATGCAGGCTCCCACCGGCGACGATGGGGGGTTCGTCTTCCGCAACCTCGCCCCCGGGCTCTACCGGTTGCACACGAGGCTTCGAAGTCACGAGAAGTACGACTACTCGTTGGACGTGTCCGACTGGATCGACGTGACGCCCGGTTGTGCCGTACAGCGTGACTTGCAGGTTCCCACGCGAGCCGTGGTGCTGCACGTTCGACGTCGTGACGGGACGCCGCTGGCTCGATGGGGCTTCACGGTCGAGGTTCCCGCGATGTCGCTCGAGGTTCCCGCGATGTCGCTCGGCTCGGTCACCACTGACGACGACGGCTGCATCCGACTCGAACACTTCCCGCGCGGCGCAACGTTGCGCACGCAGCTCGAGATGTGGAACGAGGTGCGTGAGCGCATGACGGAGGAGGAGTTCGAGCGGCGGGCGGTGGTGTTCGGACCTTTCGAGGTGCCTGCCGGCGGCACTTTCGAGCGCGAGCTGTTCCTGCCGCGTTGACCCTGGCGCGACACAGCTACGGGTGTGTCCATCCAAGCGATTGTCCGGTGTCTGACTCGCGGCGCGGGCTGAAGGAGCCCGCGAAACCGTTTGCGCGGCCGCACTGGTCGGATGCCCCGCGAGGCGTGGCAGGTAGGCGTGCGTCGGCAGCCTGGTGCAGCGCTCAGCCAAAACGAAAGGGACGAGGACAGCTGGAACCGCGTTCGCGCATTAAGGGGCTGACAGAGCTGTGGACGCGAGCGGGCGAGCACATGTCCAGGATCCAGATCCCCACTTCTTTCAGCGCAGCTGTCGAAGACGAGCCCACCGAAGGTGGTGCACGGCGCCCGGTCCCGATCGGGAGGGAGCTGATCCGCATGCTGTCGATTGCGCACCGTGCCAGGCGGGCAGTCCTGCTCGTTGGCACTACCGGCGTCGGCAAGAGCCAGGTCGTCGCACAGTTCGCGGCACAGATGGGTATCGGGCTCATCGTGCTCGACCTGAGCTTGCTCGAGCCCCCCGACCTGGTCGGTTTGCCGGTCGTGATAGACGGCACGACGCGCTACGCGCAGCCGATGATGCTGCCGACCGGGGGTGAAGGCATCCTCCTGCTCGAGGAGTTGAACCGCGCCGAGCTCGCCGTGCTGCAGCCAGCGCTGCAGCTGCTGACCGCAAGACGGCTGCACGGGTACGAGCTACCGCCGGGCTGGACGTGTGTCGCAGCGATCAACCCCGCCGACGGCGACTACCAGGTGGCGCGGCTCGACCCCGCGCTCGAGGCGCGCTTCCTGCGCCTGCCGGTGTGCGCCGATCGGCAAGAGTGGCTCTTGTGGGCCGAGAAGGAGCACGTGCATCCGGCGGTGCTCGCCCTCGCGCGCGCCAACGACCGCATCTTCGAGGTCGCACCACCGCGGTCGTGGACCTACGTCTCGGACATCCTGCGAGTGCTGCGCGCGGCCGAGCGCAACGATGGCGACCTGGTCCAGAGCCTGGTGTCAGGCTACCTGCCGGTTGCCTGGTCCCTGGCGGTGGTTCAAGAGCTGAAACGACACCGCGATGCGGGTGACGTCGACCTCGACGCGTTGATCGCCGGACTCGACGTGCGCAAGCTCGGTGACGTCGTGCGGCGCCTGCGCGAACAGGGCCAGACGGACGGCATCGAGGAGATCGTGCACCGGCTCTGCGCATTCCTGGTCGGGCCGGGTCCCGCCGGGACCACGACGGTGCTCGACGACTTGGACGGACTCACCGCCGATCTGCCCGGCGACATGCGCGAGCGCTGCCGCGAGGCGATGGTGCAGAGCCCGGCAGCACTGACGCTCATGGGGCAGCTGGGCATCGAGCCGGCCAAGTTGCTGCGGCACGGCTATGCCGCGACCGGCGTGCGCAAGATGGTCGACACATGGCTCCGCGGCGGCAAGGAGCACCGCGTGCGGATGCTGGTCCGGGCGCTGGTTTGCCACATGCAGCGCGGCGGCGCCGAAGTCTTGATCGAGCTACGACGCAGCAGCGCCGGGCGGATCAACCTCGGTGAGCTCATCGCTCACGTCGGCAAGCAGCGCGCGGCGGAGCTGGTGCAATGGCTCGCTGCTCGCAGCATCGAGCCCATCGAGCCGAAGCGAGGATCGCGGTGAGTATGCCCGACGACTGGTTCGAGCGGCTGCTGGCGGAGTCGGGCTTCATCGCGCGCTACCCGCTCTACGCGGCGGTGTTGGCAAAGCTGATCCCGGTGCGCACGTCGAGCGTCGCGATCATGGCGGTAGCGATGAACCCGCGCGGCCGGGCACCGGGCACGTACTTGCTCGTGAACCCCGACTACTTCGCAGAACACCCGGAGCATCGCGCCGGAGTGCTGATGCACGAGGTGCACCACCTCGTGCTCGGCCACTTGACGGATGCGAAGTTCCGCGCGGCAGCCCACCCTGGGTTGATGGAGCTGGCGATGGAGGTGTCGGCAAACGAGTACATCGACGAGCAATTGCCGCCGGCCTGCACGTGGGAGCGGTATGAGGCCATGGGCTTGCGGCCCGGGCAGAGCACGCTCGAGCGCTATGCGCTCCTGGTCGCGGCGCACGAGGCCGGCGACGACCCTCTACCATCGCCCGACGCGTCAGCGGATGCGCCGGCGAACGTGCCTTCGGGCGGACCGTCGAGCACGTCCCGTGGCGTGCCGCCGAATCCGTCGAGTGTCGACGATCACCGGCCACCGGATGGCGGGGGTCTCGGCGAGCACGTGTCGCCGACTACGGATGGAGCGCTCCGCGATGTGCATCGCCTGGGCGAGGAGTGCTTCGCCGCGAACGGCACTGGCTTGCCCAGCCTCCTCGCAGGCCCCCTTTCGAGTGCGTCCCTCGACAGCATGATGCGTGGCTTGACCGAGCCACGACGCGCGTCGTCGCCGGTTCACTGGCGCGCGATTCTGGATCGTCTCGTCGTGCCGCGGCGGAGCTGCACTTGGCAGCGTCCGAACCGACGCTTTCCGGACCGCGTCGGCGTGATCCCCGGCCGCCGCCGCCAACGACCGCGGCCGACTCTGCTCGCTGCGATCGACACGTCGGGCAGCATGACGCCCGACGTGCTCACCCGGATCGTGCGTGAGCTACGCAGCCTCTCGCGCCACGCTGACCTGACCGTGGTCGAATGCGACGACGCGATCCGTCGCGTCTATCCGTTCCGTGGCGAGATCTCGGCCGTCGCTGGCGGCGGCAACACCGACTTCCGCCCCGTATTCGCATCGGATCTGTTGCACGCGCACGGAATCGACGCCGTCGTCTACTTCACCGACGGCCTCGGGACGTACCCAGAGCAGCCGCCATCGGTGCCGGCTCTGTGGTGCCTGACCGCCGACGTGCCATTCGGCTGCACCTGGGGACAACGCGTGCAGTTGCTTGGCTCCGTACCGCCCCCGAGCTGAGGGCGGGAACATCTCGGCGTCAGAGCGCACCGACTGCGCGACCCAAGTGCCCTGGTCGGTTCCCGAGAGCGCGGCTGTCGTCGGCGGCAACCGCTGATGTCGTGGGGCTCAGCGCACGAGTTGCAGTTCGCGCTGAAGGCTGTTCCCGGCAGGTGCTTCGAATGGACCGAATCGTCCTCCCGGTGTCCACAGCGTCGCCCCTTGCGGGAATTGATCGAGCCGAATCCAGCCATCCGCGTCGGCGCTGACATCACCGACAACGACACCGTCGACAACAAGCCTCAACCCGCATCGCACGGCCGGCGTGCCGTCCGCGTTCCGAACGTGAAAGGTGGCGGGTCGCGCGGGGATGTCGAGCTCACGGCGCAGGACATCGCGAGCGCCGAGAGCGATCCAATCCGAGACCATCAGGGCGTAGTCGTAGCTGCCGTGCTTGTGCAGCCTCATAGACAAGCGATAGACACCCGGTGCAAGGTTGGTGAAGGTGAATCCACCATCCGCGGTGGTCCCGCTCTGCCTGTGCTCAGCATCGGTTTGGACGACGTTGCCATGCTCGTCGCGGTACCCAGCGGCGAGCCGGAGCAGAACGTCCGCACCCGGCTTGTCTCCCATGCGCAGAATGCCCGTCAACGCACCAGGCGCGACGTCCGGAACCTCGAGTGCGAGCCGGCCGTGTTGCCCGGCCGTGAGCTGAACGTGGCCGATCGGCCCGTTAGGCCCATACACTTCGCTGACGGCATCGCGGACACGATAGCCTCGCAGCCACACTTGCCATGACCCCGGTGGCACGTTGGGGATCACGAAGGTACCGTCATCAGCGATGACGCTCTTCAGCTCGTCTGCGCCGCGCCGGGTCGTGGCATCATCCGCATCATGCAGTTCGATGCTCGGTCGTTCGATTGGTGTGGTGCCGTGCAACGCCAGCAGGCGCTCGCGCCCATGAACGACGCCCGCCAGGGTCGCGACGCGCTCGAGAGTCATCCTGACTTGCTCGAGCCCCGTATCGACCTTGATGTCTTTGCGGATCGCCGCTACGTAACCGGGTGCTCGGGCGCGCAAGACGAGCGCGGCATCGAGTGGGCTACACCGTAGGACTCCCATCCCACTCTCGTCCGACGTCGCCGCCGCCAGCAGCCAGGCGTCCGGGTCGAGGCCTCCGTGCAGAGTCATGTCCGTCCCAGCAACGGCGCTGTCCAACGAGATCACCGGCGGCTCCTGGTCGCACCTCCGCACCCACGGCCGCAACAGCTCCACGCGCCCGCTCGCGAGGGGCGCTCCATCGGTGCCGGCCAGGACCACGCGTAATTCGACAGCGCGATGAACGCGGACAACCAAGCATTGGCGCTCCGATGGCTCCACCACGACGGGATCGCTCGGCATCAAGTCTTCGCGCGCGGGTCGGACGATGACGCCGCCGCGCGCGTACGGCAGCTTGTCCAAGAGCGTGATGCCGCGTTCGTGATGGCCTTCGGCTTTCCGCATGCTGTTCGCGAGGCGGTTGAGGGGCTCCTCCCACCAGCGCACCTCGTAGTCGACGACAGGTGATCCGTTCTCGTCGATCACTGTCACTTCGAGCGAGGCAACCGCCTTCCGCACGACGAGTCTGACGGCCTGTCCCCAACGATAAGTGCGGTGCGGATCGGTCAGTTCGAAGCCGCTGTCCTCGGCGAGGACGAGTCGGACGGGATCGTCGGCAGGCCCCTCTCCGTCAATTCTGAAGTAGCCACCCTGGTGAATGTGGCACGTTGACGATGTGCTGCGCGAACCTATGGCCTTGACACCCACGTTGACGGGCTGACCTTCCTGATCGATGGCTTGCCCCGCGATCCATCTGGTCTCAGACCGCGTCGAGACATGGACGACGATGTCGCGAGTCTTCTCACCGTGATCGATGACCAGTGTCGTTGGACCCTCGAGGTCCATCTCACTGTAGCTCTCGAGGGTCAGACTCCACCGTCCTGCAGAGAGCTTCGGAAAGGTGAAGCTGCCATCATTCGCGCTCGTGGCACGTTCGGTGACCATGTGCGGTTGTCCGCCCGCTTTGCGATACGGGGTGCCAATGCCGTCTGATGCAAACAGTCTCTCAGCGGATTCCGCGACCAACTGAACGCCGGGCACTGGTTGCCCATGCTGATCGAGAACTCGGCCAGTCACGGTGACACGACGGTACATCTTGATGTCACCAAGCTCGTGCGTCGTCGCGTCGATCAACCTCGTGGGGGGGCCCACTCGGTCGGGCATGTTCAACAGAAGCAGGTAGATTCCATCGGGTTCCGGTTCGATCTGCAGGGCGAAGCACCCATCGGCGGTGGTGACGTACGTCTCGTGCTTCCCTCGGTGCAGAGGACCTCCGACGAGCTCTATAGTCACTCCGGGCAGGTTTGAGCCATTCTCGTCCACGCAACGGCCTCGCACCAGCAGACTGGCTTGCGCCGCCGCAGTTGCCGTTGTGTGGAGCTGCCGGTCGAGGGCTACTGGTTGCGTCGTGTAGGGCTCGAGCGAGTCAGCGTCTCCCTGCTGGGCAGCCGAATGACGTACCTGCTGATCGCCCGGCGTCCGCACGAGAACTCCACTCCGTGCAAGGACCCATCCCGCCACCGCGACCGCAGCCAACGAAAAGAATGCAGCGCTGAGCTTCGGCACCGCCCCGACTCCGACGAGCGAGCCGAAGAGCGCACCGCACGCGCGCACGAGGCCACGCCCTGTTCGGGGACAAGTCAGGCCGCGCAGAGGCAGCCCGGCATAAGGGCGACCGGTCCTGAGGTGGTCAAACTGGCTCTCGAGCCCCTCTCTTGACAGCTTGCTTCGCCCACGACTGACCGCCGTGTGGACCATCGTGCGTGTGATGCGTTGAGCGCGAGCCATCTCGTCGCCCGTCATGCCCGAGTGACCGCCGATGAGACACTTGACTTGGCGAGGAGAGAGGATGGCGCACACGCGCCTCAACAGCTGCTTCAAGTCGATTCGCAGCCCTTGCGCGAACTCGTACGTTTCGGGTCGGTCCCACCTCTCGTGCGCGCGAGCAGGTACTCGAAGGCCCTCCCGCTTCAGTCGCTCGAGCCACTGATTGCGGGCGATCGTGTAGACGTACGCACGACTCAGGGGGTCGTCCGCGGTCCCGGCTTGCCTGCCCTGCTGCTGCAAACGTTCCCAAACGATGAGGAAGGCGTCCTGCACGACGTCTTCGGCAGCGGCGCAACCGCCTCGCCGTAGCGACGCGACCATCCCGTCATGGTGCTGCTGATAGAACTTCTGGAAATCGGCGCTGTGATCGCTCATTCGGTTACCAGCCCGGCTGTGGCCTCGGTCGAACAATCTCTGGAGGCGTGCCGAGCTGCCGCGGAAAACGGCCGCATTTTCAAGCCGTGCATGGCGTCGAGGGAAGCACCCAGGTCGTCTGCGCGCCGCAGGTTCGCAGCCCACTCGGCTTGCCCCACCTACCGTCTCATCCACGGTTGCGACAGAGAGGGCGGCGGCAAGTCCCGGTTCACCTCGGCCACGCGCCGCGTGGGCGTCTTGGCTGCGTTGGTCATCCGACGGCAAGCGATTCGTCTCGGTCAGCGGCGGCCCATGCACTTGGCGCGCGTAGCCGCGTTACGCCGCTGTGACCGTTTCTGACCGACGCTCGGGGCGGCCGGCCGGCAATCGACATGGCCGCACCAGACATCCGACGTGTCGCTGGGTCATTTGGTGCTGATCCAGCCGTTGCCCACGACTCCCCAGAGTCACGTCCCCTTCGCGAACCTTCATCCAGGGCGAGCAGTAGACCGGGACCGACGAGATCGATGCGAATCCTGTCGGTGCTTTGACAGCGGAATGCTCGCTTCGGCCTTCTGACTTCATCCCGGTCTTGGAGACATGGCTCGATGAAGACGAAGACTACTTCCTCGTTGCTCGCCGGTGCGGGCATTCTGCTGTTAGGTGGCGCGTGTCGACTCGCCGGCGACGCTGCCGTCGTCGAGCCGCGCGCGGTCCTGACCGGCTCTGGCGATCCGGTGCGCTGGTCGTCCCCCGTGCCGGTCTATGCGCTCGTGGTTGCCGCGGACACGTATGCATCGGACGGCTGGAGCTGTCCGCCGGCCGAGCGCCGGGCGCGACAAGCCGAAGCTCGACTGCGAGCTGCCGGCATCCCTGGCGAGCGCATCTGCTACCTGCGCGGGCCCGAGGTGACCAAGGAGCGTGTCCAGGATCATCTCCACGAGCTCACGCGACTGACGCGTGCCCGTGGAGCGCGACTGGTCGTCTACTGGAGCGGTCTCGCCGTCGGCGGCTCGGGGAAGCTTGCGCGCCTGCTGACCTTCGGCGCCCGACAGCAAGGCGGCGAGCTGAGCGACGCGGTGTCGACGACCGAGCTCACCGACTGGTTGTCGTCGGCAAGCGATCAGAGTCGCTCGGCGGCGGTTGCCATCGACGTCTGGCTGCCTCCGGGCTTGGCGATGGGGGCATCCCGTGCGGAAGAGAAGATTACCGATTGGCGAGATGAAGCCAGCTACATCCGCTTCCGTGTGCGAGTGCACGCTGCGCCGGACGACGGCAACGATGACTCGCTCGAAGGGTTGGTGTCCGGCCTGGGGATCTCACGTGATGAGGGCGCTACCGTGGGCAACAACGTCGCGGTGGTCGACGCGGACTCCAAGGCTCCGGTGCGGGGCGCGCGCATCGAGTGGACGCCAGGCACGATCAGTCGGGCAAGGCCGGGCCAGCACGTGCTGCGCGTCTCGGCGGCCGGATACCTGACGCGCGTCGAACGCATCGACCTCAGAGCCGCCGACGTGGATCGCACACTGACCGTGCCGCTTGCGCGCGATCGCATCGCCGTCTGCGGCTCCGTTTCCGGCGGACCGGGCGCGCGCATCGCCTTCCGTCGACTGAATCGCGACGGCGTGATGGAGGAGGTCGACACGACCGTTACGGACGCCTGCGGCGCGTTCTCCCTCCGGGTCGACGACCTCGGCCCAGGGTGGGACCTGCAGGTGACTCGTCCCGGCGAAGAGCACGGGATTGCCATTCCAGTTCCACCGGAACGCTTCGTGCGCGCGGTGCACGTCGCGGACTCACCGTATGTCTCCATGCGGGTGCTCGACTTCGGCCGCCTGCGTCTGGAGAGCGGCGCCATGGTGAGCGACCTCCTGCCCGTATCGGACGCTGCCGCCCGTGGCGATCTGGCGCTGCGTGCCATCGATCTCGACCACGCCACGTTGTCGTATCGAGACGCGCTGCGAGACCCGCTGCCGCCGAGCGAGCAGCGGCGTGTTGCGGACCTCCTTGCCCACGTCGGTGATCTGCGCCGCCTTCTGGTCGACGCTTCGCCGACGAGCTGGGTCGTCGAGCGCACGGTGTTCGTCGGTGCGGGCCCCGGCTGCGACTTCGCCGACCTGCAAGCGGCGCTCGATTCCGTGCCGCCGTTCACCTCGATCGTGCTGCGCGGCGAGAGGTTCGCCGGCGTCCACACCGTCCGCACGACAGTCGAGATCCTCGCTGTCGGAACCGCCGAGATCGAGGGGTTGCAGCGGCGTATCACGCGGCGGCCGCCGCTGCTGCACGCCGGGCGGGGTCCAGTCCTGACGATCGAGGCTCCCGGGGTGCGGCTCTGCGGGATCAGACTGCGTTGCACGGAAGCGCTCGGCGATCAGCCGGCTCTCTCCATCCGTGCACAGGATGTAGAGCTGATGGCGGTCGAATGCGAGGGTGGCGGCATCCAGGTGCGCGGCGCCGCGGCCAAGGCCTCGCTGACCACCTGCGCGGTGACGAACGCGGACGTGGGCCTGACGGTCGAAGCGGGTGCGAGCTGTGAGGCCGTGGCGTGTTCGTTCGAGCAGTGCCGCGCGGCGGGGATCCGCGTCGACGAAGCACATGGGATGCGGCTCGTGGGCGGCGAGATCCGTGGCGCCCGGGGAGCGGGCCTGATGATCGGCCTTGCCGACTCTGTCGTCGCTGCCTCCGTGACGATCGTCGGAAGCGGCGACACCGGGTGCGAGGTGCGTCGAGGCGGCCGCCTCGAGCTATGGGAGTGCAGCATCGTGGACACCGGAGCCGGCACGGGGCTTCTGGTTCGTCGCGGCGGGGAGGCCACCATCCGTGGCGGGCAGTACCGGATGAACGGCGACTTCGGCATCGACGCCGAGCCGGGCAGCGCCTGCCGTCGTGATGCCGCTGCCGTGGTGCGCGGCAATCACATGCGCACGCCTGCACCAGCGGGCGGGTCGAGTGAGGAGCGCGGCGTGCGGCTCGCCCCAGCGAATGAGACGTGGCCGGTGGAGCGACAGCTCTAGGCGCCACCAGACATTTCAGTTCACAGCGAGAGGAGGCTGCATCATGACAAGTGAAGACGTGTCGGTGGAAGATGGCGAGGCCGCCGGGCAAGCTCGAGGGCTGCGCGCGCTGCCACGGTTCCTGGCCGAGAAAAACGTCCGCTTCGACGAGCTCCAGCGCATCCGCTGGTGTGTGCACGTCGTCTGTCCGTTGAATCAGGACCGGCCGCAGCGAGTCCTGATCACAAAGCGCCCGGTCGCGAAGGAATATGCGCTGTGCTTCGACGGCGTGCGCCCGCCGCGCCTCGAAGAAGTCGTCAAGGCGGTTCCGCCGATCGTCGGCATCGAGCGCAAGGACGCCGGTCGATTCGTCACCTACGAGCCGAAGAGCCCCGGCAGCGCCAAGGCGAAGAACGGTCGTGTCGTCATCACGCCGGACCACTACCTGCTGGGTGAGGGCGCCAACTTCCTGTCCTCGGCCAAGAGTGGCCGTGAGCTCTACCGCACGATTCGCACGCGCCTCGGTGAGCTGTGCCAGTTCCTGCCGCGCAACATCGATCTGCTGGAGGCATTCTGCCGGCTGCTGGAGCGTTGCGCTTGCCAGCACGGACTGCCGCCGTACGCAACCTACGGTCCGCTCCCGCCCGGTCTGCGCGAGAAGGTCACGGAGCTGCTGTGGAGCGAGGACGATTCCGCACCGTTCGATCTCGACGGCATCGACTTCGACCGATCCTCCTGGTCCGGCTTCGCTGGCAACAAGGATGGACAACGGACGCTGGTGAAGCTGGCGCACGCGTTCCGTGACGCCCTCCACGAGCGACCCGACCGGCAACACGGCAGCCTGTCGTTCTGCACGAAACCTCTCGATGACGTGGCGCGCGAGGTTCTCGCGCGCGACCTCGTCGCCGGGTTCCGCACGGCATGGGCCGCGGTGCGCCAGCTCAGACAGGTGCTGCGCGACAAGACCCTGATCATGCGCATCCTGCACTGGGTCGTGAGCTCCTTCTACGACCTCGAGCAGGTCAAGCAGCACGCGAGTGCCAGCAATCACGACCGTGATCGCATCGTGGAGCGCTTGATCTTGGAGGGCGTTCCAGGCGTGGTGGCCGCGCCGGTGGCGCGACCCGCCGAGGAGGAGCGCCGCCGCATCGCGCAAATGCTGTTAAGCGCGTTCGATCAGCTGGTGTTGGCGGTGTTGGCCGACGCGGACCAGCTTGCCGACGTCTGTGCCGGCATCCCCGAGGAGCTGCGACCCATCATCGATGCGGTCCGCGCCGATCCGCCGCGTCTGCGCGCGCTACAGGCAATGGCCGGCGTCAACCTCGGAGGCTCTCGCAACGATCAGCTCGGCGCGTTTCGCAAGGCATGGCAGCTGCTCATCCTCGATGTGCTGTGCCCCGTGCTCTTCCATGAGCCGGTGCTTACGGTCGACCAGCTGACGCAGTCGCTGACCGAGCGCACGCAGCTCGCCTTCGTCCTCGCCTTGTTCCTGAACGACGGCAACAAGAAAGCGCTGCGCGACCTCGGTGAGCGGCATCGCGGTGAGCTGGGCAACTGCATGAAGGGGGAAGCCATCGAGGAGAAGCTGCGCGGCTTCTTGACCCACGTCCTGGAGGACCTGATCCTGGTCGTCGCGTCACCGAAGGAAGGCGCAGAGATCGAGCGCCAACTCGGTGTTCTGGTCCAGGTGATGCCAGCGATGTTCCGCCACGACGGCGGCGCGGCCATCCCGGTCAGCGCGCTCGTCCCCGTGCCCAGCTCAGGCGAGGTCGGCCAACGACAGATCGAGCGCAACATTCGCCAGCGCGTTTCCATCGCCGCCGCGCAGTCCGCTACCGTCGAGAGCGGGAACGGGAACGAGAAGGGCAACGAGAAGGGGAACGAGAACGGCACGAGCGCATCCGGCAACGGCCATCGCTCGGGCGAGAGCGGCGGTTCGGCCAAGCGCGCCCGCGAAGTCGAACCTGTCATCCGCGACCGGCTGATGCTCGGCGGACAGAAGGGCTGCGACGCCGGGCAGCTCGTCACGATCGTCACGGAGGACCTCTGCACCAGCACGGAAGAGGACGCCGTTGCCTTTCGAACCAACGTCTCGGACGAGCTCGGTCTCTGGGGTTCGGTGCTGCGGCTCGTGTTCGAGCGCTACCACCAGAACCGCGACAAACGTGGGTTCGTGGGGCAGGTCGATCGCTTGGTGCTCGAGGCGCTCATGCTGCAAGACCAGGCCAGCCTCGGTCTGGGGGACGTCTCCGCGGCTCTATTCATGCTGCTCACCGACCTCGTGGCGCACCTCGACGCGAACAACCCGGATCCGAAGGCGTTCCTGCGTGACCACAGTCTCCTCGAGTACTTCACGGCGGAGCAGCTGAAGGGCGGCGGTGTCACCGAGCTGCGGCAAACGCTCGAGACCAATGGCCTGTCGGGCCTGGAGAACCTGCTGCGCTTCGTCGGCGAAGTACTCGGCCTGGACGCCTTGCTGAAGGTCCTTGAACAGCACGGCGGCGAGCTCGTGCTGCACAACGTCACGTCCAGCGAGTACCTCGACCTGCTCGAAGCCGACAACTTGGCGGAGAACGCCAGCGCGGCGCGCGGCCTGTTGCGGCCCGATGCGCTCGCCGATCCCCGCCGTGAGCGAGGTCAGACCACGGTCCCGGTGATGACCTACTTCACCGACACGGCGTTCCCCGAAGGTGGTCCTTCGCGACTCGAGTTCCTGCAACGCCTGGCGCAGATGCGCCTGCGCAGCAAGGTCGGACGCGTCGTGCTGCCGCCGATCTGCCTGTCGACGGGCCCGATGGATGCCGACGGCGCGTGGGTCAAGACCGGTCGGGAGCTGGCCGCGGCCGCCGAGCGCGTGCCGGCGCCGGTGCTGATCGTCGGTCCTTCGCCATGGTGCCGGAGCCGCGACGGGAGCGATCTGCCGACCTACGTGCCGGCGGGCTACCGTGTTTGTGCTTGGCTGCTCGGCGAGCGCGACGAGACCAGTGTCCTGCGCAACGTCCCGGACGAGAGCCACGGTCGGTTCCGCGTGATCGGGCATGGCTGTCCGACGCTCGGGGAATCGCTCGATCTGGCACTGCACGGTCGGGGCGCGGGCGACCACAGCTTCGGCGCCGACATCTGGCTGTATCACCAGCTCCTGATCCTCGCCGCCGCCGCGGCCCGCGCCGGCGGCAACGTCCCCGCCGCCAGCCCCTACTTCGGCTGGTTCCGCGAGAGCGAGTTCGAGCAGCGCGACTACGACGCGACCGCGGCCGTGCTCGCGCCGGTGCTGATCGATCCGGCATGGCGCTTCTCGTTCGGCGAGGACATCGCGCGCGGCGCGAAGCTCTCGACGGTGCGCTGCCAGAAACGATCGTCGAACGGTGACAGCCGGTACCTCGTCGCGAGCTTCTACCAGTGGTTCAACCTGGCACGTGAGAGGCTCGGTCTGTGACGCCAGCACAGCGAGGAGAAACAAGATGATGAAGATGCGATTCAGTGCGAGCAGCACCGGCGGGTTCGAGTTCGCCGCCGACCTGTCCGGGTATGCGGTCCAGGCAGAGCTGCATCCCAAGCAAGGGCTCAAACGCGGATTGCGCGTGCGCTCGCTGACGTCCCGTACTGCGGACAAGTCGCTGCCGCGGGCGGAGTTCGGCGCCTCGGGCAGGCTCGCGACAGGAACGCTCGAGCTCGTCGGACAGAGCCACAGCCGAGCCTTCGCGGACATCGCTGCCCGGCGGGCCTGGACCGCGGTGAGCACGCGCGAGAAGAGGCGTTACCTCGAGTTCGAATACGACGCGACGATGATCGCGGCCAGCAAGGTGACGATCGACAATCAGGACGACGCGCGCGTCGAGCCGGGCGGTCTGGGCGACGACTACAAGTACCAGCTCGAGCTCGAGAAGGCGGGCCAGCAGCCGGAGCGGGGCGGGACGCCGGCCGGCGGCGCCGGGCACCGAGAAGCTGCCGAGCACTTGCTCGGTGTCACCGTCTTGCAGTCGCCGCAGCACGCGATCGTGCTGCGGCTCACGAGCCTGGTGAACAGCAGCAACTCGTGGCTCCAGACCGTGCTCGACGCGCACGGCACGATCGGTCCCGGGCAGCCGATGACGCCGATCGTGTTGAGGTTGTCACAGGTCGGCGACATCAAGATCAGTTCGCAGAACCTCGATCACCTGCTGGTCACGGAGCACTGCGGGGTCGCGGTCGACTCCGCAGCACTCTCGCCCGCGGACGTGCTGGCCGCTGCCACGACGCGGCGAGCTGCGTTGGCCTGGCCGCTGCCTCACCTCGGTCCGCACGAGCTCCTCGAGCACGAGGGCGCCGCTGAGTTCGCCGTCGACCCTGGCGACTTCCGAGCCGTCGAGACGGCGACCATCGTCTTCCGACCCGGCCACTACAGCGATCTCTGCTTCGAGTGAGTGACTATGCTGAAGGCACAGCTCTACGAACCCGGCGGCCGCCCCACTCAAGTGCGCGCGCATGACGTGGTCGTCCGACGCTGCATCATGGCGCCGGCGAGCGTGCGCGTCGTAGCCGACGCCCCCCGCGACCTCGCGCACCTGGTCCTTCAGGGAGCGTCGCTGCGAGCCTGTGTGTGCGGGGACCGGACGTCGCCGTTGCACGTGCCCGCGCGCATCACAGTGCCGGGCTGGCATGATGAGCGGCACGAGCACGTGGTCCTCGATGGCATCACCACTGGCATGCGCGAGGATGGTGCGCGCTCGGCCGCGGCTGCCGACGATCCGCGGCGACGGGTCTTGCGTGCCGTCAACCTGGCCGAGCTCTTCGGCTACCTCGACCACGTCGCGAAGCTGTCGACGGCGGTGCACAACCATTTCGCCATGCTGCGCTTCGACGATGCCGACGCGCAGCTCTTCATCCAGGATGGCTTATCCGACTTACAGCTCCTCCGCGCCCTGGTTGCGCAGCTGCCGCTGATAGAGCCGGATTCGCGGTGGCACCGTTTGGCACTGGTGAGCGGCAGCGATGCTGCGGCCGGGACGGCCGGCCGCTGGGTCCTCGAGTTCGCGGACAAGCGGGCGCTGGCTGCCCTCGGCGCCGTCGACTCGCGTACTGTCGGCGAGCCTGACGGACGTGGCACACGCATCGAGTTCAGCACGGCCAACGCACACAGCGACCAACGGCTCACCTACGGCGGTGTGCCGACCGTGCGCGAGACCTGGCTCTCCCGTCCCTTCACGCCCGAGCTCTGGCAGGAGTGGACCGAGCGCGACTTGCCGCTCTTCCTCGGCGCACCTGGTCACCTCGTCGTCAGCGTCGAGGATCGGTTGACGGATGGCGGCGGCGGGGAGATCTCCTGGAGCAGCACGCTCGAGCTCCTGCCCACGGGGACCTTTCTGTGCATGCCGCCCACGGCACCGCTGTGGCATGAGTTCCACACTGACCGAGCCGAGGTGCTGGACGCCGCTCCCGACCAGCACCACGTGCGAGTCCGCCTGGCGGGCTTCGAGCCAGAAGACGACGGCGACTGGCTCGACGCGATCGTGACCTCTCCGTACACCGGACCGGATGGTCGCGGCGGACTGCACCTGGTCCCGCATCGCGGGACCACCGTTCAGGTCGCCTGGTCCGGTCGCCTCGGCGAGCCGGTGGTCATGGGCGATGGCGTGCGACGGCAGCCGCCACGCCTGGCGGCGCCGTCGCTGGAGCTGACCGACGCCGTTCGCGCGAAGCTGGCGGCCGTCCACCTGTTGTCGATCGGTGCCCTCGAAGTCGACGGCGACATGATCGCCAGGATGAAGGGCGTGCTCGGCGTGAGCGCCGGGGACGCCATCTTGACGATGCAAGATGGCATGTTCCGGACCGCGCGCGGGAGCCTGCCGTGATCTGGCGCACCTGGCTGGTGATGCACGAGCCCGCGAACGAGGCGCTGCGTGCGCTGTTCGAAGAGGCCGGGGTGCTCGCGCGCGTCGATGTGACGCCGCGGCCGCGCGCGCGACTCGGCGTCGTCGACGGACGCGTGTCGTTCTGGAGCGACGATGCCGACCGGTTCTTCCGGCGTGTTCGGCGGGCAGAGCGTGTCCTCGCTCTCACGACGGCGACCGCGGAGCAACGCGCGCGGATGGATGGAGTCCGCATCCAGCATGCCGGACGGCAGTTCCGCATTCACTGCGTGCCGCCGCTGTCGAGCCCATACGCAGCGCGTCTCCTCGAGCTCCGCTTCGAGACGGTAGCGGCGCTGCCGGACCTGAGCGGAGACACTCTGTGCGTCGGTCGATCGAACGACGTCGACACTGATCTGGCGCCGCTGCACGTCGACCCGGTCGAGCTCGTGTTGTCGGAACGAGTGCTCTCGAACATGCTGGGCGACGTGCTGCGCTGGGAAGCGTGCAACGCGCTGTTCTTGCCCCCGGTGCGTGCGACCGACCACGTCCACGCCGAGCAAGGCCGTGACGACGCGGAGGTCGACGCGAGGATCGATGTGGGGATCGACTACTTCGATCCGCAGCATCTCGCGCTCCGCGACGCCTGGACCGCTGCGTGCGGAGCTCGGGAGCCCGGCGCGGACCAGCCGGCGGCGATCCGCATGGTGCGGGCGGCGGACCATCCACGGTTGCGTGATGTCTTGTTGGATGGCGGATGCTTGCAGCTGTGCGGCGACGACGGTGAGCCGACGCGGGTGCGCATCTCGTTGCTGGGCAGGCACGGCGCGCCGTTGGTCGCCTACCGCACTCGCCTGCTGATGCAGCCTCCTCGGTGCACGGCAGTACGGTCGAGTGGCACCGAGGCACTGCTCGGCGCTGTGCGACGCGACCTCTGCGACCTGTTCGACGGCTGGGCCGAGATCGGCCAGGCCGCGATGGTCACCGAGTGGCGCGTGCCGCCACTGCGGTCGTTCTGTTCGCAGGCACGAATCGACGACGGCAACTGGCCACCGCTGGCACGGTTGGCAGATCGACTACCGGCCGCGCCACGCGCTCGGTTCTGGCGGTGGGTGCTCCAGCCGGCAGAAGCGCGCACGACCTGTCACGCGGACAGCGATCTGGTCGAGCGTGCATTCCTCGCCCACCTCTGGCGCTGCCCATGGTCGTCTGACACCGATGGCGGTCCGTGGCGGACGGCCTTCTACGAGCTGCTGCAGCACGACTGGGCCGATGGGCGATGCGCGTCGATCGACCGCGTCGCCCGCTGGGGAAGGAAGACAGGTTGGCCGCGCCGCTGGGCTTCACACCGACAGATGACGAGTCCCGTCGTGGAGCACCGGCCCGTCGACATGCCAGCAGACCGGACCACGCTGCGCCTCCTCCTCCCGTTGGGCACGATCCTGCGCACGGCGGGCATGGCGTCGTTCGACGACGCGACCTGTGGGTTTGGCCGAGGGGTGTGGGGCACATGAGCTGGAATGCGCCACCGATCCACCCTGGTGACGAGATCCGCGGCAGCGACGAAGAGCGCCGCCGCGCGTGGCTTGGTCGCGCGGCTCTGTTCGCGACCGGCGGGGCGTTCGGCGTCGGCAATCTGAATCTGTCCAGCGGCGTGCAGCTGCGACTGCGTGACGGAGTGCTGCGACTCCGCATGCGCGACGTGTGGGGGGTGTCCGCCGACGGCACGATCTTCTGGCTCCAGGGTCGTGAAGCCGTGACGGCGGCTCTGACGGTCGGCGATGCGGCGAGCGCGGTGTTCGACGCTGCGCTGTGCCACCGGCGTCCATCACTGCTGTCCGCCGATCGCGCTGCCGCGCGGACCATCGAGCTCGTGATCTCGTCGACCGAGCAGCCGCAACGAGCACCGTCCTCTGCATCGGGGTCCTCGGTGGCGGGGCAGCTGGACCTCGGCCGCTTCACGTGGCGACGTGACTCGCCAGCCTTGCGCTGGGTCGTTCGGCCCGTGGTGCTGCGGCTGGATGCGCTGAAGCCGCGCGACGCCGAGTGGGCAGCGTGGACGGCACCCTTGTGCGGGAAGATCGAGAGTTGGCTGCGCGAAACCGAAGCACTTCACGGCGGGTCCCTGCGTCACGCCACGCTCATGGGCCATTTGGTGCGACTGGCCCACACCTGGCCCGCCGCGACCATCGTCGAGTTGGCGATCGATGTGCGGCTCGCGGCCCGCTTGCGTCGCGCCGCGCGAGCTCTGGGCAGCTCGCTGCCGGAGCTGTTGCATCCCGAGCCGTTGTCGCTGCCGTCCTGCCGCAATGGCGTCGAGCAGATCGCCCGCCTCATGGATCTGGCCGTCGCCGAGGATCGCGACGAGGACGGCAGCGCGCGCCGGCTGCTCCGGCCGGACGAAGTGGAGTGGGAGTGGTGCACGGAGGATTCGCTGTGGGTGGAGCTACGCGTCGAGCCCGGCCGGCGCCCGATCGTGCTACGGCTCCCCGACCTCGCCGCGCTGCATGACCGCGTCCACGTTCTGTGCGAGGACGCGGCGCTCGACCGCGACCTCGAAGCTCGCCGCGTGGGCGGGTCCAAGCGCTTCGCAATCCCGCGCCACCGCCTTCGGGCCAGCCACCGCCTGCAATTCTCGGGGCTGCGTGCCGCTGCGCACGACCGACCCGATGCCGAAGTCTGGATTCAGGAGCAGAATGGCAATGACGACGCTACTAGAGCCTAGGTCCGACAGTCTCGACGCACTCGCGTTCTTCGCGACGGCGCGCTTCCGCACCTTGTTCCGAGCGATCCGCTGCCGGGTTCCGCGTGGCGCGTTCGCCGACTGGCGGCGGACGCTCGCCCAGCTGGTGCCGGCCGCGATGCACTGGTCGACGCGCGCGAAGCAGGAGGCGATGACAATCGTCGGCGGTCACGTGTCGCACGCGCTGGCGCGGCAGGAGCCACTCGACGAATCGTCTGCGGCCATAGCGGTGATCACGCTCACGGCAGTCTCGCAAGCCACCGAGCAACCATGGCCGAAGGAATGTGCGGCGGCGCTCGGCGGTCCGGATCTCGACCATCCCGAGCTCGTGGCGCGCGCGCTCGACGCCCTCTACGCGCAGGTGCGCGACCACTCCGAGGCGACTGCGACGCCGCTCGCGTTCCTGGAGGTAGCCACGGCCGTTCGCCACCTCGGCTGCCTCGAGGCGAAGCTGGCCGACGGTGTCGTCGCGTCCGGCACGGGTAGCCCGCTGGCCGTCTATTTCGCCGGCCTGCGCGCCGTACGCGCTGGGGCACCGTGGTCCGCGCTCACGACGCGTCGCGACCGCGTGCTGCGCTATCTCGCTGCCCGAGCGCGTTCGACTCGCCGCGCACCGCGACGCCGAGAGCGACCGGCCGTGCTGTGGACCTGGCGCGAGCGCTTGCGCTATGCGCTCGGTGGCGACAGCTGGCGTTGGACCTGGGGCGGCCGACTGCGCTCGGTCGTCATCCTTATGGCGGCCGCGCTGTCGCTCGGCGGTGCGGCGCTCTGGATCCGGGCGGAGCTCGAAGCCCAGCGAGTCGAGCAGCAGCTGATCAGGCCACTCACCATGGTGGACAACGATGCGAGCCAAGGATCAACACGATGAAGACACCGGCGTGGTTGTCGTTCAAGCCGCGCGGCCGTACCGGCAGTGCTCCACGCACCGCCGACTCCGCACAGCGGCGTCTCCGGATCACGATCGTCGGACGTGAGCGAGTGGGCAAGAGCACGTTCTGGCAGAGCGTCGAGCGGCTGTGCGGCAGTGACGAGCTGCCGCTCCACCTGGAGCCGACCGAGGAGTCGCGCCGCCTTGCCGAGCCGGGCTACCCACGGCCAACGGATCGGCCGGTGGTGCGCTACGTCGGCTGGACGACGATCCACGGCCAGGAATGGGCCATCGAGGTCCTCGACACGATGGGCGAGCTGCTGACTTCCGAGCCGCCTCCCGTCGACCTGCCGCTGGCCGAGTACCCGCCGCTCTACGGTGCAACGCGCGGTTGTGACCTGCTGATCCTGTGTCTGGACCCGGAGGACCTGGACACACCCGCCCAGCTCGAGCGGGTGCGGCGCCACATGCTCTCGCACGCGCATGTCGCGCTGCGCGCGTCGTCGCGCACGGCCGTCGCCGTCGTCTATACCAAAGCCGACGAGCTCGGTCCCGCCGCGGCACCTGATTCGCGTCTGATCCGTCGTCCGCATGAGCTGCGAGCCTTGCGCGCACTGTTCCGCAGCCGCGGCAACGCGACGAGCTTCACTCGGTTCGTCGATGCGGTCGCGGCCGGCGGAGCCTCCGACGAGGAACGCAGGCTGCGCCGTCACCTGATCGAGCAGACGGCTCCGCTCTGGCGAGGTCTCGCCGACTTGGCGGACCCGTCGCGTGCGTTCGTCAACGGCTATGTGGTGGCGGCGCAACCGGACGGCGAGGATTGGATGACGGCCACTCGTCCCGGCGTCGGTGAAGTGATCAGCGACTTCTTGGCGCACCGCCACCGCGTGGCGGGCAGGTCACGGGTGCGTGCGCGCCATCTGGCGGCGGCTGTGGCGGTCGGCGTGCTGTCGCTGGCGCAAGGTGCCAACGAGCATGCCAAGCTCGATGCGCTGCACGCGGCCGCGGCGGAGCCGCATGTCCTGACGGGACGATTCTGGGTGGGGCCGCACCACCGGCTCGAGCGCCTGACGACGCTGCGACAGGTTCACGCCGCCTTCGCCGACTTGCACGGCAGCATCGAGGGCCGCGACACGGGCGTGCCTGTGCCGACGCTGGACACCAGCCGGGATCCGGCCGTCGTTGCCTTGCAGTCGCGCTTTGCGGCCGTCGCCGATGCAGTGAGCCGAGCCCGTAGCTCGTTCAACTCCCTGGCCGAAGAATCGCGTAGTGACGAGAAGGAGATAGAGAAGGAGATCGAATCGCTGGTGCAAGCGCTCAATCGGTTGCGTGCGGAGCTCGTCGGCGACGGCATCCGTTACCGCGAGCTCGCCACGTATGACGTTCGGGACCTCGGCAGAGCTTTGCAGCAGTGGGCGGAGCTCAACTGCCAGCAGTTGCGCGATCGGCCGGCGTGGTCGCGGCTGCGACGGTGTCTACGCGCCGGGCTCGTCGTCGAGAACCCGTGGCTGCCGGCGAATCCGTATGACAGATTGGCGTTTGGGGGCGCCGATCACGATGACATCGTGGTCTGGGACGGCGGCCCGGTGCCGATCGTCCTGGAAGCGAAATCACGGCGCGGCAGCGATCGGCTCGATCTGCGCCAGGGTCCCGCGCGAGCTTCGTTCGCGCCGCAGGTCGAGGCGTTCGTCGCACACATCGAGCTGGCAGACGACCCGGGGACGGTCGTCCTCGAGTTCTCCGTGCCGCGCGGGTCTCGCTTGCTCAGCGTTGCCGGCGTGATCGTGGCGCTGGTCGACCCGCTGGGCGGGGAGCTGCACGACCGAGCGCTCGCCGTCCGCGTCACCGAGCGCGAGCGCGAGCCGCTGCTGCGTTTGGCGGTCGAGCAGCTGCGCAGGACGTGTGCACGCCTCTCGTTCCGCGATCCTTTCAGGTGATGGAGAGCTGCACAGACCGGCATGAGCCGACGCTTCTTGAATCACGCGGCGCGCATTGCCTGCCAATCATGCGGGCAAGCGTTGCGGTTCCCCGCCGGGTCGACGTCGTCCTGGCGCATCGGCGGGGACGCTGCCCTGCTGCGCTCGCACGTCGAGAAGGCGGTCCTCACCGGATGCCCTCAGGTCGGCAAGGGCGAGCGTCCGTGCACCGGCGTCGCCAGCATCCTGCGCGGACCAGTCCACGACGTGCAGATCGATCACGATCTGCCGATCGACAGTGACGTCCTCGTCCTGACCGACGGCACGCCGCCTCAGCTGTGCAATCTGCTGCACCAGGAAGACGAATCAGCGTGGTCGGTTGGCAGCTGCAGCAGCGCGGTGCGTCCGCCCGCCGTGCCGGAAACGCGTGGCGCGTCGTCGAAGCAGGGCAACGCAGCACGCGCCGCAGCCGTCGGGTCAGGTGAGCTGGTCTTGACGCTACGCGCGGACCACGGTGAAGCCACTGGCGAGCGTGATCGGCTGCCGGCACTGCTGGTCGGCGTTTGGATTCGCGTTGTGCAGGACGAGCGCGTGTTCGGGCGCCTGCTTTCCAGCACAGTGGGATCCGAAGCTTGGAATTCACGTGACTTGAAGTCGCGGC
>JADMIO010823460.1_pt1 | contig 33301 bp, 31 predicted proteins | sample 8958161 | NCBI WGS metagenome assembly JADMIO01 (sample SAMN16585339, study PRJNA669376) | soil metagenome | isolation source: Crop rotation soil | place: USA: Cullars Rotation, Alabama | collected 2011 | reverse complement strand
CTTTCCCGGGGGCGCTCGGGGCGACGGGCGGCGCGCGCGGCGGCAGGGGGCGCCGCGCGGGCTTGTCGTCGTCGAGATCGAAGTTCACGCTCGAGCGCAGGTCGTCGCCCGCGCGGCGCAGCTCCTTCAAGCCCTTCGCGATCGACTTGGCGATCTCGGGGAGCTTGTTGGGGCCGAAGACGAGGAGGGCGACGGCGAGGATGATGACCATCTCGCTCATGCCGATGCCAAACACGCCGCCTCCCTCACGTCTGCCGGTGCGCACGAGCGCACGGGGCACCACAAGTTACGCTCGTGCCCCCGTCGACGCAACGCGCCGCGCAAGCGCGCCGCAGCGGGGCGCAGCACAAGCGCATCGCCCTCAGCCCCGTGTGCCCTCAGCCCCGTGTGGCGCGCTCGAGCAGCTCGATTTGGCGGAACTGCGACGAGCGCAGCTGCTCGACGGCGGCCAGGAGCTGCTCGCTGCCGCGCGCCTGCTCCGTCTGGGCCTGGTGCAGCTGACGCACCATCTCGCTGATGTGCTCGATCGATCCAGCGATCTGCTTGGAGCCCTTCGACTGCTCTTGCGATGACAGCTCGACGTGCGTCGACAGCGTCTTCATGCGCTCCGTGCTGCGCATGATCTGCTCGGAGCCGCGCGCCTGCTCCGCCGTCGCGGCCGCCACCTGTTGCACGGTGCGCGCGATGCGATCGACGGCGTCGGCGACGACTTTCGAGCCCTTCGATTGCTCGACGGTGGCGAGCGCGATGGCCTTCACCATCTCGGTGGCCTTGCCCGCCGACGACACGATCTCGGTGAGCGCGCCCTCGGCCGCTTGGCTCAAGTTCACGCCGGCCTCGACGCTGCGCTCACCGCGGCTGATGGCGCTGACGGCGTTGCGCGACTCTTCCTGCACGGATCGAATGAGCTCCGCGATCTCTTTGGTGCTCGCACCGGTGCGCTCGGCGAGATCCTTGATCTCGTCGGCGACGACCGCGAACCCTCGGCCGTGCTCGCCTGCTTGCGCGGCGATGATGGCGGCGTTGAGCGCCAACAGGTTCGTCTGCTCCGCGACGTCGTCGATGACGTTCAAGATGTTGCCGATCGCCGCAATTCTCTCACCAAGTTGGCGAATGACCTCGCCCGCCGTGCGCGAGGACTGCTTGATCTCGTCGATGCCGAACAGCGTGCGCTTCACGGCGTCGGCGCCGCGCTCCGCGTCGCGAATCACGTCCTCGGAGAGCCGCGCGGTCGCCGTCGCGTTCTCTTCGACGTGGTTGATGGACGCTTCCATCTCGTTCATCGACGTCGACGTCTGCTCGGCGGCGAGCGCGAGGTCCTCGATGTTCTTCGCGACTTCCTTGATGGAGTAGATCATCTGCTCGATGGAGGCGGCCGTCTCTTCGATGGCGCTCGCGAGCTCCTGGATGTTCTCGGCCATCTCGTCGTTGATGGCGCTCATCTCGAGAATGCTGGAGCCGCTCTCCTCGGCGGACGACGCCAGCGAATCGACGGACGCCGCGATCGTGCGCACGGTGGCGGCCATCTCGGCCATGGCGGCGCTCGTGTCGTCGAGGGACGTCCCTTGGTTGTGCGCGTGCCGCTGCGCATCGGCGAGGACGCCGGCGATCTCGGGGTTGGCGAAGCGCGGGACCTCGCCGGTGCCGCTCGTGGGCGGCAGCGTGCCCGACCCCGAAGCCGCCGAGGAGCCCGACGACCCGGAGGAGCCATCGAGGCGGGCGGAGGCCTTGGCGGCCGAGCGCTGCGCCAGGGTGCTCAGGTGGCGCGCGACGCCGGCGTAGGGGCCGGGCAGATCGGTGGGGACGGGCGTCTGCGGCTCGTCGAGGAGCTGCTCGGCCCAGCGCGCGAGGCGATCGGCGGCGGGCGAGGGGAATTGGAAGACGGCGAAGCTGGCGAGGGCGGCGCCGACGGCGCCACCGACGACGACGAGGGTGTGCGCATCGCCACCGGCGAACAGCGCGCAGACGGCGGCGACGGCGCCGCTCGCGGCGCCGACGAGAGCGGCGCGCGCGGCGGGCGACGTGAGGAGCGACGTGGGCTCGGGGGGCGCGCTGGCCATGCGGAGGCGGGGTGTACCATGAGGCGCACCCCGGCGTCCCCTCTCGAGTTGCACTCACGGTTGCCGAGGACGAATGGGGACGCCACACTGGCACGACCGTGGCCACGCTCATCATCGAGACCTGCATCAACTGCGGCGCCTGCGAGCCGGCCTGTCCGAACAACGCGATCTCGGCGGGCGAGGCGCTGTACGTCATCGATCCCAAGCGCTGCACGGAGTGCGTCGGGTTTCATCACGAGGAGCAGTGCGCGAAGGTCTGCCCGGTGGACTCGTGCCTGCCGGATCCGGATCGGGAGGAGCCCGAGGTGCTCTTGTATGAGCGCGTGCGGCGGCTGCATCCGACGGCGCCGTTTCCGCCGGCGATGCCGGCGGACCTGCCCTCGCGGTTCCGCAAACGTTAGAAGGCGTGCGTGGCCCGACACGCAGACGACATCCCGCCGCGCTACGAGCACAAGTTCCTGGCGCCGCTGTGGCAGGCCGACGAGATCCGCCGCCAGATCGCGCCGTTTTGCGTGATGGATCCGTTTTCGCGGCAGTCGCCGACGGGCAGCTACCTCGTGACGAGCCTGTATCTCGACACGCCGCACCTCGGCTTTTATCGGCAGTGGGAGCTGGGCGCGCCGCATCGCTGCAAGCTGCGCGTGCGGCGCTACGGCAACGAGATGGGGGAGAGTCCCGTGTTCCTCGAGCTCAAAGAGCGCGTCGAGGACATGATCATCAAGAAACGCACGATCCTCGACGCCAACGATTGGCTCGAGCGCGCGCGTTGGGGTGGCGGCAAGAGCGACAAGGAGAGGGCGTTCACCGTCCGTCGCGATCGGTATCGGGCGCAGCCCACGATGTTGATCCGCTACGAGAGGCAGGCGTGGAAGGGCGCGAATGAGGCGTATGCGCGCGTGACGTTCGATGCGCGCGTGCAGTTTCAACGCGTGGATACGTTGCCGAACCAGGGCTGGACGCTCATGGGCGACGGCGGCGGTTGGGGCGCCGGTGACGATGTCGACACCATCGACGAAGACGATCCGCGCATCCTCGTCGAGATCAAGTTCGAGAGAGATGTGCCGCGCTGGATGGTCAACGTCATGCGCTCGCTCGAGCTCGTGCGCCGCGGCTACTCGAAGTACGGCACCGCGTGCCGCTTCACGTTCGACGCCGCGATGCGCGCGGATGTGATGAAGCGCGAGCCGCTCATCACCGATGCATTTTGACACGCGCACGCGGTTGGCGATCGCGAGGTGTCAGGTGCGTGCGCTCGCCCGGGTTGTTTCATAAGCGATTCCAGGCGAAGAGAGGACAATGGAAGTGTGGAACGAGATAGGGGCCGTAGACGCGTCGTCGATGCGACAAGCCGTCGCCTCGATCCTCGTGGCCTACCTGTTGAGCCAGGCGATCGGTGCCGTGTACGCGTGGACGTATCGCGGCCTGTCGTATTCGCGCAGCTACGTGCAGGCGCTCGTGGTGGGCGGCATCGTCGCCGCGATGTTGATGCTCGCGATCGGCAATAGCCTCGCGCGCGGCATCGGCATCGTCGGCACGCTCGCGTTGATTCGCTTCCGCACCAACCTGCGCGATCCGCTGGACATGGTGTTCATCTTCGCGTCCTTCGGTTCGGGCATCGCCGCGGGCACGGGCAACTACGCGACGGGCATGGTGGGCACCGCGTTGTTCCTCATCGTCGTCGCTACGCTGCGCATCACGGGCTTCGGCGCGCAGCGCCAGTTCGACGGCATCGTGCGTCTGCGGATGCCGGCGGGCGAAGAGCCTGACGGGAGGTTGCGCGCCATCTTGCGCGCGGAGTGCACGCGCTTCGCGCTCGTGACGATGCGCGAGGTCGCGCAAGGGCGCGAAGTCGAGATGGCCTATCAAGTGACGTTCAAGAAGCCCGACGTCGAGACGAAGCTCGTCCACGAGATCGCGCAGCTGCAGGGCGCATCGGACGTGTCGATCTCGATGCAGGAGGCGACCGTTGAGCTCTGACGTCGCCACGCACGCGCGTGCCCTCCGACCGAGGGGCGCGCCGAGGAGCGAGCGATGACGCTCGATCCGTTGCGCCACCATCCGCGCGCGCGAAAGTTTGCGCCGTGGATCGTTTACGTGGGAGTCGCTGTCGGCGTCGCCATGCTCGCGCCCGGCGTGGGCAGCGTCGGCGTGGTCGCAGCGCAAGCCGAGCTGCGCGAAGCGAGCGTGACGGCGCCGCGCACCGCGCGCGTCGTGCACGTCGCGGTGCGGCCCGGTGACACCGTGCAAGCGGGCGACGTCCTCGTGGAGCTCGATCCCGCCGGCGTCGATCTCGATCTGGCGATCGCCAAGGCCGAGCTGCGCACGCTCGAGGTGAAAGGCGTCGCCGATGCGCTTGACCTGCGCGGGAGCGACATGGAGTCGTCGGCGCGGCTCGCGCAAGAAGCCGAGCGTGCGACGGTGGATCTGGCAGCGCTCGTGTCCGAGGAGAAGCGCGACAGCGCCGAGCTCGCGCAGCTCGACAAGCTCATCGACAAACAAAACGAATTGATCGCGCAAAAGCTCGCGTCGACGCAGCAGCGCGACGAGCTGTTGCTGCAGCGCTCGTCGGTCGCGCAGCGCGTGGCCGAGTACGGCGGCCTGTTGAAGGCCGCGCGCGATCATGAGCGATCGGCGCGGGAGCGGTTGCAGGCGTGGCGCGCGGCGAAGGGCAACGGCACGCCGAACGGGCCGAACGGCGTCGCGCCGGATCCGAAGACGCAGGATGCGCCGTCGACGCCCGCCGAAGCGGAGGCGCGCGCGCAGCAAGAGCGCGTGAAGGCGCTCGAGGCCATGCGCGCGCAGCTCACGTTGAAGGCGCCCATCGCGGGCCGCGTGGCCGACGTGCTCGTGAGCGACGGCGACACCGCGCGCGTCGATGAGCCCGTCGTGGTGCTCGTCGACGACCATCCGATGCGCGTCGTCGCCTATGTGGACGAGCGCTTCGCGCACAAAGTGAAGATCGGCGCGAAGGTGAGCATGCGCCCCAGCGATCGGAGCGGCGCTGCGCGCGAGGGCATCGTCCGCGCGTTGGCGCCGTCCATCGCCGAGCTGCCCGTGCGCTTCCGCATCGTCCCCACGCAGCCGTCGTTCGGCCGCGCCGTGTACATCGCTATCGAGCAAGGGCAGGGCATGGAGCCGCCGTTGCCCGGCCAGGCATTCGACGTCGTCATCGGAGGCTCATAGTGCTCGCGCTGGGGGCAGCGCTGTGGTTGCTCGCGGCCGACGGTGACGCCGACGTTGCGTCCGTTGCAGCCGCATCCGTCGCAACCAGAGCACCTGCGCCGGGTACGGCGACGCCGCTGACGCCCGACGACGTCGTGCGCATCGCGATCGAGCGCAGCGGCACCGTGAGGGCGGCGTACATCGACGCGGCCATCGACGAGCGGCGGCGCGCGCTCGAGCTGTCGCCCATCGAGCTGCGCTTGGGGCACAGGGCCATCGATGGGCAGCTCGGCGGCGCTCCGTACAAGGACAACGACGACATTCCGTATGCGCCGCTCGACGACGCGTACGTCGCGCTTGGTTGGCAGTTGCCCTCGCCGGCCGACGCGCTCGACGCGTTGGTGGCCGCGAAGGAGTCGGCCGCCGACAAGCTCGACGTCATTCAGGCAGAGCGCGACTTCGCCGCCTCCGTGCGCTTGCTGCACGCGCGCGTGTTGTCGATGCGCGCCGAAGCCGAGCTCGCGCGCAGCGCCGTGCAGATCGCGGAGCAGCTCGAAGCGCAGTCGCAGCAGCGCCTCGCGGCGTCGTTGGCCACCGAGCTCGACGTGCGCCTCGCGGGCCTCGAGCGCCTCGACGCGGCGACCGACGCCGAAGAGATCGAAAACGACGCGGTGCGCGCGGAGCACGAGCTCGCGGGCCTCGTCGGGCTGCGCGCTCCTCTCACGCTTGCCCCTGGCAGCACGACGCTGTGCGCGGCGCCCACGCGCAGCGTCGACGATCTCGTGGCGCGCGCGCGCGAGCGATCGGAGAGCCTCGCCGAGCACGCGACGCGACGAGAGCGCGCCGAGACGTTGCTCGGTTGGTCGTGGACGCGCTGGCTGCCCTACGTGAGCGGCGTGCAAGTCGGCGCGTACAACCAACCCACCACCGATCGCGACTCGGTGCGCGCGCGCGTCGACATCGCGCTGCCCTTTTTCGAGCCGCTCAGCGCGACGTCCACCGTCGCGGCGCTCGAGAAGCAGCGCGCCGAAGCGATGTACGCCGAAGAAGAGCGCCAAATCGACGCGCGTGTCCGCGGCGCGCGCAGCCGCCTCGAGCGCGCCGTCGCGCTCGTCGGCCTTCATGAGGCGGCGATGGCCGACACCGTCGACAAGAGCCTCTCCGAAGTGACGCGCGCGCTCGAAGCGGGCCAAGCGGACATCCTGCGCGTCTCCGAAGTGCAACGCCGCGCCGTGCGCGGTCGCCGCAACCTCTTGCGCGCACGCCTGCGCTGCGAAGAGGCCGCGATCGATCTGCTGCGCGTGACCGGCGACGTGTCGCCCGATGAGTCGCCCGCGGCCCTGCGCCCGTGAGCGCGACGGTCGCTGTCGCGCTCGCGCTCGCGTTGACGAACGCCGCCGACATCGCTCCCGTCTCGCCCTCGACGTCGACGCCCGCGACGCCCGCGACGACCGCGACGATCGCGACGACCGCGACGCCCGCGACGCAAACGACGACGCCGACGACGCCGAGCGCGGCGAAGACGTTGCGCGGCGCGCTCGGCGAGGCGTCGTCGGTCGTGGCGATCCACGGAGAGCCCGGGCACTTTCTCGTGGCCGACGACGAGCGCGGCATCTTGCTCGTGGAGTTGGAGCGCGACGACGACCAGGTGTCGGTGCTCATGGGCAGCCCTGGGCCCGACTCGTTTCGCGACCTCGAAGGGCTCACGGCGGTGCCGCCCGATCTGCTCATCAGGTCGTCGCCCGCCGCGTTCATCGCGATCGCGGAGCGCAGCGGCCGCGTCCTCGCGTTCCAGCGCGCGGGCGGCGTGTCCATGACTGCGGCCACGCTCGCGCACCCGCCGCCGTCGAAGGGGAAGGCGAAGCCCAACAAGGGCTGGGAGGGCATCGCGTTCCTCTCCGCGGCGCTCGCCCCCGATCACGCGCCGCACGTCGTCGCGGTGCACGAAGGCGCGCCCAAGGCGGTCGCGTTCTTCGCGTGGCCGGCGCTCACGCCCGAGCGCACCATCGCGCTCGACGACCGCGGCGTCGACGGCCGCGGGCTCGACGAGGCGCTCGCGGATCTCAGCGACGTGTGCGTCGATCCGAAGGACGGCTCGCTCTTGTTGTTGAGCGACGAGAGCGCGCGCATCGTACGCGTGCGCATCGTCCTCGGCGATGCTGGGCTCGCGCGCGCGACGCTGCGCGAAGTGGGGCGCATCGAGCTGCCGATGGTGAAGGGCGAAAAACCCGAAGGCCTCACCCTCGACGACGACGGCGCGCTCTGGATCGTCACGGACGCGACGGGGCGCTTGCTTCGCGTTCCCCTGGGCCCCTGATAGCGTCGCTCGCATGATGCAATCGAAGGTGGCGGTTGCGTGCCTCATGTGCGCGGGCGTCGGCTGCACCGCTGACGACGAGCACGCGTACTTGCAGGCGCACGAGGTGCACGCCGATCTCGTGGAGCCGTCGGGCCTCGTCGTCGCCGGGCCCGGCCGCTACTACGTCGCCGACGACGATCGCGGGGTGTTGCTCGTCGACGAGACCAACGTGACCTTCAGCGATCGCGTGGACAAGCTGTTCGACCGGCCCGCGTACGCCGACGTCATCCCCATCGCTCCGTCGCTCAAGGATCTCGAGGGCGCTTGCTTCATCAACGGCGTGCTCTTCGTCGTCGCCGAGGAGACCGGCGTGATCACGTCGGTGAGCGAGGACGGCAAGCGCATCGTTCCGTACGGCACCCTCGCGCGCCCGCTGCCGGCGGGCGTGGAGCCGCACCCGAACCGCGGCTTCGAGGGCATCGCGTTTCTCCCGGCGGCGCTCTCGCCCGACAAAAAAGATCACCTCGTGGCGGCGCACGAGAAGCACCCCAAAGCGATCGCGCTCTATCAGTGGCCGTCGCTCGCGCCCGAGAAGTACTTCGTCCTCGAAGGCGAGCTCGACGCGACGCTGGGCGACGTCGCCGACGTCGCGGTCGATCCGAAGACCGGCGAGCTGTTGTTGTTGAGCGCCGCGGCGCACAAGTACGCGCGCGTGAAGCTCGCCGATCTCACAAACGGCCCGCTCGTGATGGGCGAGGTGCGCGAGATCTCCGTGCGGCGCGACGAGAAGCCCGAGGGCATCACCGTCGACGAGCGCGGCGGCGTGTGGCTGTGCACCGACGGCAGCGGCCGCCTGTTTCGCATGGCGTCGGTCCCGTAGCGGTCCATGGCGTCGGTCCCGTAGCGGTCCATGGCGTCGCGCGCGCCGACAGCTCCGTGAGCGCGGACCGGCAAACGACGTACGGCGTTTGACGTACGTCGCGCGGACGTGGCGCGCGCCGCTCTACGGTGCGCAGCGGAGGGACGCGCACGCCTCACCGACGCGCCCCCGAGCGCGCGATCGGCGGCGATGGACGACAACGAGCGCATATGAAGCGCTTCGTTCACGTCACGCTCACGTCCCTCACGTTCATCGCGCTGGCGGCCGCAACGGCCCACGCCGGCGGCAGCGCGCTCTTCGGCGACAGCGGCGAGCGCTGGCAGCCGCGCGGGCGCTTGCCCGACTTCAGCTACGCGGGGTTCAAGGCCGGTCGCGAGCGCGTGCCGCGCGTGCCCGTCGTCGTGAACGCGCACGACTTCGGCGCACAAGCGGGTGGGCACGGCGATCAGACGAGGGCGCTTCAGCGCGCCATCGATGCGGCCGCGCGGCGCGGCGGCGGTGCGGTGATGATTCCGCGCGGTCGCTATCGCATCGAAGGGCAGCTGAAGCTCAACGAGAGCGGCGTCGTCCTGCGCGGCGCGGGCCCGGGCGCGACGACGTTGTTCTTCGTCAATTCGTTGAAGGACTTGCACGGCTTCGACATCGCGTATGCGAACGGCGACAACGGGCTCATCCAGGCGGGGCGCGACAACAACGACACGTTCAAGGGAATCAGCGACATCGAGCGCTCGTCGCACCGTGGCGATCGCAGCATCACGTTGAAGCGCGATGCCCGCGGCGAAGGGGTGCGCGTGGGGAGCATCGTGCGCATCTCGATGGAGCCGCCGCACGACTCGTTGGCGTTGTGGAATCACATGCACAACAACCAAAACCCCGACCCCGACGTCACGGGCAACGGCTCGTGCGACGACGCGCGCGGCCGCCTCGGCTACTGGCTCGGCGTCGTCGAGAAGGTGGACGGCAAGCACGTGACCTTCGATGAGCCGCTGCGCATCGACGTGCGCACCGATTGGAACCCCAAGATCGAGATCGTGAAGCCGGTGCGCGAAGTGGGCATCGAGGATTTGCGCATCGAGTTCGAAAAGAAGGATCACAAGATCCATCACGAGGAGCCCGGCTACAACGGCATCGGCCTCGACGAAGGCGCGGTCGTCGACTCGTGGGTGAAGAACGTCCACATCCACAACGCCGACAACGGCATCTCATTGTCGACGTCGCTGCGCGTCACGGTGAAGGACGTGCACATCACCGCCGATCGCGACTGCTCGCGCACGTCCGGCGAAGGTCAGTTCGGTTGCACCACGGGACACCATGCGCTGAAGGCGGGCATCGACTCTTTGATCGAGGACGTCGACATCGACACCAACTACATCCATGAAATGACGTTCGCCGAGCGCTCGTCCGGCAGCGTCTGCAGTCGCTGCGGCGGCGACGTGAAGTGGTCCATCGATCAACACGGGCGCGGCCAATACGAGAACCTCGTCACGCAGCTGCGCACGTCCTACGACTTCGAGGGCGGCGGCGGCGCGTGCCGGCCCGCCGCGGGCGCGCGCAACGTGTTGTGGGGCTTCAATCACGACATGCGAACGCCGCCGTGGATCGACATCCAGACCACCGTCGTCGGCGATCTCGCCTCGGGCGTGCACGCGGAGCGCACCGCGAACCGCGGGTGGGTCGAGGATGTGAACGACGCCGACAACCTCTACGAGCTGCAGCTCGAGCGCCGCCTCGAAGCGGAAGACACCGGCCGCTTCGCCGATGGGCCCTTCGGCCGCCGCGACGCGTTCGCCGAGTCGAACCCCGATCGCTTCGCGGTGCACACGAGCGACAACGGCAGCGCCTACGCGATCGCGAGCACGGTGTACGCGATGCCGCGCAACAACGCGCTCGGCGCGCGCACGCTCGCGCGGACGCAGCGCCTCCATGACGTCGTCGTCAGTGCGCGCGCGCGCTCCACCGAGCACGTCACCGGTGGCGGACGCAACCGCAGCGCCGACTTCGCGCTCGTTCTCGCTGCGGACGGCGAGCGCTACTACTACGCGCTGTACACGACGGCGCCGGGCAAGAGCGGCATCTTCCTCGCGACCGCCCGCGACCGCACGCGGCTCGCGGCTGTGAATGGGCGCGGCATCGACGACGACGATTGGCATCGCGTCTCCTTCGAGCGCAACGGCGATCGGTTGGTGATGAAGCGCGACGATCACGTGCTCGCCGACGTCCACGACGACACGCTCGGCGCGGGCCGCGCCGGCTTCGGCTCGCTCAACGACGCCGCGTTGTTCGACGACGTGCGCGTGCGCGTGGGCGGCGAAGATGCGGCGCTCGCGAGCGACGATGTCGACGCGATCGTCGCGGACGACGACGAAGAGGGCACCGCGCAAGTCGACGCCGACTACGCGATCGATGACGACGCCGAGGCGGCCGCGGAGTTCCCCGATGAAGCGCCCGCGATCGATGACGGCGCGCTCGATGTCGCCACGCTGCCGCTCGAGGACGGCGGCTGCAGCGCGACGCCGTTGGCGCCGAGCGCGATCGCGATCGTGGTCGTGCTGCGTCGTCGTCGTCAGCGTGACACGGTCACGGGGGCGGCGAGGTCGTCGACGCACGCGTAGCGATCGTCGAAGGAGTCGGCGTCGAAGCCTTCCTCCAGGTCGCCGTCCACGTCGATGGCGCGGCCATCGATCTCGATGAAGCCCTCGATGTGGTTCACCTCGCCGTCGGCGAACGGACCGCTGCTCGCGGTGAGGTCCGAATCGTCGACGTGCAGATCGATCTCGTTGCCTTGCGCTTTGACGGTCATGTCGGCGTCGTGCAAGCGCACATGCGAGATGCGCGCGACGGGCGTCGGCACGGAGAAGAGGCCGGGCGTGGACGCGCTCTCGCCGAGCACCGGCTCGATGACGGCGGAGAGGCTGCCGCGGTGAATGTTCACCTCCGCGTTTTGCTCGGGTGTGCTGAGCGTCGTGCTGATCATCTCGAGCCCATACACGTCGGCCTCGTCGACGACGATGCTGACCGCTTTGTCGCTCGCCGGGCCCGGCGGCAAGCCGGGGCGCAGCGAGAGGGTCTGCGTGCCCGTCACCGTCGCCATGCCCGTGACGCTCTGCGTGTTGCCCGAGCAATCTGTCTGCGTGATCGGCTGGTCGCTGCCGAGCCGGCAGGAATCGATGGTCCAGCTCGTCTCGAGGACGCCGCCCTCGCCAATCTCGAGATCCGAGATGTTGAACAACATCGTCCGCACCGACGCAAAGCCGCAGCTGTCGTCGCTGCTCGTGAGGTTCACGACGGACCCGGCCGCCATGATCGCCATCCGCGCCGTCCCTTGGTCGAGCATGTCCTGCATGCACGCCGATGAGAGCGATGCCAGGGCGAGCACGAAGGGGAGGGTGAAACGCACGAAACAGGTTTCGCCGTCGCGACGGGTGGGTTTGCGTACGCGTGCTCGGTCGATCAACCGAGGTGCGACACATCCACGGGCCGCGTCCGGTCGGATGCGCACCAGCGCTCGGCCGCGCGACGCGCGCACGGGATCGCCGATACCGCTCAGCAGCGCTCGCGCGCGGCCGCGCCACGCGCGCCCACACGGATCGCGTCGCTGTCGGCGAATCGCCGCCGATATCGCTCAGCCGTGCTCGGCCGCGCCACGCGCGCTTCGCTCGGCGACGTGCGTGTGCGCTTGCAGCGCGCGACGCGCGCTGACTATCGCGAAGTGAGGGGCGCGCTGCGAGCGCACACGCACGTCGACGAGCGAAGCGCCGCGGTGGCGCCAGCCTCCCCCCGAATTTCCACCAACCTCCCAATCTCGCGATGACTTGAAGCGAACAATTCACGTCGCCTTCGCTATCGTGGTCGCATGGCGGTGAAGAAGCGCACGGCAACAGAGGTGACGACCAAGGCCCGCACGCCGAGCAGCCGCATGGTTGCGAAGCGCCTGCGCCAGTTGCTCGCGATCAGCAAGGCGTTGCCCGAGGCGCAGATCGAGTCTCAGCCGAGAGGCGCGAGCATCTTTCGCGTGAAGAAGAAGGTGTTCGCCTACTTCCTCGCCGACCACCACGGCGACGGCATCGTCGCCGTCGCGATGAAGACGGCGCCGGGACAGAACGCGGCGCTCATTGCCGCCGACGGCGCGCGCTTCTACTCGCCTGCGCACATCGGCGCGCGCGATTGGGTCGGCGTGCGCCTCGACGTCGACGACGTCGACTGGCAGCAAGTGCGCGAGCTCCTCACGGCGAGCTACCGCGCGACCGCGCCCGCGAAGCTCGCCGTGCTCGTCTGACGGTCGACACGTGTGCGATGCTTCGTCGACGATGGACACATCGATCTGCATGCGCTGTCGCTGGAGCCCGCAGCCTTATGGTGCGAAGGTGTGCATCAAGTGTCAGGCGCCGCTCGGCGTGAGCGCCGAAGAGCTGAAGCGCGCGAACGAGCCGACGGTGTTTTCGTGCGCGGGCTGCAAGCGCGAGTTTCGCGCGCCGCGCAAGGACGTGGTCGACAAAGCGAAGCGCAACGCGAAGTGCATCACATGCGGCGGCGTGTTCACGTTTCCGGCCGACATCGCCGCGATCCCCGCGGCTGCACCCGCGAAGGCGGTCGTCGCGATGACGACGTGCCCCATCTGCGATGCGTCGACGAGGATCGGCGACGGCGGCCGCGCGCAGTGCGGTTGGTGCCTCATCTCGTTCACGAACGGCGTCGTCGACAGAAAGCGCGACGGCGCGCCCATCGAGAAGGCCGAAGTGGCGGCGCTCTTCGCGGGCGCCACCGAAGTGACACAGCCACTGGTGCGCGTCGTGGCGATGGCGCTCGCGGCGCGCGCGGATCGCGGCGAGCTCACGAACAAGGACGCGCAGCGCCTTGTCACGGCGCTCGTGGGCCTCTTGCGTTGGCGGCGCAAGGAGGGCGAGGCGGAGCTGCCCGTCGACGTGAGCACGGCGCAAGACCTGGTGAAGCTCGTGCTCTTCGAGAGCGACGGCATCGAGGGCGACTCGGTGCGAGTGGTGCTGAAGCCGCCGACGTCGGAGAGTAACGCGGCGACGCTGATCGTCGCGAACGTCGTCGGCCTCGGCTTGTTGGCGGCGACGGGCACCGGCTTTTTGCTGCGCGGCCCGAGCGAGACCGAGCTGCCGAGCGTGGACGCGCTCGTGAAGATCGTGCCGCGCGGCTCGGCGCGCGTGTCGCTCGAGATGACCATCGACAACGAGGTCGGCCTCAACACGTCGATGCGCGGCTTGCTCGGCGCGGCGGGCCGCGCCATCGAGTATGCGGGCTTGTCGAAGAAGCTCGAGCCGCTCGTGTGGGCGCGCCGCCAATCGATGGTCGCGTATCTCACGCGCGTCGCCGTCGTCGGCTTCTTCGGAGTGCCGGCGTTGCGCGCCACCGACGCGCACCTGCGAGCGCGCCTCGGCGAATTCGGCGTCGACGTGCAATTCGCCGACGCCCTCAAGATCGCGCCGCGCATCGCGCTCTGAGCGCGCTATCGTTCGTCGATGACGACCTTCGATCCCAGGGTGCGCAGCCAGCCCATCACGCGTCGCCAGACGGAGACGGACACGGTCGGCACGGTGGGCACCGTCGCGCGCAAGGAGACGCCGCCGCAGCAGATGCACGATGTCGTCGTCGACGCGGGCACGCCCGTCGCGACGACGTCGGCGCTCCTGCACGGCAACGCGACCGAAGGGAGCACGCTGCGCGCCGGCGGATTTTCGCCGACGCCGACGGTGCAGGCGGCGCGCGCGGCGGGTGCGCCGGCGATGGCCGAGCTGCTGCACGGCATCGCGACGAAGAAGCTGTTCGCGAACGAGGACAAGCGGCTCGCGCAGGTGAAGGAGCTCTTCGATGGGCTGAGCGCGGCGCAGGTCGACGACGTCAAAGCGGCGTACGTGAAGCAATACGGCGCGGATCCCGAGCTGCACATCCGCAGCTGGGGAGTCGCGCAGCCGCTCGCGCCGTTCTCCGACGCGACGGTGCGCGAGATGATCGGCGCGATGAACGGCCCGCGCCTCGCGGAGATCGCGCAGACGCTGCGCGACCTCGCTGCGAAGGCGAACACCGGCACGCTGACGCAGGCGGATCGCAAGCAGTACTTCGCGATGATGCCGATGATGGGTTTGTGGAACGAGCCGCATCGTCCGGAGGCGAAGAGCCTCGATTCGCTCGAGCGCGGCTTGTTGAAGGACAAGCTCGGCGCGGACCTCGACGCGACGATGAAGACCATCGAAGCGAAGCTGCCGCGCGCGGAGATCGCGACCGGCGAGCGCAAGAAGTCGATCGCGGTGGTGGTGTCGTCGGCGGGCGCGCAGTGGCAGGAGCTGATGGGCTGGGCGCAGAAGATGCACGACGACGGCTACACGCTGCAGCTCTTCACGCCCAACGGTCGCCCGGTCGCGTTCAGAAGGACTCGCTGTGCGTGAATCGCCTCGAGCTCGGCTTCGGCTCCCCGAAGGATCTCGATCCGGCGGGCAAGAGCGGCGACGTCGCGCGCGCGCTCTTGGCGAACACCGCGAGCTGCGCGCAATTCGATCCGGCGAAGTTTGGTGCCGTGTATTGCGCGGGTGGCCTCGGCTTCAACGAAGACTGCGCGGTGTCGACGCCCAAGAAGTCGCCGGGCGAGAGCAAGCCGCACAGCGAGATAGCGGTGAACGAGAACCTCAAGCGCATGCTCGAGTCGGCCATCGCCGACAAGCTCCCGCAGATCGCGATCTGCCATGGACCCACCGTCTATGCGGGCGTGGACATCGAGGTGAATGGCCGCAAGGAGATCTTCGCGAAGGGCATCTCCATCTCGGCGCTCGGTCCCTTCGAAGGCATCGTCGAGCTCACGCATCGCAAAGAGACGCAGTTCACGTGGGACACGAACACGCACGACACGCTGCGCCGCGCCGGCGCGGAAGTGCATCCGCTGAAGGACACGCTGAATACGTCGCGCGTCGTCGTGGAAGAAAAGAACGGCGTGCTCGTCGCCACGGGCAGCGCGCCGCCGGGCGCGGACGAGCTCGCGCGCGAGACCGAGAAGCTCCTGGCGAAGCGCTGGGGCTGAGCCCTAGACGACCGCGCCATCGGCCCCGTGGGGCCACGCGCGCCACGGCGTCACCGGCAGCTCCTTGCCCTTCACGTTGAGCGGCGCGAGCGCGACGCAGGGGAGCGCGTTGGTCGCCTTGAGCGCCTGAGCGGTCGCGTCGCTGATCCACACTTCGCCGGGGCCGGCCTTCGACGTCAAGCGCGCGGAGAGGTTCACGGTGTCGCCGATGACCGTGTACTCCATCTGTCGCGAGCCGCCGACGTTGCCGCAGACCATGGGCCCCGTGGCGACGCCGATGCCGACGTCGAGGCGGCCGACTTCGGGGAACGCACCTTCGGCGTTCATCGTGGCGACGAGCTGCTCGATGGCGATGGCGCACTTCGTCGCGCGCGCGGCGTGATCGGGTTGCTCGATGGGCCCATTGAAGACGACGACGACGGCGTCGCCGATGAACTTGTTCAAGTAGCCCTCGTGCTCGTCGATGATGCGCACGACGCGCTCGAAGTAGCGGTTCAACAGGTGCACGACTTGCTGCGGCTGCAAGCGCTCGCTCATGGTGGTGAAGCCGCGAATGTCGGCGAAGAACACGGTGGCGTCGCGAAGGCTGGCGGGCAGGGCGCCCTCGCCGTGCTGCGACTTGATGAGCTCGAGCACGTGCCCGCTGACGTACTGCCCGAACGCCCTCTCCATCCGCTCGGCCATCGCGAGCGAAGCGACCATCGCGTTGAAGCGCTTGATGATCGCGCGCATCTCGTCGGCGCCGCCTTCCTCGATGACGACGCCGCGCCCGCCGGCGGCGAGCGCGTCGAAGCCCTCGGCGAGCGGTGAGACGCGCTCCATGATGGCATCGGCGAGCTTGCCGGTCGCGGAGAGCAGCGCAGGAATTCCGTAGAGGCCGCCGACGAGCGACGCGACGATGACGATGATGATGGGGCTGTCGATGACGTTCACGAGCTCGCGCAGCTGCGCGGGCGTCGCGTCGATGCCCATGACGCTGTCGGCGCCGAGCAGGATGTGCGGCTCGTTGTGCTTGATGGCGTCGACGAGGCTGATGCCGAGCACCGCGATGGACACGCTGAAGAACACGGACGCGCCGACGAGCATGAGCACCGCCACTTGAACGCGGCGGCGAAAGCCCTTGAACAACGTGCCGACGATGGAGTTGGCGACGACGATGGGCAGCCCGCCGATGGCAGCGCTCAAAAACCAGAAGACGAAGAGCTGGGCCATCACGATGGACGCGGACAGGGCGGGCGCGTCCTTCATGACGATGGGACGCGCGACGCCGCTGACGACGACGTTGGCGAACAACCCGACGGCGACGACGCCGGCGAGCACGCCGAGCCGCTGCACGAACGGCGCGTGCGTGTAGGGCGCGGCGATGCGGTCCTCGAGCCACAGGGCGAGCACGAAGACGGCGGCGAGGCCCGCGAGAAAGAGGGGCACGCCGACGACGGGCAGGTGCGGCGTGATGAGCGAGCCGACGGCGCCCACGCCGACGACGGGCAACGCCCAGCGCGGCAGACGGGCGACGGGCGGCGGCGACGGGCCGATGATGCGCGGCGACGTCACGGCGGTGTTGGGGGCGAGCGGTTCCACGTCGGGCGTTTTGGGCGTCGAGGAGGCGAGACGCAACGGGTATGCTGCCGGCTCCTTTGGAACACGTCGCGTTTCTCCCCGAGCTCGTGCTCATCTTGGGCGCCGGTGTCGCCGCTGCCGTCGCCGTCGCGTTCCTTCGGTTGCCGGCGGTAGCGGGCTTCATGGTGGCGGGCGCCGTCGTCGGCCCGTCGGCGTTCGGGCTCGTGAAGGAGCAGCACGTCGTCGACGTGCTCTCCGAGATCGGCGTGGTCCTGTTGTTGTTCACCATCGGCCTCGAGTTTTCGCTCGAGCGCCTGCGCCGCATCTGGAAGCTGGTCGCCATCGGCGGCGCGCTGCAGGTCGGCCTCACCACGATCGCCTGCGTGGGCGTGGCGCTCGCGGTGGGCGAGAGCGCCGCGCGCGGCGTGTTCCTCGGCTTCCTCGTGGCGCTGTCGTCGACGGCCATCGTGCTGCGCGGCCTCTCCGAGCGCGGCGAGACGGACGCGCCGCACGGTAAGATGACCATCGGCGCGCTCATCTTTCAGGACTTGTGCGTCATCCCCATGATGCTGCTCGTGCCCATCCTCGCAGGGCAGGGTGAAGGCTCGCCGGTGGTGGCGATCGCGTTGGCGCTCGGCAAAGCGGCGCTGTTCGTCGTCGTCACGCTGGTCGCCGGCCGCTTCTTGATTCCGCACTTGTTGTCGCGCGTGGATAAAGCGCGCTCGCGCGAGATCTTCCTGCTCGCGGTGTTGGTCGTGTGCGCGGGCGTCGCCATCTTGACGTCGATGTCCGGCTTGTCGCTCGCGCTCGGCGCGTTCCTCGCGGGCATCTTGTTGTCGGACTCTGCCTACGGCCAGCGCGCGCTCGCCAACGTTCTGCCGCTGCGCGACCTGTTGACGTCGTTGTTCTTCATGTCGCTCGGCATGCTGTTCGATCCGCGCGTCATCCGCGACGAGCCCGTGCTCGTCGGCGTGATGTTCGGCATCATGTTCTTCGGCAAAGGGCTCATCGCCACCATCGCGAGCATCGCGATGAAGTTTCCCGCACGTGTCGCGTGGCTCGCCGGTGTGTCGCTCGCACAGTTCGGCGAGTTCGGCTTCGTCCTCGTCAAAGTGGGCTTGGGCGTCGGCCTGGTCACCCTCGCGGAATCGCGCGTCCTCCTCGCCGCCGGTCTGCTCACGATGTTCATCACGCCCCTGTCGATCCGCCTCGCGCCGCACATCTCCGCGGGCGCCGCGCTGCTGCGCCCCCTGGAGCGACTGCTCGGCGCGCGCGGCATCGACGAGGCCACCGCGGAAGACGCGGCGCTGAAGAACCACGTCATCATCGCCGGCTACGGCATCGGCGGCCGCCTCGTCGCGCGCGCGCTCGAAAAAGCGGGCGTGCCCTTCCTCGTCCTCGACTTGAATGCCGAGAGCGTGCGCGAGGCGCGCGCCGAAAACGTCCGCATCTATTACGGCGACGTCACGAGCGACGAAGCGCTCACGCACGCTCACCTGCAGACCGCGCGAGCCCTCGTGCTCCTCATCAGCGACGCCGACGCCACTCGCCAGGTCATCGCCGTCGCGCGCTCGCTGTCACCCACGGTGCCGATCATCGTGCGCGCCCGTCGCGTCGGTGAGGACGCCGAGCTGCGACGTTTGGGTGCCACCGACGTCATCAGCGAAGAGCTCGAAGCGGGCATCGAGACGCTCGCGCGCGTCCTGCGCCTCGCGGGCACGCCCATCAACGTCCTCGGCCCGCTCGTGCGCGAGGCCCGCGACGGTCGCGGCGAGAGCGCGCGCAAGGCCGTCATCCCGCGCAACCGCTTGAGCGAGCTGTCGGACCTCGACGCCATGAAGGTCGAGCCCGTCCTCATCCTCGAAGGCATGCGCACCGACTCCATCGCCACACTCGATCTGCGCGGAAAAACGGGCGCCACCGTCGTGGCCATTCGGCGCGCCGCCAACCTCCTCGAAAAGATCGATCCGCAAGCGAAGCTCGAGGTGGGCGACGTCCTCTACCTCGTCGGCGATCGCGACGGCATCCATCGCGCCGTCGCCGTGCTCGGCGGCGGGCCCGACGCGGTGCCGCCGGTGGGCGAGGCGTAGAGGCGTCGTCGCGACCTCACGCGCAACGAGCGCGCCGATCACGGTCGACGAACGCTCACGGGGCCACCGTCGGATCGTCCGCGCCGATCACCGTCGGGTCATACGCTGCGATCGAGTCGATGAGCAGCTCGCCGTCGGCAGCGCCGCTGAGGAAGCCAACGGAGACGGTGTCCGCCGAGCCGTACGCGAACGTGTGCTGCGCCTGCCAATCGGGCTCTGCGCTCGTCTCGTTCCAGACCTTGCAGCGCAGATCGTCGCCGACGCTGCGGAGTCGCATGATCACGCGCGAGTCGTCGAACGCCGGCATCGCGCCCGACTCGATGTCGAGGCCGAAGCCCAGGTACGCCGGCGTCACGACGTCGGGGCCCAGCTGCGCGATGCACTGCTCGCCGCCACGCGCCGTGAGGAACACGTCGCCGCTCGCAAATGCAAACGGCGCGAAGACCGCAACGTAATCGACGTCGGCGACCTCGACGTCGGCGAGCGAGCACGCCGACACTGTGTTCTGCAGCAGGTGAAAGATGTGCGCCTCGCCGTTCGACACGCTCGTGTTTTCGTCGAATTCCTCGGGACACAGCCATGCGCCGCCGCGCTCGGCGACGCCGAGCTCCGTCTCGTTGTCGACGTTGAACCGATCGAACGCGAACGCGCTCTCGAGATATGGGTTCGCCGGCTCGCCCTCGCCTTCGCCTTCTCCGACACCGTCGATGATCGGCGGCGGGCAAGCGGTGAGCGCGACGAGCGCGACGAGCGAGGCGAAGGCCCGAGCGACCGCGAAGAGCGCGACGTCGACGCGCTTCATTGCATCGGCACCGGATGCGGCGTGCCGTCTTTGCTCGCGAGCGCCTCGAGCTGCGAGACGCGCTCCATGGGGCCGATGACGATGATGGTCGTGCCCGCCTTCAAGGTGACGTCGTTGCCGGGCGCGTAGACGAAGTCGGGCTCGTGCGCGTGCTTCAACGCCACCACGGAGAGGCCGACGCCATCTTGGATGGACGCATCGCCGAGCTTCATGCCGTCGAGCTTGGAGCCCGCGTCCACCACCGCTTCGCTCACGCGCGCTTTTCCTTTCGCACGCAGCATCGTGTCGAGGAACGTGACCACTTGCGGCCGGACGACGAGCGACGCGATGCGCATCCCGCCGATGAACGTGGGTGACACCACTTCGGTCGCACCCGCGGCGCGGAACTTCCCTTCGCTGCCGTGGCCCATCGCTTTCACGATGATGGGCAAATCCTTGCGCAGGTAGCGCGCGGTGACGACGAGAAACAGGTTGTCCTTGTCGTCCGCCAACGCGCTCACGAGCGCGCGCGCGCGCTCGATGCCCGCCGTCTTCAACACGCCTTCGTCGGTGGCGTCGTCGATGATGAACGCGAAGTCGCCCACCTTCTCGCGCGCCTCCTCGATCGCCTCGCGCGAGCGCTCGAGGACGATGAAGGGCACGCCCGTCGTGACGTGCTCCTGCACGACGTGGATGCCGGTGGTGCCGCACCCACAGATGATGGTGTGCTGCGTGAGCTTGTCGATGTCCCGCTCCATGCGGCGCTCCTTGAAGTACCTGCGGATGTGTCCTTCGACGACGAAGGCGGTGATGGTCGAAAACGCATACGCGGCGACGCCGGCGCCGGCGAGCAACAACCCGATGGTGTAGACGCGCCCCCACTCGTAGTGGTGCACGCCGAGGTCGTCGCTGTAGCCGACGGTGAGCAGCGTGATGACCGCCATGAACACGCAGTCGAGAAAGCTCCACTGCTGCCCATGCATCGTCCCAATGGCTTGATAGCCGAGCGCGCCGACGACGAGCACCGCCGCCAACAACGCGAGCGGCGCCCCGAGGCGGCGCAGCAGCAGGCGACCAATGTGGCGCTCGTGAACGATCACGCGCGGACGCTATCGGAAGATCGAGAGCGTCAGAAGGACCAGTCGCTGAACAGCTTCTTCTTGAACGACTGGAACTCTTCGATCTGCTCGTGCGGCGCGTGGTTCAAGTTGCGCTCGGCCATCTCGGCGAGGCGCGAGTTGATGTTGCGCAGCCTCGTCGCGAGCGTGCGCGCGAGCGCGTACATGAGCTTGTAGGCCACCGCGGGGTTTTGCCCGAGCAAATCCTCGAGCTCCTTCCACGACACGCGCAGCGCCGTCGCCGTGGGCGTGGTGACGATGGCCGCCGCGGAGCGCTTCTCCTTCGTGAGCAAGCTCATCTCGCCGACGATGGCGCCCGCCCCGAGCGTCGCGAGGATGGTGGTGTTGCCGCCGCCGATGGTGCCGATGCGCTTCGTGATCTCGACGGTGCCTTCGGCGAGGAGAAAGAGGGCGATGGGCTCTTCGCCCTCGTCGAACAGCTTCTGCCCCTTCTCGTAGCGCTCGCGCCGGCTGATCATGAAGAGCTCGCGCGCTTCGCCGTCGCTGAGATCCTTGCCGAGGACCGACGTGAGCCAGAGTTGATGCGAGATCTCGTTCGCCACTTTCAGAGTCCTCTCAAGACGCGCGCCTTGCCCACTCTACCGATCGCCACGATGAATGCAGCGGTGCGCAACGACACTTTGCGCGACGTCGCCACGGACCAGATGGTCTCGAAGCCCTTCACCATGCGGCTCTCGAGCTTCTGGTTCACTTCCTCTTCGGACCACGTGAAGTTCTGGAGGTTCTGCACCCACTCGAAGTAGCTCACGGTCACGCCGCCGGCGTTCGCGTAGATGTCGGGCACGACGACGACGCCGCGCTTGTGCAGCTCGTCGTCGGCATCGGGGTCCGTCGGTCCGTTCGCGCCCTCGACGACCAGCGACGCGCGGATGTCCTTCACGTTCGTCTTCGTGATGACGCCGCCGAGCGCCGCGGGCACGAGCACGTCCACGCCTTCGTAGAGGATGTCTTCGCTCTTGAACCGATCGCCGCCTTCGAAGCCCGCGAGGCTGCCGTTCTTCTTCGTGTGCGCGAGCGCGCGGTCGACGTCGACGCCCTCTTTGTTGCGCAGCGCGCCGGTGTGGTCCGCGATGGCGACCACACGCGCGCCCATCTGCTTGAGGAAGCGCGCCGCGTACGTGCCGACGTTGCCGAAGCCCTGCACGGCGACCGTCGCGCCCGCGAGCGGCTTGCCTTGCGCCTTCAACACCTCGCGCGTCGCGAACGCCACGCCTCGGCCCGTCGCGGCTTCGCGGCCCAATGAGCCGTAGAGCTCCACCGGCTTGCCCGTGACGACGCCGGGGCTGTGGCCGTGGAGGCGTGAGTACTCGTCGTAGATCCACGCCATGTGCTGCGCGTTCGTGTTCACGTCGGGCGCGGGGATGTCGAGCTTCTCGCCGATGACGTCGTGGATCTTGCCGATGAAGCGCCTCGTCAAGCGCTCGACCTCGGCAGTGGAGAGCTGCTTGGGGTCGACCGTGATGCCGCCCTTCGCGCCGCCGAACGGCACGTCGATGACCGCGGTCTTCCACGTCATCAGCGACGCGAGCGCTTTGACCTCGTCGGGGTCGACGTGCGGGTGGTAGCGCAGCCCGCCCTTGAACGGCCCGCGCGAGTCGTCGTGCTGCACGCGATAGCCTTGGAACGTGCGCACTTCGCCGTTGTCCATCTCCACGGTGAGCGCGACCTTCACCTCGCGCGACGGCGTTTCGAAGACGGCCTCGATGCGCTTGCCGAGCTGCATGATGTCCGCGGCGCGACGGAAGTAGAGGTTCGTCGCCTCGAACGCGTTCATCGCATTCACTGGGTTGCCGCTCATGAGCGCCCGCTCTTGCTCGTCATGGCTACCCTGTAGCACCGCGCCAGCGAACAAATCCATGCGTGCGGTCTGCTCCTCGCTTCCGCGCGATCGCGACGCGCCGCAGCATCGTGACGTCGTGCGTCAACTTGGGTGATGCTGCGCCATGGTGCCGTCGCGAACACTCCTCGCCGCCCTCGTCATGCTCACGCTCGCGGCCGCCTGCAAGAAGTCCCTCGAGCAGGTCACCGCCCAGTACAAGCCCGCAATCGACAAGATCGTCGCGCAGGTGAAGGCGCTGCCGCCGCGCGTGAGGGCGGTCGCCCCTCTCACGGCGCCCGCGACGTCGCCCATCCCGGGCCTCGTCGTCTTTCGGCGCACGTTCGGCAACGCCGTGCTCGTCCACGAGCGCGATCTCGCGACGCCCGAGAGCTTCGTCTACGCGCCCGAGCGCCCCGACATCGCCGACGCGCTGTACGGCTGCATCAGCGGTACACAGACGAAGACCGCCGACGGCGCCGGCGCGATCGCGTTCGTCGAGGACGGCCTCAAGGCGTGCACGCAGATTCGCTACGTGCTCGTCATGCGCACGCAGAAGCGGCGCATGGCGCAGATGGTGGGCACCGCCGGCTTCCTCGGCGGCGCGGTCAGCGGCGACGTCCTCGTGTACTCGTTGAACGGCAACTACTACGGCGGCTTCCCATGGAGCGCGCAGTCGAGCGACATGGTGAGCGTGGCGGCCAACGCCACGCAGAACGACATGCAGTACGCGCTCGACGCTCACATGCGCGACAAAGTCGATCGCGCGATCGCGGACGGCCTCAACCGCGCGTTCCCCGGCAGCGCGTGGTGACGACGTCGATTCAGTGTCGGAAGTGGCGGCGGCCCGTCATCACCATCGCGATGCCCGCCTTGTCCGCCGCCGCGATCACTTCGTCGTCGCGCTTGCTGCCGCCGGGCTGCGCCACCGCCGTGATGCCCGCCGCGATCGCGGCTTCGAGGCCGTCGGCGAACGGGAAGAACGCGTCGCTGCCGAGGACGCTGCCCTTCAAGTCGTGGCCGTGCTCCTTCGCCTTCGCGATCGCGATCTTCACGGAGTCGACGCGGCTCGTTTGACCGCCGCCTGCGCTCAAGAGTGTTTCGCCGCGCACGAACGTGATGGCGTTCGACTTCACGGGCGCGCACAAGCGGAACGCGACGTCGAGCGCGGCCCACTCCTCGTCGGTGGGCGCGCGCTTCGTCGCCACTTTCGCGCTGCGCACGTCGACGGTCGGGCGATCGTGCTCTTGCACGAGGAGGCCGCCCGCGATGCTGCGCACCGCGAAGCGCGGCAGCGGTGCGGTCACCAGCGTGGGCACCGCGAGCAAGCGGAGCGCGGCTTTCTTCGCGAGCACCGCGCGCGCTTCGGCCGTGAAGTCGGGCGCGACGATGACCTCGAGGAAGATGTCGCCCATCGCCGTCGCGGTCGCGCCGTCGAGCGGCGTGTTGAACGCCACGATGCCGCCAAACGCGCTCACCGGATCGCCGGCGAGCGCGCGCTTCCATGCATCCACGGTGGTCGCCGCGCGCGCTGCGCCGCACGGCGTGTTGTGCTTGATGACGACGCACCCCGCCGCGCTCGCCCCCTTGGGCGCGCTGTCGACGAGGCAGCGCAGCGCGAAGAGCGCTGCATCCGCGTCGAGCAGGTTGTTGTAGCTGAGCTCCTTGCCCTGCAGCGGGATGCTGCCCGCGAGATCGAGCGGCTCGCCGCGCAGCGTGTAGATGGCCGCGTGCTGGTGCGGGTTCTCGCCGTACCGCAGCGACGACGTGCGCTCACCCACGGCGGCAAAGAGCGGCCCGAGGCCCGCCTGCGCGCACGACTCCACTTCGTTGGGCGGCAGCTCGAGCTCGGTGCGCGCCGTGAGGCGCTCCGCGATCGCCGCGTCGTAGCGCGCGGTGCGTTCGAAGACGCGCAGCGCGAGCTTGCGTCGCTGCGCGCGCGTGGTGCCGCCCTGCAGATCGAGCGACGCGATCAGCTCGGGGTAGTCGCTCGGGTTGCTCGCCACTGCGACCGCGTCGTGGTTCTTCGCCGCGGAGCGCAGCATCGCGGGTCCGCCGATGTCGATGTTTTCGATGAGCTCGTCCCAGTGCGCGTCCGCCACGCCCGCGACCTTCTCGAAGGGATAGAGGTTCACCACGACGAGGTCGATCGGCTCGATGCCGTGCTCGCGCATCTGCGCGAGGTGCTTCTCGTCGTCCCTCCTGCCGAGGAGGCCACCGTGCACCTTGGGGTGCAGCGTCTTCACGCGGCCGTCGAGCATCTCGGGGAAGCCCGTGAAGTCCGCCACCTCGCGCACGCTCACGCCCGCGTCGCGCAGCGCCTTCGCGGTCCCACCTGTCGAGAGCACTTCGACCTTGCGCGCAGCGAGCGCGCGCCCCAGCTCCGCGATGCCCGTCTTGTCGGAGACGGAGACGAGCGCGCGGCGAACGGCGATCACATCGGGTGTGGGCATGGGGTGGCGTTAGCACGCCCACGCGCAGCGCTCAGCTGCGTTCAATAGTCTTCGGACGCGTCGTACGGATCCCAATCCACGTACACGTCGAGGCCGCCCAGGTTCTCGGGCACTTCCTTGAGCTTCTCGAGGCCTCTCACTTCGACCTGCCGGATGCGCTCGCGCGTGAGGTTCATGATGGCCCCCACTTCCTCGAGCGTGATGCCGCCGCGATCGGCCACATCGAGCGCGCAGGTCTCTTCGAGCTCCCAGGGCTCCTTGTCGGGGAAGTTCAGCTTCACCGAGCCCGTCTCGGGGTTCACATCGAGATACAGGTGGTGCCGGCACGACACGTAGAGGCAGGGCCTCTCCATCTCGAGGCACTCGGTGCGCGACTTCGGGCGCCAATAATCGACGGCCTCGAGGATTTCGCCGCGGGCGCGCATCTTTCGGTGCTCGCGCGCCATCTGCTTGCGCGACATCGTGCGCGCGCGACGGCGCTTGCCTTCCTCGTCGTCACCACCCTCATCGGGCGCGTCACCGTCGAGCGCAGCGTCGCCCAACGCAGGCGCGTTCTGCACGATCGTGTCGCTCTCCGAGGGAACCACCGACGCGTTTGCCTTGATCAACAACGCCTCCGCACTTCAACAGCGCGCGTCAAAGTAACGCCGACCTGATCCGCGCGTCAATCGTCGTCGCCCCCGTTGCGCGCAGTGCTTCGCAACATCACCGTGCGGATCTCGATGGACAAAGCCGAGCTCGACGACGCGATCAGCACGCTTGCACAACAACTGCGGGGCGCCGTGGAGTCCGCGAAGCTCGGTGGCGTCGAGCATTTGCCGCGGCCCGTGTTCAAGGCGCCTGTCGTCGTCACGGCCCCCTCCGCTGCTGCGACGACCGCCGCGATCGTTGCCGATGCATCGCCCACCGCATCTCCCACCGCACCCAAGCGCGCGACCCTCGCGATCGCGCCCATCGAGCCCAACGCGGATCCGCGCGCCGCGATCGAGATGCTCTTGCAATCGAGCGCGCCCGCGCCCGAGCGCCTCGAGACGCTGCGGACCAACATCATCGGCGCGTGCACGCGGTGCAAGCTGCATCGGGGGCGCAGCAAGCTGGTGTTTGGCGTGGGCAACCCCAACGCGCAGCTCGTGTTCGTCGGCGAAGGGCCCGGGGCGGACGAAGATCGTCAAGGCGTGCCCTTCGTCGGGCGCGCAGGGCAGCTGCTCACGAAGATGATCGAAGCGATGAAGCTCTCGCGCGACGACGTGTACATCTGCAACGTCGTGAAGTGCCGCCCGCCGAACAACCGCGACCCCGAGCCGGATGAGGTCGAGGCGTGCCAGGGATTTCTGCAGGCGCAGCTCGCGATCGTGAAGCCCAAAGTGATCGTCGCGCTCGGGAGGTACGCGGCGCAGACGCTGCTGCGCACGAAGACGCCCATCACGAGGCTGCGCGGCTCGTGGCAGAGCTACGACTTGTTCGGCGAAGCCATCGACTTGATGCCGACGTATCACCCGTCGTTCCTCTTGCGCGAAGAGATGGACCCGAAGAAGACGCGCAAGCGCGAAGCGTGGAGCGATCTGCAGCAGGTGATGGCGCGCCTCGGGTAGCTCGATGAACGTTGGTGGAAATTCGGGGGGGCGTGGCGCCACCGCGGCGCTCGCTCGTCGACGCGCGCATGCGCTCGCGCCGCGCGTCTCACGCGGCGGCAGTCGGCGGCAATCGCGCGAGCGCGAGTCGCACGCGCACGTCGACGAGCGAGCGCGCGTGGCGCGGCCGATCACTCCCGAACGATGTGTCACATGTTGGCGGGCGCGGGGATCGGACGCGTGTCTTTCGTCGTCGCGTCCGCCAGCAGCTGATCGGGGCCGAACACGAGCGCGCACTTGTCGCCGAGCGGCTTGCGCACGTGCTCGTCAACGAGGCCGAGCAACACCACCGCAGGCTCGGGCAGCGCGATGGCGACGCGCTCGATCTTCGCCGTGTGCAGGACGTCGACCATCCACGCGAGGCGCTCGGTGGCGCCGTCGAGGATGCTCTTTTGCGGTCCCCAGCCGAACACGAAGATGCGCTTGGGTCCGATGCGTCCTTGCGTGGGCACGAGGGTCTTTTCACGCGCGACGCCGGTGACGATGCCTTTGCGCAACAGATCGCTGAGGCGCCCGCAGAGGCGCCAGTCGACGTAGCCGGCGATGCCCGCGAGGGGGCGGACGTCGCTGCAGATGCAGATGGCGAGCGACTCGCAATCGAGCGCGTCGACGGCGGAGAGCGAGGGCTCGACGAAGGCGGCGCGCGGCTTCATGGACGACGCGCTGCCCGTCGACGTGACGACGGGCTCGGGCACGCGCGAGCGCTCTTTGGCTGGCTCGGGCTTGGGCTCGGTGCGCTTCGGCGGCTCGTTGCGCTTTTCGGTGCGCTTGGGCGGCGGGTCGGGCTTGTTGTCGACGTGCTTCGTCACGAGCGCGCCGACGGCGGGCAGCGCGCTTGACGACACGGTCGAGGGAAGCGGCGCAGGCGCATTGGGCGCGGGCATGACCTCTTTGGTCGGATCGACGGGGCGCTTCGTCGACTTCACGACGGGCTCGGACGATGACGACGTCGTCGTTACGGTGGGTGGCTTCTTGTCTTTTTCGTCGGTCACGCACCACCTCCCGTCGCGTCGAGCCGCCCGAGCGCGCGCGCGGCGGAGTCGAGGACACCGTTGACGAACGCGGCGCTCTGCTCGGCGCCGAAGCGCTTGGCGATCTCGACGCCTTCGTCGATGACGACGCGCGCGGGCGTTTCCGGATCGAAGAGCAGCTCGTGCACACACAAGCGCAGCACGTTTCTGTCCACCAGCGCCATGCGCTCGACGCGCCAACGCGGGCTGTGCGCCGCGATGACTTCGTCGATGCGCGCGCGCTCCTTGGTCACGCCGCGTACGATCTGTTCGGCGCGCTCGCGCGCGCGCGCGTCGGCGTCAAAGTGGTCGAAGAAGCGCGCGATGGCCTCGTCGACGGCGCTGGCGCTCGACGCGTCCGTCGTCCACCCCGACGCGCCGTCGGCGCCGAGCATGTCGAGCGGATAGAGCACTTGCAGTGCGCACTCACGCGCTTGTCGCTTGATGCCCACGCTCACACGCTCCCGATGCCCTGCATGATCGCTCTCGTCTCCACGGCCGCCAAGGCCGCTTCCGCACCTTTGTTGCCGACGGCGCCGCCCGCACGCTCCCACGCCTGCGCCGCATTTGCCACGGTGAGGACGCCGTTGGTCACGACGGGCCCCTTGCCGGCGACAATGGCGTCGACGGCGACGCGCATGATGCCGTCGGTCGTCGCGCGACAGACGTGCTCGTAGTGGTCGGTGCCGCCCTTGATGACGCAGCCGACGCACACGACGGCGTCGGGCTTCTTGCCCTTCTTCGTCACGAGCGCTTTCACCACGGCCGGAATCTCGAGCGCGCCGGGCACCCAGAGCACGGTCTGCTTCGATCGCGTGCCGCCGCGCACCTCGATGGCGTGCAGCGCGCCTTCGACGAGCTTCTCGACGATCTCGCCGTTGAAGCGCGACGCGACGATGACGCAGCGAATGCCTTCGGCGCTCGCCTCCGTCGTCGTCGCGTTGGGCGATGCGTCGCGAGTGGCGCGCATGCTCAGTCGACCGCGAGGTGCACGGAGCCGGCGACCTCGATGCCGAAGCCGCGCAGCGCGTTCAAGCGCACGGGGTTGTTGGTGAGCAGCCGCATGCGCGTGATGCCGAGCGACCTCAAAATCTGCGCGCCGGTGCCGAAGTGCCGCACGACGGGCGACGCGCCGGTGGGCGCGCGATCGCGCTCGGGGAGACCTTTGCCTTCGGAGCGATTCGCTTCGATGGCCTTGAGCGCGTCGACGAAGCGAATGGGCTCGGGCTCGCGCGGCAAGTACAGGATCACGCCGCACGACTCCTTCGCGACCTCGCGGATCGCGCCGTGCAACATGAGGCCGCCGCGATCGAGGATGCCGCCGAACACGTCGGTGAGCGGATCGCCCGAGTGCACGCGCACGAGCGGCGCGCCGCCGGACTCGCACGCGGCCTTGAGCTCGTCGTCGGTGCCCTTCACGAGCGCGAGCGCCTCGGTGTGGATGCCCGACGGAGTCTGCACGAGCGACTTGAACGCCATCGCGCGCATCTTGCCGTACGCGGTGTCCACCTCGGCGCTCGCGACGCGCTCGACGAGCGACTCGTGCTTCAAGCGGAACGCGATGATGTCCGCGACGGAGAGGATCACGAGCGAGTGCTTCTCGGCGAACACGACGAGGTCGGGCAAGCGCGCCATCGATCCGTCGTCGTTCAAGATCTCGCAGATGACGCCCGCAGGCTTCAACCCCGCCAAGCGGCACAAGTCGACGCTGCCCTCGGTCTGCCCCGTGCGCACGAGGACGCCGCCGGGCTGCGCGCGCAGCGGGAACACGTGGCCGGGCTTCACGAGATCGCTCGGGCGCGAGGCGTCGTCGATGGCCACTTGAATCGTGCGCGCTCTATCCGCCGCGCTGATGCCCGTCGTCACGCCGCTGCGCGCTTCGATGGAGACGGTGAACGCCGTCGAGTACATCGACGTGTTCTGGTCCACCATCGGCGGCAGATCGAGCGCGCGCAGACGCTCGTCGGTGAGCGAGAGGCAGATGAGGCCGCGGCCGTCGCGCGCCATGAAGTTGATGAGCTCGGGCGTAGCTTTTTCGGCTGCGACGACGAGGTCGCCCTCGTTCTCGCGGTCTTCGTCGTCGACGAGGATGACCGCTTTGCCCGCCGCGAGCTCCTCCATGCCCTTGAGCACGCGCGCTTCGGGTGTGTCGCCGAAGCGTGACAAGAGCGACGGCTCGCTCGCCTTCGACGTGGACGTGGACAGCGGCTCGACCTTGCGCAGCGTCATCATGCGCATGGTTTAGGTGGGCGAAACGCGTCCCACAAGGAGCTTCTCCACGTACTTGCCGAGCATGTCCGCCTCGAGGTTGACGCGCACACCCGGCGCGAGCGACGCGAAGTGCGTGACGACGAGGGTGTGCGGAATGAGCCCCACCTCGAAGCCCGCGTCGTCGACGACGTTGAGCGTGAGGGACACGCCGTCCACGCAGATGCTGCCCTTGGCGACGCAGTAGCGCGTGATGGCGGGCGGCGCCTCGATGCGCACGATGAGCGCGTCGTTCGGCGGCGCGCCGACGCGTTCCGCGCGAGAAACGGTGCCGACGGCGTCGACGTGACCGGCCACCATGTGCCCACCCAATCGATCGCCGACGCGCAGCGCTCGCTCGAGGTGGACGCGCTTGCCCGTCGACAGACTGCCGAGCGTGGTGACCGCCAGCGTCTCGGGGCCGAGGTCGAACGCCACGGTGCCGGGCAGGAGGTCGACGACGGTGAGGCAGCACCCGTCGATGGCGATGGAGTCGCCGAGCTTCGTGTCCGAGAGGTCGAGGCCGGTCTTCACGACGAGGCGCGCGCCCTCGGGGCGCGCCGACAGTGCGACGACCGTGCCCGACTCCTCGACGATCCCCGTGAACATGATCGATTCCGTGCTGGAACGATCGGATCCGCGCAACCCCCCGCGCGATCCGCGCGCTGCGTTTGGACGCGGGGCGCGCGCGGGCACGGCGCGTGAGTGGGCGAGCGGCATGCCCATCGTCAGCACCACCGCATCCACCCTTCGCGGCGTCGAAGCCGTCGCCGTCGACATCGAGGTCGACATCGGCGGCGCCTACGGCCAACCCGTGTTCATCATGGTCGGGCTCGCCGAGGCGACCGTGCGCGAGTCGCGCGTGCGCGTGCAGTCCGCGATCGAGAGCTCGGGGCTGCGCTTCCCCGGGCCCGGCAAGATCTGCGTGAACCTGGCGCCCGCGCACGTGCGGAAAGACGGCACCGGCTTCGACTTGCCCATGGCGCTCGCCATCCTCGGCGCCGCGGGCCACATCCCGCCGGCGCGCATGAAGGACGCGCTGATGTTGGGCGAGCTGTCGCTGCACGGCGACGTGCGCCCCGTGCGCGGCGCCATCGCCGCCGCGGAGGCGGCGCTGCGCAGCGGCAAGCGCCTCGTCCTCGTCGCGCCCGAGAACGGCCCCGAGGCGGCGCTCGTGCGCGGCGTCGAAGTGCGCACCGTGCGAACGTTGGGGGACGCAGTTGCGTTTCTCAAAGATGGCAATGGCGCGCGCGCGCCGGTGGTACCGCACGGCATCACGACGTCGTCACGCGGCAACGGCCTCGACTTGAAGGACGTGAAGGGGCAGGGGTTCCCGCGCCGCGCCCTCGAGGTGGCGGCGGCGGGCGGCCACAACTTGTTGTTCATCGGCGGCCCCGGCGCGGGCAAGACGATGCTCGCGCGCCGCCTCCCTTCGATCTTGCCGAAGCTCACGTGGGAGGAGGCGCTCGAGGTCACGCGCGTGCAGTCGGTCGCCGGCTTGAACATCGGCGGCGGCCTCGTCGACGAGCGGCCGTTTCGCGCGCCGCATCACTCGACGACGCCCGCGGGCCTCGTCGGCGGCGGCGCGTCGCTGCCGCGGCCCGGCGAGGTCACGCTCGCGCACCGTGGCGTGTTGTTCCTCGACGAGCTGCCCGAATTCGCGCGCCCCACGCTCGAGGTGTTGCGCGAGCCGCTCGAGAGCGGCGAGGTCGTGCTGTCGCGTGCATCCGGGACGTTGCGCTATCCCGCGCGCTGTCTGTTGGTCGCGTCGATGAACCCGTGTCCCTGCGGGCGCTACGGCGACAAGTCGGGGCGCTGCCGCTGCAACAGCCACGACGTGCAGCGCTATCAAGGGCGCGTTTCGGGTCCGCTCCTCGATCGCATCGACATGCACGTCATCGTCCCCGCCGTCGATCTCGTGGCGCTCGAGGATGAGGCGCCCGGCGAGGCGTCCGCCGACGTCGCTGCGCGCGTGCTCGCCGCGCGCACATTGCAGATGGCGCGCTTCGGTGGGCGCATCAACGCGACCGCGACGACGGCGGAGATCGCGGAGCACGCGCGCGCCGACGCGATGGGCCGCCGGCTGATGGCGCTCGCGGTGGCGAAGTACTCGCTCACCGCGCGCGGCTACGACCGGGTGCTGCGCGTCGCGCGCACCATCGCGGACCTGGACGGCGCTGCGGAGATTGACTCGGAGCACGTCACCGAAGCGCTCAACTACCGAACGCAGGTCGCCGAGGAAGCGCGTGCTGCCTAGCCCTGCCGACGCGCGCAACGTTAGACTCCAGCGCATGGAGCACGTCGACGAGCAACCGAAGACGCCTCGCTTCACGGCGGACGAGGTGTGGCGCATGCTCGAGACGGGCGTCATCGGCCCCGACGAGCGCGTGCAGCTCTTCGAAGGCGAGCTGCTGGTCATGAGTCCGCACAGTCCGGTGCACGCGGCTCTCGTCGCGGAAGTGCCGAGTGTGCTCGGCCGCGCCTACGACCCGGGTGCGTTTCATGTGCGATCGCAGACGTCGATCGGCGGCACGGTCGACACGATCCCGGAGCCCGACGCGTGCGTGGTGCGCGGTCGCGCGCGCGACTACTTCAACCGTCTGCCCGGCGCCGACGACATCGTGCTCGTCGTCGAGATCTCGTACTCCACGCTCAGCCTCGACCGGCGCAAGGCCGCGGTCTACGCGCGCGCCGGCTACGCGACGTACTGGCTCGTGAACGTCGACGCGCGCCAGCTCGAGGTGCACAGCGCGCCCGTCGACGGCGCGTTCACGACGACCGAGGTGCTCGGTGACGACGCGGAAGTGACGCCGCCCGGCGCGCGCGTCGCCGTGCGCGTCGCGGAGCTGCTGCCGGACGCGTGAGCGCCACAGCGGCGGTACGTCCCCCCACGGATCACCACAAACGTTCGGGGCAGCACGCTTCAGGTTCGTCTTTCATCGAACGTTTGGGGTGATTCGAGGGGGGCGACCGCGCGTCGGCGATTTCGTCGTCGAGGGACGCGCCTACGCAAAGCCTTCGGCGCGCCCTCGACGACGAAATCGCGACGCGCGGGGCCGCGAGCACGGGTGGGCGCGCGTGCGCGCGAGCGGGACGCGCCTTGCGCGCCGTGAGCGCCGTGTGCGCCGTGGGGAAAG
>JADMIO010854448.1_pt1 | contig 33303 bp, 33 predicted proteins | sample 8958161 | NCBI WGS metagenome assembly JADMIO01 (sample SAMN16585339, study PRJNA669376) | soil metagenome | isolation source: Crop rotation soil | place: USA: Cullars Rotation, Alabama | collected 2011 | reverse complement strand
CATTTTTACTCTTTTCCCGCAGTTCCCGTCGTTGAACCACGCCCTCACTGTATCCATACCCAATGCACCTATCCGACCTTAAAAACCTCCATGTGACCGAACTCGTGGAGATGGCGGTTGCCAATGAAATCGAGGGCGCCAACCGCCTGCGCAAGCAGGAACTCATATTCGCGCTGCTCAAAAACCGCGCGAAAAAAGGCGACTCGATTTATGGGGAAGGCACCCTGGAAGTGCTGCCCGACGGGTTCGGTTTCCTGCGCTCACCTGATACGTCTTACCTCGCCGGCACTGATGACATTTACGTAAGCCCATCCCAGATCCGCCGATTCAATCTGCATACCGGCGATTCGATCAATGGCGAAATCCGCACGCCCAAAGACGGCGAACGCTACTTCGCACTGGTCAAGGTCGACAAAGTCAACGATGAGTCGCCTGAAAACTCGAAGCACAAAATCCTCTTCGAGAACTTAACACCGCTCTTCCCGAACGAGCGCTTCATCATGGAGCGCGACATCAAATCGGAAGAAAACCTGACCGGCCGGATCATCGACATCATCGCGCCGATCGGCAAAGGCCAGCGTGGCCTGCTCGTGTCGAGCCCGAAAAGCGGCAAGACGGTAATGATGCAGCACATCGCGCATTCGATCGCCGCCAACCATCCCGAGGTTTACCTGATCGTGCTGCTCATTGACGAGCGGCCGGAGGAAGTCACGGAGATGCAACGTTCGGTCAAAGGCGAAGTTGTGGCCTCGACGTTCGACGAGCCGGCGACGCGCCATGTGCAGGTTGCCGAGATGGTCATCGAAAAGGCCAAACGCCTGATCGAGCACAAGAAAGACGTCGTAATTTTGCTCGACTCGATCACCCGCCTCGCGCGCGCCTACAACACGGTGGTTCCCGCGTCGGGCAAGGTGCTGACCGGCGGCGTCGATGCGAATGCACTGCAGCGGCCGAAGCGATTCTTCGGCGCCGCGCGCAATATCGAGGAAGGCGGATCGCTTACCATCATTGCGACCGCGCTGATTGACACCGGCTCACGCATGGACGATGTGATCTACGAAGAGTTCAAAGGCACGGGCAACATGGAAATCCATCTTGACCGGCGCATGGCGGAAAAGCGAATTTACCCTGCTATCAACGTCAACCGTTCCGGCACGCGGCGCGAAGAATTACTGCTGAAGGCCGATATCCTGCAGAAAATCTGGGTGCTGAGGAAACTGCTCTACCCGATGGACGAACTCGAGGCCACTGAATTTCTGGTCGACAAGTTGCGCGCGACCAAAAACAACGGGGACTTTTTCGACTCGATGAGACGCGGATAACCGCAACAGACGATTGTCACGTCGATGAAACGCTCGGGAAAAAGTCGCGGCGGCTACTCTTTCGATTCCATGCCTCGAGCCTTCCAAATCAAGTAATGCGCACGGGTCCGGTAACCGCAGCCTTAACGGCGATTGTCCTGGCGCTCGCACTTCTCTCCGGTTGCGCCTCAACCCCTGAAGCGTCCGTCACCAGCGACGCCGACGCGAAGCGTTTCGATACTGCTCCCAACGCCGCAATTGTCTATATCTATCGCCCGATCGGCGGCGGCCGCGGCGTTTCAACGATCTGGCTCGATGGCAGGCTGGTCGGCGAATCGCTGCCGCAATCGTTCTTCCGCGTTGCTGCCCGCCCTGGACGCAACCTCATTACCGTTTCCGGCAACGATCCGGGGCGGCTCGAGTTCGACACCAAAGCTGATGGTATTTACTTTGTGGAAGCGCGCGTCGAAGGCGAAACCCAGAGCGAAGCGACCAGCAGGTTTCGGCTCGTCCCGCCTGAAACCGGCCAGCCGGCAATCGTCGGGTGCTGCCGCATGCTCGAAACGTGGCGCCCGGGCCAGCCGCGGCTGAACTTCTGATGCGCTTTGGCCAGTCACGTTGCGCCTTGCAATTCGGGGTTTAGGCCTCAAGTTGCAACTCCTTCCCCGGTAAGGGATAATCGCCGTCTTTTCGCGCAACGGCACCAGTCAAGGACAAGGCAATGAAAGACAAAATTCATCCTGAATACAAAGAGATAAACGTCATTTGCAGCTGCGGCAGCAAATTCAAGACGCGCTCGACCATGGCCAAGGACATCCACGTTGAGGTGTGCGCGGAATGCCACCCGTTTTACACAGGCAAGCAGAAGATCGTCGACACCGCCGGCCGCGTTGAGAAGTTCAAGCAGAAATACGCGCGCAAGCCAACCTCGAAAGGCAAGTCCGCCACGACGGCGTGAGCGGGTTGCATCGATAAAAAAAGGCAGCTGCGGCTGCCTTTTTTATTGCGCGGTGAAAGCGCGCATCGAATACGCTGTGCTAATCTTGATTGCCGGGTCATGCATTCAGCATAACGCTGACTCCGCTCCATACCAGCCTCCAGGTGCGCAATGAACTCTCTGCTCAGGTTTTCCAGCGCAGTAGACCTGCTGAACGAACGGATCGGAAAGGCCGCCGCCTGGCTCACCCTGGCCGCCGTATTGATCTGCACGGTCAACGCAATCGTCCGCTATACCGTCAACATGAGTTCCAACGGCTGGCTCGAGATGCAGTGGTATCTCAACGCGGCGATGTTCATGCTCGTTGCCGCCTACACGCTGAAGAAAAACGCGCACGTTCGCATCGACGTCATCGCGGGCAGGCTAACGCCGCGCGCTCAAGCCTGGATAGACATCCTCGGCGGACTGCTTTTTCTCCTGCCAGCCTGCGTAATCATCGGCTGGTATTCGTGGCCTGCCCTGATGAACTCGTTTCAGATTCACGAAATGTCCTCCGACCCCGGCGGCCTTATCCGATGGCCCGTGCGCCTGATAATCCCGATAGCCTTCATATTGCTGGCACTACAGGGCGTGTCGGAAATCATCAAGCGCGTCGCATTTCTCAAAGGCCTCATTCCAAACCCGGCCGAGCCTCGCACCGGGGAGCCGGCCTGATGTCCCCGGAGGTAATGGCGCCGCTGATGTTCGCGGGCCTGGTGGTCGTACTGCTGTTCGGTTATCCCGTCGCTTTTTCGCTCGCTGCCAACGGACTCGTGTTCGGCTTCATTGGCATCGAGATGGGACTTTTGCAACCCGCACTGCTCCAGGCTTTGCCCGAGCGCGTGCTCGGCATCATGGCGAATTCAACGCTGCTCGCCATCCCGTTCTTCACATTCATGGGCCTGATACTCGAACGCAGCGGCATGGCCGAAGAGCTGCTCGATACCATCGGCCAGCTCTTCGGCGCGATCAGAGGCGGCATCGCGTATGCCGTCGTGTTCGTTGGCGCTCTGCTTGCAGCAACAACCGGCGTGGTTGCCGCGTCGGTCATTGCGATGGGACTGATCTCGCTGCCGGTCATGATGCGTTATGGCTATTCCCAGCGGCTCGCTACCGGCGTCATCGCGGCATCCGGGACGCTCGCGCAAATCATTCCGCCGAGTCTGGTGCTCATTATCCTCGCCGATCAGCTCGGTGCGTCGGTGGGCGACCTCTATGAAGGCGCGCTGATTCCGGGACTCGGGCTGGCGTGCATGTACGCAGCTTACGTGCTGGTGGTCTCGATCGTGAAACCTGAAGCGGCGCCCGCATTGCCGCTCGAAGCCCGCACGTTGAAGGGAGGGGCGCTCGCATTGCGCGTATTGACCTGTCTTGTTCCGCCGGTGGTCCTGATATTCCTGGTGCTTGGGACGATTTTCCTCGGTGTTGCGACACCGACGGAAGGCGGCGCCATGGGCGCTTCCGGCGCGATCATATTGGCGCTAATGAAACGAAAACTTGATTTTGGTCTCATGAAGCAGGCAGTCGAGTCAACGGCCACAATGACCAGTTTCGTCATCTTCATCCTGATCGGATCGACCGTCTTTTCTCTCGTCTTTCGCGGCGTCAACGGCGACTTGTGGGTGGAAAGCCTTTTGACCGGACTGCCGGGCGGCGCGCTTGGCTTCCTGATCGTCGTCAACGTGATGATTTTCTTTCTGGCTTTCTTTCTCGATTACTTCGAAATCGCTTTCATCATGGTGCCGCTGTTAGCACCCGTCGCGCAAAAACTCGGCATCGATCTGATCTGGTTTGGCGTGCTGCTCGGCGTCAACATGCAGACGTCCTTCCTGCATCCGCCGTTCGGTTTTGCGCTGTTTTACCTGCGCAGCGTGGCCCCGAAAGAAATCCGGACGATGGACATTTACTGGGGCGCAATTCCATTTGTCTGCATCCAGATCATCATGATTGCGGTCGTTATCGCTTTCCCCGGGATTGTCACCGGCAACATTTCCAAAGCCGCGGGCGCAATCGAGGGCTCATCCGATGTTGAACTTCGCCGGCAGCTGGACGCCCCTGCCCCGACAGACAGCAACGACACTACCGGACAGCAAAAAAGCGACGATGCCAACGCTGAACTTGAACGCATGCTGAAGCAGCAGAAATAAAAAAACCCCGCCGGGCAGGCGGGGTTTTGTGCGGCGGTCCCGCTTACTTCTTCGCGGGCGTGCCCGCTGGATTGCTGTACAAAAACTCGGTGAGCGATCGTTCGGCGACGCGATGCCATAGCAATTCTTCCTCGCGGAATTTTTTCCACGGCTCGTAGATTTTTTTCCACGCCGGATTCTTGGTCGCCTCCTCCTCGTACAGCTCGAATGCCGCCTTGTACGCAGCGCGCATGATTTCAGGCGTATAGGCGTGGAGCTTGACGCCGTTCTTGACCAGGCTCTGCAGCGCCTTCGGGTTTTTGAAATCGTACTCGGCCATCATGTCGAGGTTCGCTTCATAACACGCGGCTTCCAATGCCGCCTGGTATTCCTTCGGCAGCTTCTCCCACTCCTTGATGTTGACGTATAGCCCGTACATCGAGCACGCCTCCCACCAGCCGGGATAGTAGTAATGCGGCGCGATCTTGTAGAAGCCGAGTTTTTCGTCATCGTATGGTCCGACCCATTCGGCGGCGTCGATCGTGCCGCGCTCGAGCGCCGGATAAATGTCGCCGCCCGCGATCTGCTGCGGTACTGCGCCGAGCCGCGCCATCACCTCGCCGCCGAGACCCGCGATGCGCATCTTGAGGCCCTTGAGATCGCTGACGCTTTTGAGCTCCTTGCGGAACCAGCCGCCCATCTGCGTGCCGGTATTGCCGGCCGGAAATGAAATGATGTTGAAGTCGCGCAAAAATTCGCGCATCAGCTGCAAGCCGCCGCCCCAGTAAATCCACGCGTTTTGCTGCCGCTGGTTCATGCCGAAAGGCACCGTCGTGTCGAATGCGAAGGCCCTGTTTTTGCCGACGAAGTAATAGCCGGCCGTATGCGTGCATTCGACGGTGCCCTGCTGGACCGCATCGACCGTGCCGAATGCAGGAACGATTTCACCGGCGCCGAACACGCGAATCTGAAACTTGCCGCCGGTGATCGCGGCGACGCGCTTGGCGATGACCTCACCGCCGCCATAAATCGTATCGAGACTTTTGGGAAAGCTCGACGCACAGCGCCAGCGCACTTCCGGCATCGCTTGCGCGATTGCAGGCGCGGCGACCGTCGCTGCGGCAGCACCTCCGGCGGCAGTCAGGAATTTCCTTCGAGTCACTTTCATTTCAACTCCCTGTTTGGTTGAATTACGTTTTTTTTTCAGCCAGCGCTGTCCACCCTACTCCGAATGGCGCGCGGCCGGCAATGACCGTGCTCAACAAGGCAGCGCGATACCCCTTTCAGGTCGTTAATACGTCTTGTAAGCGAGGTATTTGCCGCTCATGACAATCTGCACGCGGTCGCCCTTGGGATCCGCCTCGCGCGTGAGATCCATTTTGAAATCAATGGCGCTCATGATGCCGTCGCCGAACTCTTCATGAATGAGCTCCTTGAACGTCGTGCCGTAAACGCTGACCAGCTCATAGAACCGGTAGATCAGAGGGTCGGTCGGCACGGCCGTCGGGAGTGAACCTTTATAGGGCACCTGCTGCAACAGGAGCACCGCATCGGGGGGCAGACTCAGCAGTTCGCCGGCAGCCTGGGCCTGCTCCTTGGTCATCTGCATCTGGCCTAACAGCGCGGCGGTCGTCCATTCCTTGCTTTGGCCGACGACCTTCGCGACCTTCGCCCACGAAAGTCCCTTCCTGATCCGGGCCATGACCACCAGTTCGGTTACTTGCGCGCGATTCATGATTTCCATGCTGCTGCCTCCTTGTTAAGAATGGTGTGGATTACCCGGTCAATTGACGCCGCCCGCAACCAGCGGAACGGCTGCGGGCCGGGAGGCCGCAAGCGAAGCGGGAACCACCGGCTTATCGGTGTCGAGGCCGGGCGTCACCTGCGGTGGGCGACGCGGATCGTAGGTCGCAGGCGGGCGCTCGGAGAATTCTTTGGAGCGGCTGACCAGAAAATCGACCAGGTGATTGCGGATCGGGTAGTACTGCGGATCTTTGTGGATAGTGTGGCGGCTGCGATCTCGCGGCAGCGTGTTGATCACGATTTCCGCGATACGGGCATCCGGGCCGTTCGACATCAGCATGATTTTGTCGGCGAGCAAGATCGCCTCGTCGACATCGTGCGTAATCATGAAAACCGTCTGATGGGTCGCCGCGCAGATTTTGAGGAGCTCGTCCTGGATAACGCCGCGTGTGAGCGCGTCGAGCGCGCCGAACGGCTCGTCAAGCAAGAGCATTTTGGGCTCGATTGCGAATGCACGCGCAATGCCGACCCTTTGCTTCATGCCACCGGAAAGTTCGGCGGGCTTTTTGTCTTCTGAACCGGTCAGGCCGACCATATCGAGGTAGCGCTGGCAGATGCCGTCGATTTTTCCGCGATCGGCATCCGGCCAGCGCGACTTGACCGCGAATTCGACATTTTTCTTGGCGCTCAACCACGGCATCAATGCATGGCCCTGAAACACGACGCCGCGATCAAGGCTGGGTCCGGCGATCTCCCGCCCCGCCATGATCATGACACCAGAGCTCGCCTGCTCGAGTCCCGCCAGAATGTTGAGGATCGTGGATTTACCGCAGCCCGAATGACCGACGATGCAAACGAACTCGCCTTTTTCGATGGAGAAATGCACCTGGTCGAAGACAGCGAACGCTGCGCCGCCGCGTGGCGACGTGTAGGATTTCGACAGCCCCTCAACGCGCAAAAATTCCACAGTTGACTGCGCCTTACTCGGGATAGGTGACAGCGCGCGCCAGCCGCGCGAGCAACTGGTCGAGGAGCATACCGATCAGCCCGATCAGCAGGATCGCGCACAAAATGTTGCTGATCGACAGGTTGTTCCATTCATTCCACACGAAATAGCCGATGCCGGTGCCGCCGACCAGCATTTCCGCGGCAACGATCACAAGCCACGCAATGCCGATCGAAATCCGCATGCCCGTCATGATGGTCGGCGCGGCGGCGGGTAAGACGACCTGGAAGGCTTTGCGCATGGGCGACACCTCGAGCGTGCGTGCAACGTTCAGCCATTCGCGCCTGACGGCGGATACGCCGAAGGCCGTATTAATCAGCATCGGCCACAGCGAGCAAATGAAAATCACGAATATCGAGGACGTTGCGCTGTCCTTGATCGTGTACAGAGCGAGCGGCATCCAGGCGAGCGGCGAGATCGGCTTCAACACCTGAATGAAGGGATCAAACGCGCGATAGAGCAGCGGTGACATGCCGATTAAAAAGCCAAGCGGGATGGCGACCAGCGCAGCAAGCCCGAATCCCAGCAATACCCGGCCGATCGAATAAGCGATCTGAATGCCGATCCCCTGATCGTTGGTGCCGCGCACGTAGAAAGGGTCCTTCGCGTGCTCCCAGAGTTTCAATGCAACGTCCCGGGGGGCCGGCATCGCGGACTTCTGGCCGCTCGCCGCTGCGGAGCCCAGCATTTTCGCGTATTCGCTGTCGGCGGCCTGCTCGCCGGCAGCTGGCCTCGTCGCGGCCTGCCAGATTGCGAGAAACAGCGCGAACAGCAGAATGGACAGCAATGCCGACGCGAGACGGCCTGAGCGCGGCATTGTTGCTACGTCCTCTTGATCGCAAAGCTCTCGATATAGGCGTCGGGCTTCGCCGGATCGAATTCCTTGCCCATGACTGAAAACTTTTTACTGGACGTCGCCGGCGGCTTGAGCCCGGCCTCTTTCATGAGCCTCGTCGCATCGGTCGCAAGAAAGACTTCGCGCGCTACCTTGGCGTAATCGACGTTGCCTTTGACCTGGCCCCAGCGTTTCATCTGCGTCATGATCCACACCGCAAACGACTGCCATGGAAACGGATCGAAGTCGATGCGATTTGGCACCTTCAATATATTGCCCAGTCCATCTGCGTAATTACCGGTCAACACTTGCTCGACAACCGTGACCGGCTGGTTCAGGAAATTAACCGGTGCGATGGCTTCCGCGATTTGCTTACGGTTCTCCGGCTTCGCCGCATAAGCCGTCGCATCGACTATCGCCTTGAGCAGCGCACGATAGGTATTCGGATTCGTCGTCACGAATTCCTTGCTCGCGGCGAACGCACAACATGGATGCCCATCCCAGAGTTCTTTGGTGAGGATATGGATGAAACCGACACCGTCATAGACGGCGCGCTGGTTGACCGGGTCAGGCGCCAGAAAGCCGTCGATGTTGTCAGCTCGCAGATTGGCCACCATTTCCGGCGGCGGCACAGACCGAATCTGCACGTCCTTGTCCGGATCGATGCCATGCTCCGCGAGGTAATAGCGCAGCAGATAGTTGTGCATCGAATAGTCAAACGGGACGGCAAACTTGAAGCCCTTCCACTGCTTCGGATCACGCTTGTCCTTATGCTTGATGGACAATGTAATCGCCTGGCCGTTGATGTTTTCGATCGCGGGTACCGTGTAGGGAATTGGATTCGAGCCCACGCCGAGCGTAATCGCCAGCGGCATCGGCGACAGCATGTGCGCCGCGTCGTATTCCTTGTTGAGCGTCTTGTCCCGGATCACGGCCCAGCCGGCGGTTTTCACGACATCGACGTTAAGCCCCTGCCGCGCGTAAAACCCCATCGGCAGCGACATGATGATCGGCGTTGCGCAAGTGATCGGAATGAAGCCGATCTTGATGGACTGCTTCTCGATTTTGCCGCTTTGCGCGAAAGCCTCTTTGGCAATGCCCAGCGGAAAGAAGGTTGCAATCGCCGACAGCGCGGTCCCCGCGCCAACCGCGCGCAGAAAGCGTCGCCGCACTTCGTCTTGCGGAAAAAGGGCGCGCATAACCGCCGACTCGACGACTCGTGCATGCAACGCCTCGCTGCCGCTTTCCAGCGCATCCGCCTCGAGCGCCGCAGCATGTTCCGCCGCAGTCGCATGGCGGCCGCAATTGCAACCGGCGGACAACTTGACGTTCGGGTCGTACGGATTTCTGAAATCGGACATGCGTTCTCCGCGGAAAATTGATCGCCCTGCTATCAGCAGGATGCATACCAGCAGTGATTCGCAGACGCGACGAACTAATCAGCAAGCTGTTTTTATTGGCGAATCGGCCGCGGCTATGCAGCCGGCATACCAGCCTCAAGAAGCAATCTGTGCCGTCAGCGCACGGTATTAGTGCGGTGCGCACTTGAATCGGGCGCTGATGTAGTCCTTTGCAAACCCAACGGCTAAAATCGCCCCATGAAATCGCGTAGTACCGTCTTATTCACGCTGTTGCCTCTAACGCTTTTGCTGGCTGACTGTGCGCAAAACCCGGTCTCCGGGCACGCGAATTTCGTGACCATGTCCGAAGCGCAGGAAGTTCAGGTCGGACGGCAGGAAGACGTCAAGGTGCGGCAGGAATACGGCGTCTTTGACGATAAGCCGCTGCAGACTTATGTAAATGAGGTCGGCCAGCGCCTGGGCAAGGCGAGCCATCGGCCACAACTTCAGTACAGTTATATCGTGGTCGATTCGCCCGAGATTAATGCGTTCGCATTGCCCGGCGGCTATATCTACATCACGCGCGGCATCCTCGCTTATCTCAACTCCGAAGCCGAGTTGGCGGCGGTGCTCGGGCACGAGACCGGACACGTCACCGCGCGCCACAGCGTACAGCAGATCAGCGCCGCGACTGCAGCTGGCGTGGGCGCCACGTTGCTCGGCGTTTTTGTGCCGGCTTTGCGCAACCAGGTCGGCGACACCGCGCTCAATTATCTCGGCAATGCGCTCTTATCGGGTTATGGACGGGAGCATGAGCTGGAAGCCGATAAGCTGGGCGCTGAGTATTTGTATCGCACCGGCTACGATCCGCAGGCGATGGTCAAGGTGATTGGCGTGCTCAAGAACCAGGAACTGTACGACGCGGAAACCGCCAAGGCGGAAGGCCGTCAGCCCCGCAGTTATCACGGCGTATTCGCATCGCATCCCGATGCCGACAAGCGATTGCAGGAGGTGGTCGGCGAAGCCGGCCGCATCGCGCCTGGGACCGGCCGCGTGAACCAGGAAGAATTCCTGCGGGCAATCGACAAGATACCGTTCGGGTATAGCGAGAGCCAGGGCTTCGTGCGTAATTTTACTTTTTACCACCGCGAACTCGGATTCGCGCTTAAGTTTCCGGAAGGCTGGCGAATCACCAATCAAACCGACCGCGTGTTTGCAGTCAACCGGGGCGAAGATGTTTTGCTTGAAATGCGCCTTGCCGGGCGGGCACAGGGAGCGCCCGCGGACATCCTGCGCAAAGCTGTCGGCGGTGCGCGCGAAGTTACGTCCACTACGGTCAACGGCCTGCCCGCCGCCATGACGACGACCACCGTGCGCGGTCTTCCCACGCGTGCCGCGGCGATATTTCTGGGCAAGAGTGCTTACCTGGTTGCCGGCCAGTCGAAAACCGATGGCGCCATGCGGTCGGCGCTGCCTTTGATCGATGCTACGATAGCAAGCTTTCATGCCCTGTCCGACACGGAGCGCCACGCGGTGCGGCCTCTCACCTTGCGCGTAATAACCGCGCCTGCCGGCGCAACATTCGCCGAGCTTGCAAAGAATTCACCGCTGCCCGGCAATGCTGCCGTCCATTTACGCCTGTTAAACGGCCTGTATCCTAAAGGTGAACCGACGGCGGGACAGGCGCTGAAAATTATCGAATGACAAATCCAGTTTCGACTCTCGAACTTGGCCGGTGGGACGCGCAGTTGCCGCCCGACGCGGCGACGCAAGCCATGCGCACGCTCGAAAGCGGCAGTGTCTTGTTCATGCCGCGACTCGCCTTCACGCTGAACGACGGCGAACGCCGCTTTTTATCTCCGCAATGGCTCGAAGGCAAGGCCAAGAACGTCAGCTACGACCCGCGCAGCGCTAAGATTGCACACACTTCCGCGCAAGGCGAAGACCGCGCGCAGCTTACCGCGCTGATGAACCGCTTTGCGCAGCACGCGCGTAAGCTCGTTTTAAACGTGTGTCCGCACTACGGTTTCAACCTGCGCGATGGACTGACGAGTTTTCGGCCCGTCGAAACCCGCGGACGCGAAACCTCGCCCAAAAAAGACGACACGCGCCTGCACGTCGATGCGTTTGCTTCGCGGCCCAACCAGGGTTTGCGCATTCTTCGCGTATTTTCCAATGTGAATCCCCGCGGCGAACCGCGGGTGTGGGAGATTGGCGAGCCGTTTGAAGCGATGGCCCGGCGTTACGCCCAAAAGGTGCCGCCGCAATGGCCGGGCAGCGCCTGGTTGCAGGAAAGGCTGCGCATTACGAAAGGGCGGCGCAGTCCCTACGATCACGTAATGCTCAATCTGCACGACGCCGCGAAGCTTGACGACAGCTACCAGCGAAGCACGCCACGCACGCGCTTCGAATTTCCGGCGCTGTCGACCTGGATGGTATTCACGGACCGCGTCATGCATGCGGCGCTCGCGGGCCAGTTCCTGCTGGAACAGACGTTCTACCTGCCGGTGGCGGCCATGCAGGACGAACGGTACGCGCCATTGCGAATATTGGAAGACATCTGCAAGCGCAAGCTCGCGTAAACTTCCGGCTGCCTTTACAACGAAAATGAACGTCCGACCACACGATGTCGCTTAACGCCGCTCCCGTTGCCGCGGAGCCGCCACTCCCGTTGCGGTGGGTATGGTTACTCGCGGCGGCCTGGATACTGCCGGGCCTGATCGGACATGACCCGTGGAAGCCCGACGAGGCATACACCTTCGGCATCGTATTGAGCGCACTGCACGGTGGCGACTGGGTGATACCCATGCTCGCGCAGGAACCGTTCATGGAAAAGCCGCCGCTTTTCTACTGGAGTGCTGCGGCCGTCGCGGCACTGCTGGCGCCGCCGCTCGCTCCGCACGACGCGGCCCGGCTGACGACGGGACTCTTCATGGCGCTGACGTTCGCGTTCATGGCGGGTGCCGCGCGCGAACTCTACGGCGTGCATCGAGGCCGGATTGCGATCCTGATGGTGATGGGTTGCCTTGGAATTCTGGTCCGCAGCCATCAACTCATTACCGATATTTCCTTGCTGACCGGTTTTGCCGCGGGTCTGTACGGCTTTGCGCTCGCGCTGCGGCGGCCGTCGGCAGGCGGTTTCTGGCTCGGGACCGGCGTCGGCATCGGTTTCATGTCGAAAGGCCTGCTCGCGCCCGGCGTATTCGGCATTATCGCAATACTCCTGCTGTTCTTCGCAGCCTGGCGCAAACGTAATTATGCAGTCAGTCTGGCCGTTGCCGCGGCGGCCTGCGCACCGTGGTTGTTGATCTGGCCGCTCGCGCTTTATCGCGAGGCACCGGCGCTCTTCCATGAATGGCTCGTCGTCAACAACTTTGGGCGTTTTCTCGGCACCAACGACATTGGCCCGCCAGCCGACACGGCCCATTATTTGCGAATCCTGCCGTGGTATGCGCTGCCGGCGCTGCCGCTCGCAGCATGGGCACTTTGGCGCGCGCGGCTCACCGGCCTCACCACCCCTGCTTATGCGCTGCCGCTGACGGCGTTCGCCGTGATCTTTACGGTGTTGAGCGCATCGGCGGACGCCCGCGAGCTGTACGCGCTGCCGCTTATTTTGCCGATTGCGCTGCTCGCGACACCGGCAACCGATTCATTACGCCGCGGCGCCGCCAATCTGATTTACTGGTTCAGCCTCATGAGCGGCGGCGTGTTCATCGCAACCGCATGGTTTTACTGGAGCGCGCTCGAATTGAGCCTTCCGTCCAAACTGCATGAGCACTTGCTTGATTTGCAGCCGGGTTACGACACGGGGTTCAAGTGGTGGCCGTTTCTCCTCGGCGCGTTATACACGGTCGGATGGGTGGTCCTGATTGCGCGGCTTCGCAAAAACCGCGCGCGCCCCGTAATTGCGTGGTCGGCGACGATGACGATGACCTGGGGACTGGTCGCCTTCCTGTTTGTCGGCTGGATCGATGCGGGCAAAAGCTATCGCGCAATGATCGCGGAAATGCAACAAGCGCTGCCGCCGAAATACACATGCATCTCAAGTCTCAACCTGGGCGAGCCGCAGCGCGCGATGCTGGATTATTTCGCAGGCATCATCACGTGGCGGGTGGATGTGCCGGAGCGCAAGCGCAACGATTGCGAATTGACACTGGTGCAAGGTGCCGCGGACGAAGAGCATGTGCCGCTCGGTCCGTGGAAGAAAATCTGGGAAGGCGCACGGCCAGGTGACAAAGTCGAGCGCTACCGTCTTTATTCACTCATAAAAAAGCCGGCAGCCCGTTAGACTGCCTGAACGCTGTCGACATGAACCGGGATCGCCGCCTGTCGGCGCCCGAATTTTCGCGCTTCGCCGCTGTCTTATAATCCATCATGCCCGACACCATCCAACGCTTTTTGTTCGAGCATGCGCCGGTACGGGGTGAAATAGTTCATCTCGACGCGACATGGCGGGCCGTGCGGGTGCGTCACGAATATCCGCCGCCCGTAACCGCCCTGCTCGGCGAAATGATGGCGGCCGCAGCACTGCTGACCGCCACGCTTAAATTCGGCGGCACCCTGATCATGCAGATTCAAGGCCGTGGTCCGGTCAAACTCCTGGTGGTCGAATGCACGAGCGATCATCACATGCGCGCAACCGCCAAGTGGTCGCAACTTCCAGCAGAGAGCGGCCTTGCCGCGCTCGTCGGCGACGGTAAGTTTGCCATCACGCTCGAACCCGGCCAGGGCCGGCCGGGATATCAGGGCGTCGTTGCGCTGGAAGGCGCGACGATTGCTGAAGCGCTCGAGCAATACATGCTGCGTTCTGAGCAGATCGAAACGCGGCTGTGGTTGGCTACCGATGATGACTGTGCAGCGGGCCTGTTACTGCAGAGATTGCCGGATTCCCACGGCGTCGATGTCGACGCGTGGCAGCCTGCAAATCTCCTCGCCGACTCGCTTAAGCCGCAGGAACTGATTAAATGTGGCGCACCTGAATTGCTGCGCCGGCTTTATACCGCCGAAGATATTCGCCTATTCAAGCCGCGCCCGGTCGAATTTCGCTGCACTTGCTCGCGCGAGCGCGTGACTTCGATGCTGCTTATGCTCGGGCGCAACGAAGTCGAAAGCATCGTCGCCGAACGCGGCGAGGTCGAAGTAAGCTGCGAATTCTGCAACCAGCGCTATACCTTCGATGCCGCCGAGGCCGCGGCTATTTTCGCCCTGCAGGCGGCAAGCGCGGCGGGTGCGACGCGCCACTGAACGGGGCTTCGTTGCCAGTTGCGCGAGTGGCGCGCGAACCGCCCCAATCTCGACACTCACCGGGGCGGGGGCGTAAAATAGCCCATTCACGTCCCCTATTTGCCCGTCCAAACGGGTATCCGCAGCGCAATCAACGGTTTCAAGGAGATCACCATGAGCAGCGAACGTGAAGTTGTCGTTTTGAGCGGCGCCCGCACGGCTATCGGCGATTATGGCGGCGCGCTGAAGGACCTGGCCCCCACCGAACTCGCAGGGCAGATCGTCCGGGAAGCGGTGAAACGCGCCAAGGTCGATCCGAAGGCCGTCGGCACGATGGTGCTCGGCAATGTGATTCACACCGAAGCGAAAGACATGTACGTGTCGCGCGTGGCCTGCATCAAGGCCGGACTGCCGCAGGAAACCACGGCGCTGACGGTAAACCGCTTGTGCGGCAGCGGACTGCAGGCGATCGTCAGCGCCGCGCAAATGATCAAGCTCGGCGATGCCGATGTTGCGGTGGGTGCCGGCGTCGAGTCGATGAGTCGTGGCGGCTACTTAATGCCGACCTTGCGCTGGGGTCAGCGCATGAACGACGGCGGTGTGGTCGACATGATGGTCGGCGCTCTGACCGACCCGTTCGAGACCGTGCACATGGGCATCACCGCGGAAAACATCGCCGCGCAATGGAAAATCAGCCGCGAACAGCAGGATGAGTTCGCGGTGGAAAGCCACCGCCGCGCGGTCAACGCGATCGAGAAAGGCTATTTCAAAGATCAGATCATGCCGATCGAACTAAAAACGCGCAAAGGCACGACGGTCTTCGATAAGGACGAGCACCCGCGCGCCGACGCAACCCTTGAAGGCATGGCAAAGCTGCGCGCCGTGTTCAAGAAAGACGGCTCGGTCACCGCTGGCAACGCGTCCGGCATCAACGACGGCGCCGCTGCGATTGTCATGATGGAAAAATCCGCTGCGCAAAAACAGGGCCTGAAGCCGATGGCGCGCCTCGTTTCCTACGGGCTTGCCGGCGTCGATCCGAAAATCATGGGCATCGGCCCGGTGCCTGCCTGCAAGATTGCGCTCGACAAAGCCGGCCTCACCGTAGGCGATATGGACGTCATTGAAGCGAACGAGGCATTCGCAGTGCAGGCGATGGCAGTAGCCTGCGATCTGAAATTCGACTCGAAGAAAACCAATCCGAATGGCGGCGCGGTCGGGCTTGGCCATCCGATCGGCGCAACCGGCGCGTTGCTGACAGTCAAGGCGCTCTACGAGCTCGAGCGCATCGGCGCCAAATACGCGCTGGTCACCATGTGCATCGGCGGCGGTCAGGGCATCGCGGCGGTTTACGAGAGAATGCACTAAGCCGGACGACTGCCGGCGAAACAGAGTTCGGCCGGCTCGCGCTGCAGCGGCCAAAAAAAGCACGCGTCACCACGCGTGCTTTTTTTATTGCCGGCAATGAATATGGCGAGGCGCGTAAAAATTGCAACCGGGAGAGACGCGAACGCCCGATCGCAAGCGTCATGACGTTACTCACCCAGGCGGAAAGCAGTAAAATCACAGTGGCAAAACACTCAACGCATCGCCGCCTAAATGTCATCTCTCACTTCATCACCTGCGTGGCTGGCCCTGAAATCGCATCGCGAGACATTCGCGGGCGTGCGCCTGACTGAACTCTTTGCCGGCGACCCGGACCGCTTTGCGAATCTCTCACTGCGCCTGGGCGATTTTTTGCTCGATTATTCGAAGAACCTCGTCACAGCTGATACCTTGAAGTTGCTGGTCGCGCTGGCACGCGAGCGCCGGCTGGGCGAGGAAATTCAGCGCCTTTTCAACGGTGACAAAATCAACACGAGCGAAAACCGGCCGGCGCTGCATACGGCATTGCGCGATATCGTGCCGGTGATGGTCGACGGGGTCGACGTCATGCCCCAGGTCCAGGACACGCTCGCCCGCATGCGCACATTCGCCGACGGCGTGCGTGCCGGCTCGATCGCCGGTCCCGACGGACGCAAGTTCACCGACGTCATCAACATCGGCATCGGGGGTTCATATCTCGGCCCCGCATTGGTAACGACCGCGCTTGCCCCGTATGCCGAAGACGGACCGCACATACATTACATTGCCAACGTCGATGCGGGGGCCGCGTACCGCACGCTCGCCGCGCTGAATCCGGCGACGACGCTCGCGATCGTCGAATCGAAAACTTTTTCGACCACCGAGACGCTCACCAACGCGAAACTGGTGCGCGACTGGCTGGGATTGAAGCCCGGCACCGCTGGCGGCAACCAGCTCGTTGCCGTCACGGCGAATACCAAGCTCGCAGCCGAGTTTGGCATCGCGCCGTCGCACGTATTTCCGTGCTGGGACTGGGTCGGCGGCCGCTACTCACTGTGGTCGGCGATGGGTTTGCCCATCGCACTGGCCGTGGGCATGGACCATTTCGAGCAGCTCCTGCGCGGCGCGCATGAAATGGACGCGCATTTTCGCGATTCGCCATTCGAACGCAGCATGCCGGTCGTGCTCGCATTGCTGGGCATCTGGTACAACAATTTTTTCGGCGCCGAGTCGCACGCGATTTTGCCGTACGATGAATCCCTGGCATTGCTGTCTGCGCATTTGCAGCAGCTCGATATGGAGTCAAGCGGCAAGCAGGTTACCCGCGACGGCAAAGCCGTCGATTGCGATACGGGAATGATCATCTGGGGTTCGACCGGTACGAACGCGCAACATTCCTTTTTCCAGTTGCTGCACCAGGGCACGCGCCTCGTGCCCGCCGATTTCATCGCGGCATGCGAACCGCACCACGGGAACACCGCTTCTCACTCGATTCTGCTCGCCAATTTTTTCGCGCAAACCGCCGCGCTGATGAACGGCGCGCCCGCGGACGGGTTTCCAGGCAATCGTCCAAGCAATTCGATCCTCATCCAAAAGCTCACGCCACGCACGCTCGGCATGCTCATCGCGCTTTACGAGCACAAGGTGTTCGTGCAAAACACGATCTGGGGCGTGAACGCTTTCGATCAGCCCGGCGTCGAACTCGGCAAGCGGCTGGCTACGCGGATATTGCCGGATCTCGATGCAAAGACACCGGCGTCCATCTACGATGCCTCGACCGCCGGGCTGATTTCGTTCTACCAGTCCAACCGCCATGGCTGAACGCCGGGCACGCAATCCGTCTATTCAAAAGCAGTCTGATCTGCAGCGAGGAGAACCGGCATGAACGAAGAAACCTTCAATATGAGCATCCGCAAGTTTTTGAAAACCGTCGGCGTCCGTTCGCAATCCGAGATCGAACATGCGGTTCAAAAGGCCATTGCGGACGGCAAGCTGAAAGGCAACGAGACGTTTCCCGCGCGCATGCAGCTCACCATCGGCGCGATCGCTCTCGACGTCACGCTCGGCGGCGAAATCAAGCTCGAGTAAGGCGCCTTACCTTACTGGCGCAGGATCAACTGGTCGCCACGCTGCGTAAATTCCACGCGCTTGAGAAAGCTCATGCCGAGCAGGACGACATCGGCGTCCAGGCCATCGGACATGACTGCGCCCACGTCGTTGAGCTCGAGCGGGCCCACGCGCACACGATCCAACCGAGTCTGGTAACCGACGGCCGCGCCATTGGCGGTCTGCAATTGCACCGGCGCACCGCGCTTCAATCCGAGTTCGCGCCCGAGCGAGAGCGGCAGCGCGACCCACGTGGCGCCGGTATCGAGCAGAAAAGTGACGTGCCTGCCGTTGATCTCGCCGTCCGCGACGTAATGGCCCGCGCGGTTGCGCGCCAACGTGAGATCGCCGCGCTGCATATTGAGGGCGCTGGCAGAATTGGGATTTGCTTCGCGTGCCTGCCAGTCGTTGAAGTACCAGAAAAGTCCACCCAGAATTAGTATCCAGGCGATCGCAAGCATGATCTTGCCGCCGCGGAGGAAGGGATTCATTGGCCGGGAGGGGTAAGGCGTGAGGCGTTAGGCGGTCAGTTCGTGTTTGCACCAAAGCCATCAGGCAGCGCGCTTTTCCGCCTCACGCCTGACGCCTCTCGCCTTACAGCTTCAAAAAATGCTCGCGGTAATACTTCAGTTCGTCAATCGACTCGTAAACGTCGGCCAAAGCCTCGTGCCGGCCGTGCTTGGTCATGCCGGCCGCAAGTTCGGGCCGCCAGCGCCGCATCAACTCTTTCAACGTGCTGACATCGAGATTGCGGTAATGGAACCAGGCTTCGAATGCCGGCAGATAATTAACCATGAAGCGGCGGTCCTGGTGCACCGAGTTGCCGCACAACGGGGAAACCCCTGCCGGCACATGCTGCTTCAGGAACTCCACAAGTTTCGCGTCAGCCTCGGCTTCCGTCGTCGTAGACGACTTGACGCGCTCAATCAAACCGGATTTCGCGTGGGTGCTTTTGTTCCAGGCATCCATCGCATCGAGCACGGCCGCGGGCTGATGCACGACGATCACGGGACCCTCGGCAACCGTCCTGAGTTCGGTGTCGGTGATGACAATCGCGACCTCGAGCACTTTCTCGATCCGGGGATCGAGCCCGCTCATTTCCATATCCACCCAGATCAGGTTATTCGCGTCGGCCGCCATGAATTGTGCTGAACAAAAAGGAACGATATTTTGTCATAGTTCCTCTTCATAGGATAATGTTCCTCCATGCAGACATTCGGTTTCATCTTTCTCGCCGCGCTCGCGCTCGCCACCGGCACCAAGCTGTGGCTTGCGGCGCGCCATCTCGACCATATCCGGCGCCATCGCGAAGCCGTGCCGGTCGAATTCGCGAGCGACATCAGCCTGGACACGCACCGGCACGCAGCCGATTACAGTTCCGCCAAAACGCGTCTCGGTATGTTTACCGACGTGTTCGAGTGCGCCGTCATCCTGCTGCTTACTTTCGGCGGCGCCTTGCAATGGTTCTTCGATTTGACCGCCGGCTGGTTCGAACCGGGCGTCATCCGCGGCGTCGCGCTGCTGGTGCTGCTGGGCGCCGCAACCAGCGTGGTCGATCTGCCGTTCGCGTGGTACCGCACGTTTGGCATCGAGCAGCGCTTCGGCTTCAACAAAATGACGCCTCGCATGTTTATCATCGACGCAGCAAAGAACGCGCTGATTGCAGCCGCGTTGGGCATTCCGCTGCTCGCCTGCATTTTATGGGTGATGGAGCGCGCGGGCGACCTTTGGTGGATTTACGCCTGGCTCATCTGGGTTGCTTTCAATCTCGTCATCCTGACGGTTTATCCGGTATGGATCGCCCCACTCTTCAACAAGTTCGTGCCGCTGGACGACGCCCAGTTGAAAGAGCGCATTGAGCAGTTGCTCGAGCGCTGCGGGTTCAAGGCGCAGGGTCTGATGGTGATGGACGGCTCGCGCCGGTCGAGTCATGGCAATGCGTACTTCACCGGTTTCGGCAAATCCAAGCGCATCGTATTTTTCGACACGCTGCTTGCGCGGCTCGTGCCAAGCGAGATTGAGGCGGTACTCGCGCACGAGCTCGGACATTTCAAGTTGCGGCACGTGGTCAAGCGAATCGCCTGGATCTTCGCGGCCAGCCTGGGGTTCTTGTGGCTGCTCGCGCAACTGATGAATCAAACCTGGTTTTACGAAGGACTCAATGTGCATGTGCAGTCGACCGCCATGGCGCTGGTGTTGTTTTTCATCGTCGTGCCGCAGTTCATTTTCCTGTTGCATCCGTTGACCAGCTTTTATTCGCGCAAACACGAGTTCGAGGCGGACCGCTATGCGGCGCAGCATGCTTCAGTGGCGGATTTAATCTCCGCCCTCGTCAAGCTTTATAAAGACAACGCCGCGACGCTGACGCCCGATCCGCTGCATTCGATGTTTTATGATTCCCATCCGCCGGCAACCCTGCGCATCGCGCGGTTGCAGGCCATTCGCTAACCGGTGCCACCATGAACTTATTGAGGACCTCGATTGCGGCGCTTGTCGCCAATGTGACGCTTGCAAGCCTCGCAGTTGCCGCCCCTTTTCCCAAGGGCGACGCTGCCGCGGGAAGCAAGCTCTATGACGAAGCCAAGTGCAATGCGTGCCACGCCAAGCGTTTCGGCGGCGATGGCAGCAGCGCCTACACGCGGCCGGACCATAAAGTGAAGTCAGCCGATGGCTTGATCAAACAGGTGCGTGCCTGCGTCACCCAGCTCAACGTGCAATGGTTTCCCGACGAAGAGGAGCACGTTGCCGCCTTTCTGAATCAGAAGTTTTACAAATTCAAATGACCGCCGCCGATCTTGCAGGCCAGAAATGCAAGCCCTGCGAAGGCGGTGTATCGCCGCTGCAACCCGCGGAAATCGATTCTTTGCTCGGCCACCTGAAAGGCTGGGAATTCCGCGGCGGCGTCATCACGAAGACATACGAATTCAAAAACTACTATCAGACGATGGCATTTGTGAATGCCGTCGCCTGGGTGTCACATCGCGAAGATCACCATCCCGACATGACGGTCGGCTACAACAAGTGCAAAGTCGATTATTCGACGCACGCGATCGGCGGATTGTCGGAGAACGACTTCATCTGTGCTGCCAAGCTAGACGCGCTATTCGCCTTATGACAGCGCGGGGAATCGTTAACCTGAAGTCGTTTCGGCGCAGACTGACACCTGCGAAGCTCGACGCGTTGTTTACGCTTTGAGTCGAGCCGGTAAAAAGACACCGGCAACTACCCGATCCGGCAGCGTCGTTGCGAGCTTCGGCCGGCAATTTACCGTTGAACTCGATGATAGTACGCTGGTTACGTGCGTCACGCGCGGCAAGCGCACGGATCTCGCCTGCGGCGATCGCGTTAACGTCGCATTGACGGGCAGCGACCAGGGCGTGATTGAAACCATCGCGCCGCGCACATCGCTCTTTTATCGTTCCGATGTCCAGCGCGAGAAATTGATCGCCGCGAATGTCACGCAAATCGTCATCGTGCTCGCCGTCGCGCCGCCGTTTCATGCCGAATTGCTCGATCGCTGTCTGGCTGCCGCTGAGGAAGCGAGGATTCCGGCGCTGCTTGCATTGAACAAAATGGACTTGCCGACCGCTGAGGCTGCTTTGCACGGGCTCGATCTTTATCGCGGGCTCGGTTATGCGGTGCTGCCGCTCGCCGCAAAAATCGACATTGCACCGTTGCGCGAGCGGCTCGCGAATCACACGAGCGTCCTGGTCGGCCAGTCCGGCATGGGCAAGTCGACGATCATCAACCGGCTGCTGCCCGGCGCCGCCGCCCGCGTGGGCGAGTTGTCCGCTGCACTCGGCGGCGGACGCCATACCACCACCCATGCGCGGCTTTATCATCTGGATCGAGCGAGCCACATCATCGATTCGCCCGGCTTGCAGGAATTCGGCCTCGTGCACGTCGCTCCCGAAAGCCTCGCGCATGATTTTGTGGAGTTTCGCCCGCATCTCGGGCAGTGCAAATTCAACGACTGCAAGCATCTGACCGAGCCGGGCTGTGCGATCACCGGCGCGGTCGAGCGCGGCGAAATTGCAGCAGCGCGATTAGCCTCGTATCGAACACTGGTAACGCAGCTTATGAAGAAACGGCAACACTGGGAGTAGTTCGCCGCCGTTGCGAATTATTCATGCAAGCCGCAAGTCCCGCATTCCCGGGATCGCAGGGTTCAACGCTTAGAACGCGTTCGCTATGGTCGCCAGCAAAATCAGAAACAGCCACAGCACGAGCGCGCGCCAGATAAGGCCGATCGCCGCCTGCATATAATCGAGGTCGGCATCGTCGCCTTCGCCCAGCTGGGGCCGGTACACGATGCCGCTTTCTTCGTGCAGCACACCGCCGAGCTTCACGCGCAGCGCGCCGGCGGCGGCTGCCAGCAAAATGCCTTGAGAGCGCGGGCGCCAGGTCGCCGCCTGTTCCCGCCAGCATTCGATCGCGCCGGTGAAATCTCCGGTCATGGCAAAACTGAATGCGGTGAGTCGGACCGGCAGCCAGTCGATGACCGCAAATGCACGCTGGGCAAACTGACCGAAGGCGCCGGTGCCGGTTTGTCCCGCATCGTTCCAGCGGTCGGCCAGCAAGGCGGCGAGCCGATACAGAATGGCGCCGACCGGCCCCAGTACGATAAACCAAGCCATTACGCCAAACACGTGCCGATGGGTGCGCACCAGCCCGAGTTCGATCGCAACGCGCGCCATTTCCGCGGGCGTCAATTCGCGCGCTGAGGCGCCACGCCATACCGTCAGGATTGCGCTCGCGCGCGCCACATCGCCTGCCCGCAAAGCCAGCAGCACGTCGTTATAAAAATGGCTGAATTGGCGAAATCCGAGCGCGAGATAGAGGACGGCGATATTCCAGGCGAGCGCGAGCAAGCCGTTCACATGGCGCGACACGCTGTAAACGATGAATGTCAGCAGCGCAACCGGAACGACTGCCAACAGCCAGGAAATCACGCCGTCACGGTATTGACCGGCATTGAAGTTCTGGCCGATGCGATTGACGTAACGCGCGAACGCAACGTAGACGCGGTTCCCCGTGCGCAACGGCTGCCACTGCTCGAGCAGCAGCGCGCCGATCAACGACAAAAAGGTCATGCCGCCCGCGCAAGAATGCGCGTCATGCGCTCGCGGGCGCAGCGTAGTCGATTGCGACGATTTCAACCTCGGAGGCGCCGGCAGGCCGCTGCCACTTCACGCTATCGCCGACGCGTGCGCCGAGCAATGCCCTGGCGAGCGGGGAAGCCCAACTGATGCTGCCAGCGGCCACGTCCGCCTCGTCGTCGCCGACAATTTGAAACACATGATCCCTGTCCTGCTCGTCACGGATCGTGACGCGCGCACCAAAACGCACTTCGTCGCGCGGCTGGCCGTCCGTGTCGACTACCGTGGCGCGTTCAATTTGCGCCGAAAAATAACGGATGTCGCGCTTGATTTCGAGCAGCCGCTGCCTCGCCATGGGCTCGGCCGCTGCCGCCAGCTGCTCGCGCTCCTCCTGCAGTTTGCGCAGGCGCGCACGCAGGGCTTCCATGCCGCGCGCCGTCACATAATTCGGCGCGTCGCTGAGCGGCCGCTCGGGCAGCTCGCCGGCAGCCTGATCTTCGTCGGACTCTTTTACAAATGCCCGGCTCATGAAATTCTTCCAGTCCCGTGGATTCTTCGAATCGACACAACTATATGTCAGCACGCGGTTTCCCTCAATCCGGGGATAACGCGAGCAGCAGTCGTGGCGAGCTTGCGCGTTGTCTCGCGCATCTATAAGACCGTCGCGCCGGCCTGACGTTCCGGCTACAGCCAGCATGCTTCGTAACCGAGAAATTTCATCAGCTCGTCGCGCCTTTGCATACCGTCGATATAGCCCAGCTTGATCAATGCGCGGCAGTATTCCTTCTCGAACAGCAGGTAGCTGACAAGATTGGAACCGCTTTTTTTCAGTGCGCCGACGGTATACAGCAAAGCGCGAATCGTGCGCGGCAGCTTGTCCGTATAGGCGAGTGCGATTTTTTCAAGTGCCTCGCTGGGTGTAACCACCCGAAAATCGACTTCATGCAGCGGCATGTGGTTTTTTTCGCGCAACTCGGGTGACATGATCGACAGCGTGCGATTGATACGCTGCAGGCGCTCCAGGTCCACTTCAAGGCTGTCCAGGAATATGCTGTTCAGACAATGGCCCGCGATTTGCGCGAGTGACGGATAGGATTCCGTCTTGATGCGCTCCTGCTGGGCTTGCAATTGCCGCCCCACGCCGATCACGAACAGCCGGTTGGCGCCCAGGTGCAGCGCCGGACTGACCGGCGCGATCTGGCGCATCGAGCCATCGCCGAAATATTCGCGATTGATATGCGTAGCCGGGAAAATGAAGGGCAACGCGGATGACGCCATCAGGTGCTCGAGTCCGATCTTTGCTGGGATGCCGATGCGGCGCGCGCGCTGCCACGGCTCGAGACCGGGCACGCCCTGAAAAAAAGTGACGGACTGACCCGACGTGTAGCCAGAGCACGTAATGCTGAAAGCATACAGGTAGCCGCGATCGATCGAGCGCTGCACCGCCGAGAAATCAAGCCGTGCGCCGAGCAATTCGGCGAGTGGCGTATTGTCGAGCAGGGAAATCTGCGACATGCGGCCGAGACCGCCGGTCAAGGCGGCGGCTATCCACTTGCCGCTGTTATGGATTACGCCTAGCGGGTCGGCGCGATAGACGTGGTGGACGTGAAAATTCTTCCACACCGTCACCAGCAGGCGTACGCCCTGCCGAAAATTGTCGGCATGGGCGGCGAGCACTGTCGCATTGAACGCACCGGCGGACGTGCCGCAGATGATCGGAAACGGGCAAGGCGCGTTGGCGGGCAGCATTTCCGACACGGCCCTGAGGACGCCGACCTGATAGGCGGCGCGCGCGCCACCGCCGGTCAATACCAGCCCGACGCGCGTCTCGTGCGGCCGATCCCCGCTATCCATCGCTTCTGCTTCCCCGTCCCATTTGAGCTTAGTTTGCCATACGGCGCGGGGCGGTTGATGTGACCTTGTCCCGTTGCGGCCTTTTTCCGGCGACGGGCGATTAGCTCGAATCCTGCGCGAGCTGCTGCGACAGGCGCTGCAGCATGCCTGCAGTGGCGCCCCAGATATAGCGCCCCTCATACGGCATTGCCAGATACTCGCGGTTGCGGCCGTTGAATTCATAGCGCCGGTATTGGTGATTCGCCGGGTTGAGCAAGAAACTCAAAGGCACTTCGAACGCTGAATCGACTTCGACCGGATCCAGCTTGAGCGTGATCGGTGGCTCGATCCAGCCAATGACGGGACTGACGCGGAATCCCGACGGCATATCGTAGTCAGGCAGGCTGCCCAGCACCATCACATGATCGCGTGCCAGGCCGATTTCCTCCTCGGCTTCACGCAGCGCGGTTTCGATGCGGTCCTGATCGCCTCCCTCGACACGTCCGCCGGGGAAGCTGATCTGGCTCGGATGATCCTTCAAGTGCGGCGTGCGCTGGGTCAACAGCACGTGGATGTCGTCATCGCGCGGAATCAACGGAATCAACACCGCCGCCAGCATCACTTTCGCATCCGCGGCGCGCGTCAGCACATGTGTATCGCGCGCGCCCGGCGGGACGGCCGGGCGAGCGAGCAGCGCAGAAATGTCGTCGCGCGATAGGCGCGGCGCCTTGGCTACCATGGGATGGGTTTGCGGCCGCGGAAATAGCCGCCGCTCGGCCCGCCGTCGGGCAGCGTAGCGAGCCAAACGGGCGTGTCCGCGCCCTGTTCGACCGACAGCGTCGCGCCGCTGCCGCCCATGTCCGTGCGCACCCAGCCCGGGCAGGCGGCATTGACGAGCACGTTATGGCCGCGCCCCTCCGCCGCCGCGATGCAGGTCAAAGCATTCAACGCCGTTTTGGACATCCGGTAGGCGGGCGTGCTGTTGCCCATATCGCTCAACTGACCGAGCCCGCTCGACATGTTGACGATGCGGCCATAGCGGTTTTTAAGCATGAGCGGCAAAAGCGCCTGCGTGAGGAGCAACGGGCCCCATACATTGGCTTCGAACGTAGCGCGGTAAGTGGCCAACTGCGAATCGAGGAAGCGGGTACCGCGCGCGTCGAGCATCACCCCTGCGTTGTTGACGAGGATATCGGCGCGCTGGAATTCGTCGCTGACGAATACGGCCAATGCATCGATGCTGCGCGCGCTCGTTACGTCGAGTTTGCGATATTCGATCGCCAGTCCGGCGTCGTTCAACGACTTGCACGCGGCCCGCCCTTTTGCCGCATCGCGGCTGGTGAGCACGACCCGATGGCCGAGCCGTCCAAGCTGGCGGCAAATCTCGAGGCCGAGGCCGCGGTTGGCGCCGGTGACGATGGCGACGCGCGCGTTCACGCGGGAATCGTGACGGCGTGCGGTCAGATCTTGCCGACCATCTGTTCGGGTTTCACCCAATCGTCGAATTGTTTCTCGGTCAGGTGTCCCAGGGCGAGCGCAGAGGCCTTGAGCGTCAGCCCTTTTTTGTGCGCATTTTTGGCGATTTGCGCGGCCTTGTCGTAGCCGATATGCGGATTCAATGCCGTCACGAGCATCAGCGACTCGCGCATCAGCTGCTCGATCCGCGCCTTATTCGGTTCAATTCCTACCGCGCACTGCTCGTTAAAATTGGTGCAGCCATGCGTGAGCAGGGTTGCACTGTGCATGAAGTTGGTGATGACCAGCGGCCTGAACACGTTGAGCTCGAAGTTGCCCGAGGCGCCCCCGATGTTGATGGCGACATCGTTGCCGAACACCTGGCAGCACACCATCGTCAGCGACTCCGACTGCGTTGGATTGACCTTGCCGGGCATGATCGAGCTGCCGGGCTCGTTCTCCGGAATGCTCAGTTCGCCGATGCCGCAGCGCGGACCGGAGGCGAGCCAGCGCACGTCGTTGGCAATCTTCATCAGCGATGCGGCCAGCGTTTTGAGGGCGCCATGCGCGTGCACCACGCCGTCACAAGAGGCGAGCGCTTCGAATTTGTTTGGCGCCGTCACGAACTTCAAGCCGGTAAACTTCGCCAGCTCGGCGGCAACCATGACTGCAAATTTCGGATGTGCATTCAAGCCGGTTCCGACGGCAGTGCCGCCCAATGCGAGTTCGCACAGATGCGGCATCGCAGCGTCCACGTGCTTCAGACCATGATCGAGCTGCGCGACGTAACCGGAAAACTCCTGGCCCAGGGTCAGCGGCGTCGCGTCCTGCAAATGGGTGCGGCCGATCTTGACGATTTTCGCGAATTGCTTCGCCTTTTTGTTAAGCGTGTCGCGCAGGCTCTTCACCGCCGGCTTCAACTCTTTTTCGAGCGCAATGACCGCGGCAACATGCATTGCTGTTGGAAACGTGTCGTTCGACGACTGGCCCAGGTTCACGTCGTCGTTCGGGTGAATCAGCCGCTTTTCGCCGCGTTCGCCGCCCATAATTTCGGACGCGCGGTTGGCGAGCACTTCGTTCACATTCATGTTGGTTTGGGTGCCCGACCCGGTTTGCCAGACCACCAGCGGAAACTCACCATCGTGCTTTCCGGCGAGTGCTTCGTCAGCCGCCTTGACGATCGCCTGGCCCTTCTTCCTGGCGAGCAGGCCAAGCGCCATGTTGACGACCGCCGCAGCACGCTTGACCATGACCTGCGCACGCACGACGGCGAGCGGCATGGTTTCACCGGGGAACTGGAAATTAATCCGGCTGCGCTGGGTTTGCGCGCCCCACAGCCGCTCTGCCGGCACTTCGATATCGCCGAATGTGTCGCGTTCGATCCTGAATTTCGCCATCGCCATTCCTTGAGTGTGCAATAAGATTCAACGCACGCGCGCACAAAGCGCGGCGCGGATAATTAAAACGGCAGACTGAGATTACCGCGCTCAGCGCTGACGTCGACGACCGTCAGCGCCGTCATATTGACGAGCCGGCGGACCGAAGCGGTGGCCGTCACGATGTGCACTGCCTTCGCGGCGCCCAGCAGAATCGGGCCAACCGTGATGCCGTCGCCCGCCGCCGTTTTCAGCAGGTTGAATGCGATGTTGGCAGCATCCAGAGTCGGCATGATCAGCAGGTTCGCATCCCCCTTCAACCGGGATCCCGGAAAAGCGTGGCGGCGCACCTGGTGGGACAACGCGGCGTCGCCGTGCATTTCGCCTTCGATTTCGAGTTCCGGCGCGATTCTTTCGATCAGGCGCAGTGCCGCGCGCATTTTCTGCGCCGTCGGCGTATTGGCGGTGCCGAAGCTCGAATGCGACAGAAGTGCGGCTTTGGGCGTCATGCCGAAACGACGGATTTCCTCGGCTGCCAGGATGGTCATCTCGGCGATCTGCTCGGCGGTCGGATCGAAATTCACGTAAGTATCGCAAATGAACACGGTGCGCTGAGGCAGCAGCAGCAGATTCATGGCGTAGTAATTATTGACCCCTGCGCGCCGCCCGATCACCTGGTCGATATAGCGCAGGTGCAGATCGAGCGTGCCGAACACGCCGCACAGCATGCCGTCCGCTTCTCCCCGGTGTATCGCCATCGCGCCGATCAGCGTGTTGCGGCGGCGCATTTCGATCTTGGCATACGCCTGCGATACCCCGCGGCGCGCGGTCAACAGGTAATACTCTTCCCAGTACTCGCGAAAGCGCTCGTCGAGATCGGGATTGATAACTTCAAAATCCTTTTCGGGCTTGATGCGCAGGCCGAAGCGTTCGATGCGACGCTCGATCACCTCGGGCCGGCCAACCAGGATCGGTCGCGCGAGTTGTTCGTCAACCACCACCTGCGCCGCGCGCAGGACGCGCTCGTCTTCTCCCTCGGCATAGACAATGCGGCGGCGCTGCCCCTGTTTCGACGCAGCGAAGAGCGGCTTCATGATCATGCCGGAGTGATAGACGAACCGCTGGAGCGAATCACGATAGGCGTCGAAGTCCGTGATCGGCCGCGTCGCCACACCGCTGTCCATCGCCGCCTTGGCGACGGCCGGCGCGACCTTGACGATCAGGCGCGGATCGAACGGACGCGGGATGAGGTAATCGGGGCCGAAGGTCAGATTTTGCTCGCCGTATGCCATCGCGACGATGTCTGACTGCTCGGCTTGTGCAAGCGAAGCGATCGCCTTGATAGCAGCCAACTCCATTTCAGTGTTGATCGTGGTGGCACCGACGTCCAGTGCGCCCCGGAACACGAAGGGAAAACATAAGACGTTGTTCACCTGATTCGGATAATCCGAGCGCCCGGTTGCCATCACGACGTCGGGCTTTGCCTGTCGTGCAAGCGCCGGCAGGATTTCCGGCTCGGGATTGGCGAGCGCTAAAATCAGCGGCCGCCCGGCCATTTGAGCCACCATTTCGGGCTTCAGCACGCCCCCGGCCGACAGCCCGAGAAAGACATCGGCGCCCGCGATGACCTCGCCCAGCGTGCGCGCCTTGGTGTCGATTGCGTACTGCGCCTTGTCCGGATCCATCTCTTCCTTGCGCCCCTTGTAGACGACGCCCTTGATGTCCGTGACGGTGATGTGTTCTTTGGGCAGTCCCAGCTTGCCCAGGAGATCAAGGCACGCGAGCGCTGCCGCGCCGGCGCCCGACACGACGAGTTTGACGTTCGCGATGTCTTTGCCGACGACTTTGAGACCATTGATAAATGCGGCGCACACGGTGATCGCGGTGCCATGCTGATCATCGTGAAAGACCGGAATGCGGCAACGCTCGCGCAATTTCCGCTCGACAATGAAGCATTCCGGCGCCTTGATGTCCTCGAGATTGATGCCGCCGAACGTAGGTTCGAGGCTCGCAATGATGTCGACGAGCTTGTCCGGATCGCGTTCGTTGACTTCGATGTCGAACACGTCGATGCCGGCGAACTTCTTGAACAGCACCGCCTTGCCTTCCATTACGGGCTTGGCGGCGAGCGGCCCGATATTGCCGAGCCCGAGTACTGCGGTCCCGTTCGTGATCACGCCGACGAGATTCCCGCGCGCCGTCATGTTGCGCGCCTCGGCCGGGTCGGTCACGATCAGTTCACACGCGGCCGCTACGCCCGGCGTGTAGGCGAGCGATAAATCGTGCTGGTTGAGCAAACCCTTGGTCGGCGTGACCGCGATCTTGCCCGGCGTGGGCAGCCGATGGTAATCCAGCGCGCTTATACGAAGTTGGTCGTCCATTTGAAACCGGCTCGGGTGGGGCTGTGATTATAACTCAGCGGTTTGCCGGTTCAGACTCGTGCGCCGACACGAGGCGCCCGCCGATGCCATGGCTTTTATGCTATTTTCACGCCTCCGCCGCTCGTTGAAAGCCCGTTGTTTCGTTCATGGATACCTCGCCCCGCCTGCGCACCGAACTTTACCCGCCGCTCGAACCGTTTAACGCAGGACGCCTCCAGCTCGATCGCATCCACACGATGTATTGGGAAGAGTCTGGCAATCCGCGCGGCGTGCCGGTGGTTTTTCTGCACGGCGGCCCCGGCGCCGGCAGTGCACCCAATCACCGGCGGTTTTTTGATCCGGCGCATTATCGTATTGTCATATTCGACCAGCGCGGCGCCGGCCGGTCGACGCCGCTCGGCGAGGTGCGCGAAAACACGACGCCGCTGCTGATCGCCGATATTGAACGCCTGCGCCAGCATCTCGGTATTGAGCAGTGGATTGTATTTGGCGGTTCCTGGGGCTCCACGCTCGCGCTCGCCTACGGCGAAGCCCACCCCAAGTGCTGCCTCGGCTTCGTGCTGCGCGGTATTTTTCTATGTCGCCAAACCGAAATCGACTGGTTCCTGTATGGTTTACGCCATATCTTTCCCGAGGCCTGGCAAAAATTCACCGCGCCCTTGCCTGCGGATGAACGCACCAACCTTCTCGAAGGCTATTTCAAGCGTCTGATGGATCCCGATCCCGCCATTCACATGCCCGCCGCGCGCGCTTGGGGCGTTTATGAAGGTTCATGTTCGACGCTGCTGCCCAGCCCGGACACCGTTGCTCATTTCGCCAGCGACGTGGTGGCCCTGGGCCTTGCGCGGATGGAAGCGCATTACTTTCGCCATGACATTTTTTTGCCGCCCAATTCGCTGCTCGAGAATGTCGGCAGGATCCGTCACCTGCCGGGCGTGATAATTCAGGGCCGCTACGACGCGGTTTGCCCGATTGTGAGCGCCCACGATTTGCATCACGCCTGGCCCGAAGCCGATTACGTGATCGTTCCGGACGCCGGTCACTCCGCGTGGGAACCGGGGATTTGCGCAGAGCTCGTCAGGGCCATGGAAAGATTCAAGGTCACGCCTTAACTGTTCAATTGAAGAGGGGAATGCATTGCGACTCGTAACGTACACGCCGCGTGCCGGCGGCCCGCAACACCTGGGGCTGGTCCGTGACGACAAGGAAGTCGTCGATCTCAAGAGTGCGGGCGGCAATCCGCCATTCGACGCGGCCGACATGATTTCGCTTATCGCGGCGGGCGAACCTGCGCTCGACTGGCTGCGCAGTGTAGCCACAAAGTCGGGCACCACCATGCCGCTGGAAAAGGTCATTCTGCTTGCGCCCATTCCGCGCCCCCGCAAGAACGTGTTCTGCGTGGGCTGGAATTATCTTGAGCATTTCGAAGAAGGCGCAAAAGCGCGGCCGCACGTGCAGGAGATGCCCGCGCACCCCGCGTTTTTCAGCAAGGCCCCGACGACGGTCAATGGTCCCTATGCCGATGTGCCGGCGCACCGGGGCGTCACCGAAAAGCTTGACTGGGAAGTAGAGCTTGGCGTCGTCATCGGCAAAAGCGGGACCAACATCAAGGAAGCCGATGCCATGGCGCATATTTTCGGCTTTACCGTGGTCAATGACGTTTCGGCCCGCGAAGTGCAGCGCCAGCACGGGCAGCAATGGTTCAAAGGTAAGAGCCTTGACGGACACTGCCCGATGGGTCCCTGGATTGCGACCGCAGACGAAATCGCCAACCCGCAGGATCTGGAAATCGCATGCCGGGTGAACGGCGTGACCAAACAGCAATCCAACACCCGACACATGTATTTCAAGATTCCGCGCATCATCGCCGAACTTTCCGCCGGGCTCACGCTGGAACCCGGCGATATCATCTGCACCGGCACGCCCGCGGGCGTTGGCCACGCCCGCACGCCGCCGGAATTCATGCAGCCGGGTGACGTGCTGGAAACCGAGATTCGCGGTCTGGGCCTGTTGCGCAACAAGATCGCAGGCTAGGCGCGAACGAGATCAAAGGAGAAATTTATGGATTTGCCAACCGCAACCCGTATCAGCGTGACACCCACCGGTGCCTGCCTCGGCGCCGATATCGCCGGCGTCGACTTATCGCAGCCGGTCGATAATGCGACTTTCAAGGCGATCGAGGACGCCTGGCATCAGCATCTCGTGCTGCGATTTCGCGCCCAGCATCTCGACGATCCGCGCTTTCTCGCGTTCGCGCGCCGTTTCGGCGAGCTGGACAAGGCGCCGATTCATGCCGGGCAACTGGTCGAAGATCCGTTTCCCGAAATCACTGTCATGTCGAACATCAAGGTCGACGGCAAATCCATCGGGAATCTCGGACACTACGAGGCCGAATGGCATACGGACATGTCGTACAACGAGCGCACGCCGATCGGCAGCCTGCTCTACGCGCTCGAAGTGCCGCCTACGGGCGGCAACACCGGTTTCTCCAATATGTACGAAGCGTACGACACGCTGCCTGCCGATCTGAAGCAGACGATTGCCTCGTTGCAATGCCGGCATGATTCGAGCCGCAATAGCGCGGGCGAACTGCGCAAAGGTTTTAAGGACATCAGCGACCCGCGCGAAGCACCCGGGGCCATTCACCCGCTCATCCGCACTCACCCCGCCACTCGCCGTAACGCGCTCTACCTCGGCCGGCGCCGCAATGCTTACATCATTGGCCTGCCGCTGGACGAGAGCGAAGATCTGCTGAACAAGCTGTGGGCCCACGCCTCCCAGGAGCGCTTCGCCTGGTATCAGGTCTGGAAAGTCGGCGACCTCGTGATGTGGGACAACCGCTGTGCGATGCATCGGCGCGATGCCTTCGATCCCGAATCCCGCCGGTTGATGCATCGGACGCAGATCAAAGGCGACAAGCCGTTCTTTGATCCGGCGACGGTTGCGGCGTAGGCCGCGGCTTTATCGCGGCCGCAGCCACAACCCATCCGATGCATCGGCGCGACGCATTCGATCCCGAGTCGCGCCGGTTGATGCATCGGACGCAGATCAAGGGCGACAAGCCGTTCTTCGATCCGGCGACGGTTGCGGCGTAGGCTGCGGCTTTTTCGCGGCCGCAGCCACAACCCATCCGATGCATCGGCGCGATGCCTTCGATCCCGA